>Ga0134127_10000868_pt1 | contig 24345 bp, 11 predicted proteins | sample KB31753_FD_96459 | JGI IMG/M metagenome (GOLD analysis project Ga0134127, IMG submission 96459) | Terrestrial soil microbial communities with excess Nitrogen fertilizer from Kellogg Biological Station, Michigan, USA - KB3-175-3 | ecosystem: Environmental > Terrestrial > Soil > Unclassified ... | reverse complement strand
TCTTGAGCGCGCCGGGATCCGAATTCAAGTAGGTGACCGGGGACAGGACGATCTGATCGATCGATAATCCGTCCTCTCGCACTTGCACTCTGATCGTCTGCACTCCGCTATTGGCTAAATCGCTCAGCTGCTCGAGCGCGCCGGGGCCCCATCCATTGTCTTGCCAGCCCCACGCACTCAAGCCGACTCCGAGGCCGTCTTCCAGGTTTATGGCGGTCGCCGATGATGTGCCGATGCGGAAAACGGCTGAGCCTCCCGCGTCTACGCTGCCCGCGAATTGCGCGAAGACGGAATCGTTGTATGGAGAGTCTCCCTGGGCTTTGCCTCGAATCCACAGCCTGTAACCCGTTGCAGCCTGTGCGGAAAAGGTCATTTCAAAGTAATTCGGCGGACTCACCAGCGGATCGATGATCTTTGGCACGCCGGCGTCGGGATTTGACAATCGTTCACCGCCGGCGGCAGTCGCGTCCGAGGCTATCGGCCAGCCTCCAATCCTCACCGAAGCTTCAGACGCCCAGAGCACTATGTCGCCCGGTGCGAGGCTGGAAGCGACTGGATGGACGCCATAACGGTTTCCTCCGGCCTGCGCTTGATCGAGCTTTGCGAGGCCTACAAACGCGAATATTGGAAGAACTGTTAGTATCAATACACGGCGAAACAATCGCCCCGTGATTCGAGTCATCACCGCTGAACCTCATTGATTGTTAAAGATTGCCCTGAGGACTTGATGCAGGCCCGAGTAGCCCAGGCTTCATCTGACAAAAAGCATATAGACCGAAAACAGAACTTACAAGCCTGGTCACTCCTGCGTCTGGTTGTCGCAATCAAGGGTCACACTAATGCTGTTCGCTGGCAGTGCTGTCGCTTACAATGACACGGATGAACGTCGCAATCGAAGAGATGAGGCAAACCGATTGGGAAGCGGTGCGCAAGATCTATCTCGAGGGCATCGCTACCGGCAACGCGACCTTTGAAACTGAGGCCCCCGATTATCCAACCTGGAACCGAAATCATTTGGACGTCGCGAGGCTGGTCGCTCGAGCCAACTCCGCGGTTGTCGGATGGGCTGCGCTGAGCGCGGTATCAAGCCGGCGAGTCTACGCAGGCGTGGCCGAAGTGAGCGTTTACGTATCGGAGTCCGCGCGCGGCGAGGGAATAGGCCGGGCGCTGCTTCGCTCGCTTATCGAAGAATCCGAACAAAACGGGGTCTGGACATTGCAGGCAGGAATCTTCCCCGAAAACAGCGCCAGCATCGCTTTACACGAACAATGCGGCTTTCGGGTTGTAGGCCGGCGAGAACGAATTGGGGAGCTTAACGGAGCATGGCGCGATGTGATTTTGCTCGAACGGAGAAGCAGCACAGTCGCTAACCCCCTTGAGTTCCTTTCAAGCGCTTAGTCTGATTGTTGCGAGATCAATCTCACATATGATAGGCTCGCGGCCGAGTATTAGCCCTCAGAAAAATCAAAGACAGTTCTCCAATATGAGAGAGAACAGGCGGCAACGTCAGATCAAATTGTAACTGGCCCCCCGTGGGAGATTTAGTCAAATCCACAGAATACGCAGGAGATTCCATATGAAGCTTTTTAAGTTAGCATTGCCGGTAGTTTTGTGGCTCATGGTCGGGGTCGGACCAGCAGATGTTATTGCAGGAAAGCCCAAAGCTTTCCCACAGGATGCAAAATGCAAATCCTGCAATCGTCCAATTGATGACCCAAACTACTGGCGGTGTGGTGAGCCAGGTAAACCATTGTGCGTCCCCGACCCCGAAAAGTGGCGCTGTAACCAGGAAGTTTTGCCTGTCTTTGGGTTAACTTTTCTCCTTTGTACGGTAGGTGACAACGGGCTGTGGTGTATAGAGTCTGGAGACTGCAGCCGTCGTGACGAGAGCGCTACTAGTGAGAACCCAAGCGTCTCCGGGTCTGCGCAAGAAGCGGTAAAGGTGAATGCACAAGCAAAAGGAACTTTGCTTGCGAGTGATGGAGCGGCTGAGCGTCTATTTGCTTCGGCGCTTTCTCAGCTCCAGGAAGTGTATGGCATGTATATTCCAGATAGTGCGCGGCTACATACCACAGTGAGATTTCATTTGACCGGTGCTTCCGTGAAAGAAACTCACCTGCAAATAGAGCAGAAAATTGTGTGGGCAGGTAAGGATGGAGTTCTTCAATTCAATATAGCCCACGGGCCTGACCCACTTCTTGGGCGGTCCATTGAACTGGCAGTCTCTCGAAATTGAGATCTCGCCAACTCCACGTCTTGAAAGGTCAGGACGTGGAGTTTGCCTATTCTTCCAAACTAAGTGGTTTGCCCTATTCTTGTCTGAGCTTGCCGGGCCCGATCAGAAAAATCAAAGTCGAGTTCGTTGGCTGCAGCCAAATTTTTGAAAGTACCTGTTCGAGCAGAACCACATTTCACGCCATACCCCGCTAGGCGTCCCACCTAAACAGATTATTTTCTTGACACCCTATGTAGCAAGCTATATAAGATAGCTATGTAGCAAGCTATATAACTAGCATGCTACTCAGATTATAGAAGGAGGAAGGATGAGTCCGAAAGCGTATCTCTCCTATTCGGCGGCGGTCATCCTGCAAGCTCTCGCAAACGGCTATCAGTACGGATTCGACATCATGGACATTACCGGTTTGCCCAGCGGTACTGTCTACCCAGCTCTGCGAAGACTCGAAAACACCGGCCTCATCGACTCCAAATGGGAAAAGGCCGGCATCGCCCAACGCGAACAACGACCGCCGCGAAAATACTATGAATTGACTCCCGATGGAGAAGAAGCCCTCGCCGAAGCCGTCAAACGCTATCGGCTGCTGGAGAGCCTCATGCCACATCCATCCAGAGTCACGCCAACTCGCGAACGCGGCTGATCGCAGGAGGTTTCCGATGTCGTCCCCTGATCGGACCAAACATACCTTCCGACAGCCTCATCTCTGGCTGATCGCCCTCCTCGGCGTCATTGTGCCCCGACGGTTGCGCGGCGATTGGCGGCATGAATGGCACGCGGAATTACAAAATCGTGAGGCCCTGCTCGCCGATTGGCATAAGCTTAATCTGAAAGCCAAGTTTGATTTGTTCCGTCGAAGCCTGGGCGCCTTCCGCGATGCGCTGGTCCTTCAGCCGCAAAGGCTCGAGGACGAGTTGGTTCAAGATTTACGTTACGGCGGACGAATGCTGCTTAAGAATCCCGGGTTTGCCGTCGTTGCCGTTCTCACCCTGGCGCTGGGCATCGGCGCCAACACCGCGATATTCAGCATTGTCAATGCGGTGCTGTTTCGGCCCCTGCCATATCACGTTCCCGATCGCCTGTTCATGCTGTGGACGGTTGACTCAAAGCACGGCGTTCAGGAAGCGGGGACCTCGTATCTCAACTTCCTCGACTGGCGAACGCAGGGTGAATCCTTTGCCGACCTGGCGATCTTCAGAAACGAACCGGTCACCATCACCCACGCCGATGATACTGAGCGGGTCTCAGGAGGGCTTGTCTCCGCAAGTCTGTTTTCGATGCTTGGAGTCAATCCGATGCTCGGCCGTTGTTTTTCGTCCGATGAGGAGGAACAAGGTGACCGCGTCATGGTGCTGAGCTACAGCTACTGGCAAAAGAGATTCGGAGGTAACGCGGAGGTCATCGATAAGACCCTCGACTTGGTGAACATTAAAGGCCTGCGCAACGCGACTCGGATCATAGGCGTTATGCCACCGGAATTCTACTTCCCGACCAAAGAGACTCCATTCTGGGTGCCCGCTACATCGTACTGGCGCTGGCAGCGAGAAAGCAGTGAGCGTTATGTCGACACGTGGCGTGTGATTGGTCGTTTGAAACCTCAAGCGACTTTGCCGCAAGCACAAACAGAGATGCACGCCATAGGGCAGCGTCTAGCGCAAAGCTATCCAACCACCGATCCATATTTTCCAGGGTTTCAAGTCAACCTCGTGCCGCTGCTGGATCAAGTCACCGGAAAGAACCTCCAGCGAGCGCTGTGGGTCTTGCTCGCAGCTGCGACTCTTGTGCTGCTCCTGGCCTGTGTGAACGTCGCGAACTTGCTTCTTGCTCGCGGCACAGCTCGTGAACGAGAGTTCGCAATCCGGGCTGCGTTAGGCGCAAGCCGTTCGCGGATTCTGCGGCAACTATTGGTCGAGAGCGTCCTGCTCTCGACGGGAGCGGGTCTGGTTGGGTTGAGTGTGGCCGCTGCGGGAGTGCGAGTCCTGTCTGCATCCGATTTGGTAGAGATCCCTCGGTTCGATGAGGTTCAGATCGACGTCAATGTGTTGTTCTTTACGATCGGCGTTTCTGTTTTGGCCGGCATTCTGTTCGGGCTCGTTCCGGGTTGGAAGATCTCGCACAGGCACCCCAATGAAACACTAAAGGAAGGCAGCGCCACGAAGAGTGGAATGCGGCTCGGTCAAGCGGGCGGGATGCTGGTCGCCGCGCAGTGTGCTCTTGCCGTGGTGCTGCTCACCGGCGCAGGGCTGCTTATTCGCAGCTTTCTACAATTGCAAGCGGTAGATCCCGGCTTCAAGCCCGAAGGAGTCATGCTGATCCGCGTTTCACCGCCGATGGCGATCCGCGGCGCGGCTTCGGAAGAATTCTTCCACCAGCTTCGCGATCGCATCGCCGGATTGCCGGGCGTTCAAGATGTTGCCGCCATCGGGGACTTTTTGCTTCGAAGAAACTTCGACGAGTCCGTCACCATCCCTGGCCGCCCGCCGCTATCGGAGGGTGAAGCCAATCAGCTCGCGAGCGAAAACGTTACTCCCGGTTTTTTTCAAACGATGAGAGTGCCATTGTTGAGCGGACGGTTGCTCACCCGTGCCGATGCACTCGCTAAGGTGCAGCTGGTCTATTCGCCTACAGCTCAAAACCTGTCGCGGTCTGGCGGGTCACCACAGGCTCCGGCCGAAGCGGTCATTGTTAATAAGATGTTTGCCCAACGGTTCTTTCCCGGCGAGGACCCGATCGGCAAGCGGTTCTCAGAAGGACCCTCGAACCGAGTCTACTGCTACGAGATCGTTGGCGTAGTCGGTGATATGCACCGACAGGGATTGGAAACTGAACCTATCCCGGAGTTCTTCGGATCACATATCAGCGGTCCTGCTGATCTAGCGGTGCGAGCAGAATCCGGTACATCGACGTTGCCGGGCATGCTTCGCGAAACAATACGATCGTTCAACAATGCCTCGATCGTCTCAAATGTCACGACTGTCGAGAGGCGAATGGGAGACCTGGCAGCCCAGCGCCGGTTGAACACCTGGCTGCTTGCGATGTTCGCTTCACTGGCGCTGGCGCTTGCATCGATCGGGATTTACGGGCTCACGCACTACTCGGTCGAGCAGCGCACGCGTGAGATTGGCATACGCATCGCTCTCGGTGCTCGCGGCACGGATGTGCTTAGGATGGTCATCGGACAGGGAATGAAACTTACGCTGGTTGGAGTGTCAACGGGTGTGTTAACTGCGATGTGGTTGACTCGGGCGATGTCGCATTTGTTGTTCGGCGTGAGCGCCCAGGATCCCGCAACGTTTTTGGGTGTAGCGCTAACCCTGGTCTCGGCCGCCTTGCTGGCCTGCTACCTGCCGGCACGGAAGGCTTCCAAGGTCGATCCACTGGTCGCATTACGCTACGACTAGTCCAGGAATATGGAGAACGCGATGGGCAATTCTCGATCTGCTCGCCGGCGCGCGGCTGTGTTGGCCGTCGTTATTTTTTTGATCTCGTCCTCACCAACGGCGGCGCAAAAAAGACCTGCTCTCTCCGGTCGGTGGGAATTAAACACCGCACAAAGCCAATTGAGGCCCACAAAGTGGAATAACCTTGCGCTATCAGTTGAGCACGAGGAACCAAGAATCACGATCGTCGTAACGTTGAAATATCCTCAAGGACCTGACTACTCCTACCAGATCCCACTGACTACAGACGGCAGACCGGCTTCGGTTGACATGGTTAAGAACATCCGCGTTTACCGTTCAAGGTGGATCGGCTCGAAGCTTTCGATTAAATGGAATGAAGACGGCGATCGGACTGAAGTGTGGTCCGTTTCTAACGACGCAAAAATGCTGACTATAACCGGCTCGGCCAAACTCACGAATGGCGGAACTGAGAGTTGGAAATATGTGATGGAAAGGAAATGAGTAAAGCGACCGCGCCGCGACATTGTTGATGGGAATCGATGCCTGACTCAACCCAAAGAACCCGATTTCGTTTCTGGCTCTGGCTGATCCGCGTCATTGGAGTAATCGTGCCGCGACGATTGCGAGCTGATTGGCGGCAAGAGTGGAAAGCCGAGCTCACGAATCGCGAGTCGTTGCTGGCTGATTGGGACAAACTTAACTCTAGAACCAAACTTGATTTGGTTGGACGGAGTCTCGGGGCTTTTTGGGATGCGCTGTTCCTGCAGCCACAAAGATTGGAGGACGAGATGTTCCAAGATCTTCGCTATGGCGTTCGGATGTTGCGCAAGCATCCTGGCTTCACGTTGATTGCAATGCTGACGCTTGCGCTGGGTGTTGGTGCGAATACCGCAATCTTCAGCGTCGTAAATGCGCTTGTGTTGCGACCGCTTCCTTACCCCGATTCGGATCGGCTCGTCTGGGTAGAAGAGATCTCGAAGCAAACGGATACCGGGCAACCGGCATGGGGAGGTCACTTCCTCGCCTGGCAGGAGCATAGCCAGACGCTGGCTAACATTGCCGCGATTGATGGCGGCACGCGGACGTTGACCGGCGCCGGCGAGCCCGAAAGAGTTGAAGTCGGCCCGGTCTCGGCGGGCTGCTTGCCGCTGTTCGGCGTGCAGCCGCTCATCGGAGGGCGCAACTTTAGTGCAGCGGAAGACTCACCTGGTGGCGCTCGTGTGGCCATCCTGAGTCATAGTTTGTGGCAGCAGCGGTTTGGCGGCGAGCGTGACATCGTAGGCAGTAGCATTACTCTCAACGACACCGCCTTCACCATCATTGGCGTTTTGCCGGCGGACTTCCGCTTCTTTTATCGCTTCGATGTGCTGGTACCCCTGGCGCTGGATCCAAAACAGGAACTGGGCAATGAGAAACGCTACTTCGGGAGTACAGTGGCCAGGCTGAAGCCCGGCGTCAGCGTGGAGCAGGCGCAGGTCGAGATGGATTCGCTGCAGCAACAATACGAAACGACCAGGCCGGAAGGACGCAATCGCATTGAGAGCCGGACACGACTTGTCCCCTTGCAGGAGCATTTTCTCGGCGATCGTAAGCGCCCGCTGCTGGTGTTATTGGGTGCGGTCGGGTTGGTGCTGCTGATTGCCTGCGCGAATGTGGCTAATCTGTTCCTTGCTCGCGCGGTCACTCGGCAGAAGGAGTTGGCAATTCGCGCGGCGCTGGGCGCGGGGCGGTTGCGGCTCGCGCGACAGATGCTGGTCGAATGCATGTTGCTCGCTACGGCGGGCGGCGCAGCCGGATTGCTGCTTGCTACCTGGCTTACCACTTTGCTCGGTTCACTCAATCCAACCAACACCTTTGGCGAGTTGGGGAGAGTGGCGGCTATCACGATCGACGGCCGCGTGCTTGGTTTTACACTAATTATTTCGCTTGTCACCGGGTTGCTTTTCGGACTCTTACCCGCGTTTCGGCTCTCACGGCCTGATTTGAATGTCTCGCTCAAAGAAGGCGGACACGCCGGCAGCCTGCACGGGCGAGGCTTGCGCAACGCGCTGATGGTGAGCGAAGTCGCATTGGCGATTGTCTTGCTGGTTGGAGCGGGACTGCTGATCCGCAGCTTCTTTAAACTGCTTGAGGTTGATCCGGGCTATCGGGCCGAAAGCCTGCTGACGGCAAGGCTCGCGCTCCCGCCGCGTTACCGCGATGACTTGCAGCGCGTGCAATTCTACGACCGAGTCCTGGAACGCCTGGCCGCAGTGCCCGGCGTGGCTTCGATAGGCGCCACCAGCCATCTGCCGCTGACAGGCTACAATATGGGCGCCACGCTGCGGGTGGCAGGCCGCACACCACTACCGGGTGAAACGGAACCTTCGGCTCCCGTCGCCAGAGTTAATCCGGACTACTTCCGGACGATGGGAATCGGCTTGCGCTCGGGGCGGCTCATTAACGACACCGACACAAAAGACGCTCCCCCGGTCGCGCTACTCAGTGAAACACTCGCGGCCAGACTGTTCCCCAGTGAAGACCCGCTCGGCAAACATCTCGGAATCGCGTCCATGACCACAACCATCGTGGGCGTCGTCAACGACATCCGTTACAAAGGGCTGGATGAAGAGATCGAACAGGCGGTCTACCTCAGCTATCGGCAATTACCACGCGCCGCCATGGCCCTGTTGCTGCGCAGCACAGCGGACCCTGAGAGTCTCGCGCCCGCGCTGCGAAACGCCGTACATGAAATTGACCCGGCGCTGCCGGTTTACGACGTGATGACGATGGATGACCGTCTTTCGAATTCCATCGCCGGCCGCCGTTTCAATCTGCTGCTGCTGGGCTCCTTTGCGGCGCTGGCGTTACTGCTCTCAGGCGTGGGCGTCTACGGGGTCATCTCTTACTTAGCGACTTCGCGTACGCACGAGATCGGCGTCCGCATGGCGCTGGGCGCTCAAAGCTCCGATGTGCTTCGACTGTTTATCAGGCAAGGTATGACCCGAGTGTTGTTAGGCGTGGGGCTTGGTCTGGCAGGCGCATTCGCGTTAACCCGAGTTATGAGCAGTCTGCTGTTCGTCGTGAGCGCCAACGATCCAATTACTTTTGCCTTCGTCGCATCGCTCCTGTCTTTGATCGCGCTGATGGCTTGCTACTTCCCGGCGCGGCGAGCCTCAAAAGTTGATCCGCTCATAGCGCTTCGTCACGAGTAAAACTGATGGCTGATGGGACACCACCTCGCTTTCGTTTTTGGCTCTGGCTGATCGCCTGGATCGGGGTGATCGTGCCGCGCAGGTTGCGTTCCGAATGGAAGCAAGAATGGGAAGCCGAGCTCCAACATCGCGAATTGCTGCTTGCAGATTGGGACAAACTCAACTGGAAACCCAAACTAGATCTGTCGCGCCGAAGCCTGGGCGCGTTTTGGGATGCTGTGTTGCTACAACCCGCACGATTGGAGGATGAGATGCTTCAAGACCTGCGTTACGGCGCGCGACTGTTACTCAAAAACAAGAGCTTCACGCTGGTTGCTCTCATTTCGTTGGCGGTTGGTATCGGGGCGAACACGGCGATCTTTAGTTTGGCAAATGCGGTGTTGTTCCAGACGCCGGCGGTCGCTGATGCCGAGAGATTGATGAGCGTGTTTTCCGACGGCCGCGAATCTTTCGCCGTCTCCTATCCGGACTACCGTGACTACCGCGAGCGCAACCAGGTTTTCACCGACTTGCTCTGTTGGGGCGAAGCATCGCTGAGCTTGACGACCGGCGGGGAGCCTGAACAACTGACCGGGATGCTTGTTTCCGGCAACTACTTTGACCTGCTCGGTGTGCAACCCGCTTTGGGTCGCTCCTTTCTGCCCGACGAGGACCGCACGCCTGGCGCACATCCGGTAGTGGTGATCAGTCATGGTTTGTGGCAGCGGCGATTTGGCGGCGTCCCAAATCTGATCGGACAAGGAATCAGTCTCAACGGACACTCGTTCACCGTGATTGGCGTGGCGCCCAGAGGGTTCACCAGCACGCTCTCGATCTTTGCTCCCGATGCGTGGGTTCCGATAATGATGCAGGCGCAAGTGCATCCGGTCTTTGAAGGGCTCAGCGCGCGCAACGCCAGGTGGTTGCAGATGACCGGGCGGCTCAAGCCCGGCATCAGCAGCGTCCAGGCCGAAGCCGATCTGACGCTGCTTGCGCGACAACTTGCCGCCGAATATCCAGACCGCGAGCGACTGGCAGAGAATCAGAGGGCGACCGAGCCTCAACAAGCCCGGCTCTTGCCGATTGGCTCGCTACCGCCGAGAACAGCGCGCGTCGTTACGGCTTTCATGGGACTGCTGGTCGGGCTGGTTGGACTGGTCTTACTGATCGCGTGCGCCAATCTGAGCGGATTATTGTTGGCGCGTGCGACAGCCAGACGCAAAGAGATTGCCGTGCGGCTCGCGTTAGGCGCCCGTCGACTACGCATCGTCCGGCAGTTGCTGACTGAGAGCGTGCTGCTGTGTTTGGTGAGCGGCGGCGCAGGGGTGGTACTGGCGCATTGGATCAATCGGGCGCTGCTCAGCTTCAAACCGGCCTTACAACTGCCGCTTGAATTGAATCTGCAAATCGACGCGCGAGTACTGGTCGCGGCGTTGCTACTCTCGCTGTTGACCGGTCTGCTGTTCGGCTTGCTGCCGGCGCTCCAAGCATCCAAACCGGACCTGGTGACGGCTCTCAAGGCTGAAACGTATCGAGGCGGCGTTCGTGGCTCGCGATTGCGAAATTTGCTTGTGGTCGGACAGGTGTCGCTGTCGTTTCTGCTTCTGGTTTGCGCGGGCTTGTTTTGGCGCGCTCTGAGCACAGGGGGGCAGTACCATCCCGGGTTGGAGCCTGAGCGTGTGCAGACGGCCACGTTCGATCCGAAATTTCTCGGCTATGACGAGCCACGCTCGCGCGAGTTTTATCGCCGGCTGCTTGAACGCGTGCAGATCTTGCCCGGAGTCGAGTCGGCGAGTCTGGCGTCTTCGGTATCGGTCGGTAATTCGCGAAGTGCAATGGAGCTGACGCCGGTTGGCGAGGAGTCCGTGCGTTCGAACCAGATGCCTGTGATCGGGTTCAATGCAGTCACGCCGGGACATCTTGCGGTGCTTAAACTCCAATTGCTTGGCGGGCGCGACTTCAGTGATACAGATCGGCAGGGAGCGCAGCGAGTGGTCATCATCGATGAAACAGCGGCACGGGATTGGTTCGCCGGGAGAGAAGCTTTAGGCGAGCGGCTCACAGACGGCAAGAGGGAATACTTGATCGTCGGGATCGTGGAGCGCGCGAACGTGCGCGCGAAACTCAGCGAAGCTCAGCCGTTTGTCTATTTGCCCGTTGCGCAAGCCTTCAACACACGCCTGGTCTTGCACGTTCGCACACAGGCCGCGGCGGCCGAAGCATATGCTGCCGTCCGAAGCGCAGTGGCGTCGTTGGATGATCGCATTCCGTTGCAATTCACGATGCCGCTCGGCGAATACCTCCGGCTTGAGTTGCTGCCACAACGAATCGTCGTGGCGCTTGCAGGCTTGTGTGGCGTAATAGGTCTGGCGCTCGCGGCCATCGGGATCTTCGGCATGATGAGTTACGCGGTCACGCAGCGCATACACGAGATCGGCATCCGGCGCGCGCTCGGCGCACAGAACAGCGATCTGTTGAGGCTGGTGATAAGGCAGGGCGTCGTTATCGTGGCGGCGGGGTTGTCGCTCGGTTTACTCGGCTCACTTGCGGTGACGCGCTTGCTTTCGGGGTTGCTATACGGCATCAGCCCTACTGATCCGCTAACACTCGTGGGTGTCTCGTTGGTGTTAACCGGCGCCACACTGCTGGCCTGCTATCTCCCCGCGCGTAAGGCGACAAAAGTTGATCCTATGGTAGCGCTTCGACACGAATAAGCGATTGGCGAATGCGGTACGACATGGATTCAAACGACAAAACGATAAGTCCCGTCAGGCCGCATCTGTGGCTGATCTCCTGGATCGGGGTGATCGTGCCTCGCCGTTTGCGCGCCGATTGGCGGCAGGAGTGGGAAGCAGAACTCCGGCATCGTGAATTGCTGCTCGCCGATTGGGACAAGCTCAATAGGCGAACCAAACTTGATCTTTTGCGGCGCAGTCTCGGTGCGTTTTGGGATGCGCTGGTTCTGCAGCCACAAAGATTGGAGGAAGAGATGTTTCAGGACTTACGCTATGGTGCTCGAATGCTGTTGAAGACCCCAGGATTCACTTTGACTGCGGCTTTCACGCTTGCGCTTGGCATCGGCGCAAGCACCACAATCTTCAGCGCGGTGAACCCAATTCTCTTTGAGTCACTGCCGTATCCGAGCGCCGACCGGCTGGTGATGATCTCGGATCATGGTCCGGGCGGTGCGCGCCAGGACGTAACGTTCGGAACCTATCGCGAGTCAGTGGAGCGCGGTCATTTCTTCGATGGGCTCGCCGTATTGAGGAGCTGGCAGCCGACCCTGACCAGCCTCGCCGAGCCAGAGCGGCTGGATGGCCAGCGGGTGAGCGCAAAATACTTTGAGACGTTAGGTGTGTCGCCCACACTCGGACGCGGTTTCGATTCCGCCGATGACCGGCCGGGTGGCTCCAGGGTAACGATCATAAGCAATGCGCTGTGGCAACGGCGCTACGGCGGCGATCACGCGATCATCGGGCAGCAGATCACGCTCGACGACGCCAGCTATTCAGTAATCGGCGTGATGCCGGCCGGCTTCGAGAATATTCTTAATCCTTCGGCGGACTTATGGACGCTCTTGCAGTACGACTCGTCACTCCCTTCTTTTGAAAGTAGAGAGTGGGGGCATCACCTGAGGATGGTAGGCAGGCTCCAGCCAGGCATTAAAAAAGATCGAGCCGCGCGAGAGCTCGGAGCAATCGCCTCAACGCCGGTGCCTGAGTTTTCCAGACCGCCCTGGGCGACCTTTAATCAAGGGCTGATCGTCGACTCGCTCAAGGACGAAACCACCCGTGCGGTCAAGCCGGCCCTGCTGGTTATTCTCGGCGCAGTCATTCTGGTATTGGTGATCTCGTGCGTGAACGTTACGAATCTGTTGCTCGCTCGCGGTGCGCGGCGTCGCGGTGAATTCGCGGTACGTGCGGCGCTCGGCGCTCCGCGAACCCGCCTGGTCAGGCAACTGCTCACTGAGAGTTTGCTGTTCGCTTTGCTCGGCGGCGTGCTGGGGATGATAGTTGCGGATTTCGGCATACGGGCCCTGGTTGCGCTCAGCCCGCCTGGGCTTCCACGCGTAACCGAGATGGGTCTCAATCAAACCGTGCTGTTCTTCGGAATGGCCATCACAACGCTGGTTGGAGTGATGGTTGGGTTCGTTCCGGCGCGTCACGCGTCGAGAAGTGACCTTACGACCGCACTTCAGCAAGGGTCGCAGCGTACTACAGGCGGTCACCAGTTGACTCGACGCATATTGGTCGTTGCCGAAGTCGCGCTTGCCCTCGTTCTGCTCGTCAGCGCTGGACTGATGTTGCGCAGCCTGCAACGGCTTTTTGCAGTCGACCCGGGATTCAATGCGTCGCACTTGCTGACAATGCAGGTGCAGGTATCAGGACGCCGATTCGATGACGTCACCAGAAATCGGTACTTCAAGGAAGTTCTGGATGCTGTTGGTCGCGTGCCCGGGGTTACCGCGACAGGGTTCAGCAGCCAGCTGCCGCTAAGCGACGACCGTGACGAGTACGGCGCTCACTTTGAGTTCGATGAAGCAAACGCAGGTTACTCCGCGTTTCGATATGCAGTGACCCCCGGCTACTTCGAGCTGATGGGAATCCCGTTGCACCATGGGCGTCTGCTCAACGAGCAGGACAAAGCCGATGCGCCACTGGCAGTGGTGATTAGTGAATCGCTCGCTCAGCGTAAGTTCCGCGATCAAGATCCCCTTGGAAAACGCGTTCAGATAGGCCCTGCCGATGGTACCTGGCACACCATCGTCGGAGTGGTGGGCAACATTAAGCAAGCCTCATTGTCGGCGTCGGAATCCGATGCGCTTTACACCACGCCTGAGCAATGGAGATTCGCGGATAACGTGATGTCGCTGGTGGTGCGCGCGCGCGATAATGCAGCGGCACTTGCGCCGAACATCAGACAGGCGATCTGGTCGGTGGATAAGGATCAACCGATTGTGCGCGTTGCAACCATGGACGATCTGCTTGCGAGGTCGGCATCCGAGCGCCGCTTCGTGCTCATCCTGCTCGAGACCTTTGGACTCGTGGCGCTTGTGCTGGCAGCCACCGGCATCTACGGAGTGCTCTCGGGCAGCGTCACCGAACGCACTCGAGAGATCGGAGTGCGGTTGGCGTTGGGTGCGCAACGCTCGGACGTACTTGGTTTGATTTTGGGCGATGGCATCAAACTCACGCTTGGCGGCGTTGGAATCGGTTTGCTTGGAGCGTGGGCGGCTACCGGCCTTCTTACCAAACTCCTGTACGACGTGAGCGCGACTGATCCGTGGAGCTTTGGCGGGGTTGCGCTTATGTTGACCATCGTAGCGTTACTAGCCTGTTATTTGCCCGCGCGCCGGGCCACAAAGGTCGATCCGTTGGTGGCGCTTCGACACGAATAACTTGGGGCGATTGTGAAACCGCATCTGTCGCTGATCAAATTCATTGGTTTGATTGTCCCGCGTCGCCTGCGCGCCGATTGGCGGCAGGAGTGGGACGCGGAGCTGCGGAATCGAGAAGCGCTGCTGGCAAACTGGGAAAAGCTTGGTTTGTTGTCAAAGTGGGATCTTGTGAAGAGAAGTCTCGGGGCCTTTTGGGATGCGCTCTGGTTGCAACAACTCAGACTGGAGGACGAGATGTTTCTAGACCTGCGCTACGGCGTGCGAATGTTGTTCAAGAACAAAAGCTTTACTGCGGTGGCCGTGCTTTCGCTGGGTCTGGGCATCGGCGCGAACACGGCAATCTTTCAATTGATCGACGCGGTGCGCCTGCAGACGCTTCCGGTGAAGGCTCCGCACGAATTGGCCGAGGTGCGTCTCGCGGATATGAAAGGGGCGCGCGGAGGTTTCGCGGACACGCCGTTTCCCACCGTCAGCAATCCGGTTTGGGAGCAAATCCGGGAGCGGCAAGAAGCGTTTTCGGGTATCTTCGCCTGGGGCACGGACAGCGTTAACCTCGCTCCGGGCGGGGAGGTGCGCTCGGCGCGGATGCTTTATGTTAGCGGTGACGCATTCAACACTCTGGGTGTTCAACCCGCGCTTGGCCGCCTCTTCACGCCAACAGACGACGTGCGAGGTTGCGGCGAATCGGGGCTGGTGATCAGCCACGAGTTCTGGAAGAGCGAATTCGGCGGATTTGCAAACGTCATAGGACGCAGTCTCACGGTTGGCGATCACTCATTCGAAATAATAGGAGTCACGCCGGCGGGTTTCTTTGGCCTTGAAGTCGGGCGGTCTTTCGATCTGGCGTTGCCGCTTTGCGCCAACGCGCTCGTTCGCGGCAATAGCAGAATGTTCTTGGGGACGGCGTGGTGGCTAACAGTAACCGGCCGTCTGAAGCCGGGCTCGTCGATTGAACAGGCCAGCGCTCAAACGCAGGCGATGTCGCCGGGCGTCTTTGAAGCCTCGTTGCCTGCCAATTATCCGCCCGATAGTGTGAAAGATTACCTGGGGTCCAGGCTGAACGTCTTAGCAGCCGGATCAGGCGTTTCCCAGTTGCGCGAAAACTACGAGCGGCCGCTTTGGTTGTTGTTGGCGATTGGGGGATTGGTTCTGTTGATCGCCTGCGCTAACCTCGCCAATTTGCTGCTGGCGCGGGCAAGCGCGCGCGAACGCGAGATCGCCGTGCGTCAGGCGCTCGGGGCCTCGCGAGGAAGACTCATCCGCCAGTTGTTGGTTGAGGGTTTGTTGCTGGCCGCGCTAGGCGCCTTCCTTGGCGCAGGGCTTGCGCAGATGCTGAGCCGGCTGCTGGTTGCATTCCTCAGCACAAGCGCCGACCCGGTTTTTCTTAATCTGGCCCCTGATTGGCGAGTGCTCGGCTTTGCAGCGGGGCTGGCCGTCCTGACTTGCCTCCTGTTTGGACTCGCGCCGGCGATACGCGGAACGCGGATGGAACCCGGCGCGGTAATGAAGGCCGGCGGCCGGGGCATGACGGCTGGCCGCGAGCGATTCAGTTTGCGGCGCGCTCTGGTGATTGCGCAGGTTGCTCTCTCGCTCGTGCTGGTAGCAGGCGCGTTCTTGTTTTCGCGCAGTCTCGGCAAATTGATGACCGTGGAGACGGGCTTCCGAGGGGAAGGCGTGATGACCGCGCTGGTGACGTTCCAGCGTTTGAAGCTTCCACAGGAGCATAATCCGGTCTTCAAAGATGAGTTACTCGAACGCATCCGAGCGATTCCGGGAGTGGAATCGGCGGCCATCGCGCATGAGATACCGCTCCGCGACTGGGGTGGCGCCAGCGCATGGGTGGACGGCGAGGACGCGCAGCACGCGCAGAATGTGAGCCTCAGCCGGGTCGGGCCGGATTACTTCAAGACCCTTCAAATCGCACTGCTGGCCGGGCGCGATTTCGATGCCCGCGACAAGGCCGGCGCGCCGTTGGTGGCTATTGTAAACGAGACCTTCGCGCGAAGGTTTTTGAATGGAGCAAGTCCGGTTGGCAATCGGTTCTGGATCGCGGCGACGCCCGGGGACCCGGATACGCGCTACGAGATCATCGGCATGGTTCGAGACACAAAATATGGAGACTTGCGCGAAGAGTTTCGTCCGGTCGCCTACTACGCCTCCGCGCAAAACACAGGCTCCGGGCCTGGCGCGCAGTTAATGATCCGGTCACACCTGTCCGAGGTCGAAACCGTTGCGGCGGTCAAAAGGGTCCTCAACGAGATCAATCCAGCGGTCACCGTGAAATTCCAGGGTTTCAAAACGATGGTCGAATCGACCATATTGCGAGACCGATTGATGGCCACACTCTCGGGTTTCTTCGGCTTGTTAGCATTGCTGCTCGGGTGCATCGGGCTCTACGGTATTCTCTCTTACAGCGTGGCCAGCCGGACAAATGAGATCGGGATTCGTATGGCGCTAGGAGCGCAAAGGCGTAGTGTTTTCTGGCTGATACTGCGCGAGGCATTGGCGTTGGTTATCGCTGGCGTGGCGGTTGGGCTGCCGATCATATTCGCTGTTACACGTCTTGCCTCGACGATGCTCTTCGGGTTGACGCCGACTGATCCGATTTCGCTCTCCCTGGCGGCGCTGTTGATGCTTGCAGTGGCGATGGTGGCCGGCTATTTGCCGTCGCGCCGAGCAACGCGAGTCGACCCAATGGTGGCACTGAGGTGTGAATAAGAAACTAAGGAGCGCCGCTGCCAGGGGCAATGAAAACAACAACTCGGCAACCTTCAAGCCTTCCAATACGGCTCGTGCATCTCATCGGCATCGTGGTCCCGCGCCGCTTGCGACCCGATTGGCGACAGGAGTGGGACGCTGAGTTGCGCTATCGCGAGTTGTTGCTGGCAGATTGGGCCAAGCTCAATTGGAGAACTAAACTTGATTTGCTGGGTCGCAGCCTCGGCGCCTTCTCGGATGCTCTGCTGTTACAGCCGCAACGACTGGAGGACGAAATGTTTCAAGACCTGCGTTTTGGGTTAAGAATGTTACTCAAGCACAAAAGCTTTACGGCGGTAGCCGTGCTCACGCTGGCGCTGGGCATCGGCGCGAACACAGCAATCTTCAGCGTCGTCAATGGAGTGTTGCTCAGACCACTGGGGTTCCAAGATCCGGACCGCCTGTTAATGCTGTGGACGGACAATCCTCATTTTGAGCTCGGCTTTCATGAACTGCCGCCGGCCAATGCTGATCTGCCGGAGTGGCGAGCACGCACGATTTCCTTTGAGCAGATAGGCGCTTTTATGTCCAGCTACGCCGATCTATCCGACGACGGTAACCCTGAGCGCGTCGGCGGGGTCGACGTATCGGTGAATCTGTTGCCGATGCTCGGCATCCAACCGGCTCTTGGCCGCCAATTCTCGGCTGAAGAAGATCAGCCGGGCCAGGACCGCGTCGTGATCATCAGCCATGCCCTTTGGCAACGGCGCTTTGGCGGAGATCAGGGAATCCTCGGCAAGACGATTACGATCAATCAAGTGCCGCGGACGATCAACGGCGTAATGCCGGAAGACTTTCAGTTCCCGCGAGCGACTGAGATGCCTCAGGGCTATCGCCTGCCGGAAAAGGCTGATCTCTGGACGCCGCTCGCCAAAGATGCCGAGTTCTGGGAGAGACGGGTCCAACGTCAGCTCATCCTGATTGCCCGCTTGAAAGCAGGCGTTACACCGGCGCAGGCCCAAGCCGAGATGGACACCATCACCGCCGAGCAGGCCCGGGCTTATCCAGAAACGCACGACGGCTGGCACGTATGGCTAACGCCGCTCTTCAATCAGATCGTCGGCCAGACGCGCACTCCGCTGCTCGTGCTGTTGGGTGCGGTGGGATTCCTGCTGCTGATCGCCTGCGCAAACATCGCCAGCTTGTTGCTGGCGCGCGCCGCGGCGCGGTCCCGCGAGATGGCGGTGCGCGCTGCTATCGGAGCAGGTCGCGCACGCATCATCCGCCAGCTGCTGACTGAGAGCCTGTTGATGTCGGCGCTCGGCGGCGGCCTCGGACTCCTGTTCGGCTTTTGGGGGCTTGATGTTCTGCTGAAGCTCATACCGCCGAACGTGCCGCGTCTGCAAAATATAGCGCTGGACACCAATGTCTTTCTCTTCACGGCGTTGATCACTATCTTGACCGGCGTGTTGTTCGGTCTGGTTCCCGCCTGGCAGGCGTCGAAGGTTAACCTGGCTGAAGCTCTCAAAGATGCCGGCCGCACCAACTCAGGCCGGGGCCTCCGCAGCTACAGCTTGCTTGTGGGCGCTGAAGTTGCGCTGGCTGCGGTCATGCTCGTCGGCGCCGCGCTGATGTTGCAGAGTTTTCAACGGCTCGTGGCTGTCGATCCGGGCTTTAGACCGTCGAACCTCGTCGCCTTTAATGTATCGTTGCCGTCGGCGCGTTACCCGGATGGTGTGAAGCGAGGACAATTCTTCGAACAGATGTGCGCACAACTGGGCAACCTGCCTGGGGTGCGCGCGACGGGAGCGATCTCCGACTTGCCGTTGGCCGGCAATGAGAGTGTGACGTGGCTTTCCGTCGAAGGCGCGTCGCCGGTGCCACGCGGCAAAGAGCCTGTGGCGGAAGATCGTGTGATAACTCCAGGTTATTTTGAGGCCATGGGCGTGAACCGCATAAGCGGTCGGGACTTCGATGAGAACGACGGCCTCGGCAAACCGCCCGTCGTTATTGTCAATGAGACCTTAGCTCGACAGTTTTTCCCTGATGGCGATGCCCTCGGCAAACGCATCAAGCGGGTATTGGACGACAAGGATTGGAGCACGATTGTCGGTGTCGTCCGCGACGTGCGAGGTTATGCTCTGGACAAGCAAGTACGTCCTCAGTTTTATCATCCGCTTGCCCAGGAGCCGTCGGAAGCGGACGAGATGTCGCTGGTGCTGCGAGTTGATGCGGCGGCGTTGCCTTCGTTGCGTGGAGCAATCCAAGACGAGTTCAAACAATTCGATGCTGCTCTGCCCATAGCCAACTTCCGCACCATGGAACAACTTGTTGACAGGGCTGTCGCGCGACCGCGCTTCAGCACCGTGTTGCTCGTCTCGTTTGCGGCGACGGCTCTGTTGCTGACGGTAGTGGGTCTCTACGGCGTGGTCGCTTACGGGGTCAATCAGCGGACACGAGAAATCGGAATTCGGATGGCGCTGGGAGCACGGCAAACAAACGTGCTGTTGCTGATCATTCGTCAGGGGATGCAGCCGGCGCTCATCGGCCTGGGCATCGGGATCGCCGGAGCAGTCGTGTTGATGCGGTTGCTGGCGAGTCAACTCTACGAAGTACGGGCTACTGACCCGGCGACGTTTGCGCTGGTTGCGTTCGGTCTGTCGATAGTTGCTTTCGTTGCGTGCTACATCCCTGCGCGAAGGGCGACCCGGGTTGACCCAATGGCGGCGTTGCGACACGAGTAGATTTGAAATAGAGGCATCGGATTGCAATTGAGTGGAACCTCGGGCGAGAGCGATATCGTAGGAGTTGTGAACCAAGACAGCAGTTGCGCTTTCATTAATACATCGCTTCAGTGAGGTGGTGTTGGTGTAACCGCGTAGCGGTGTCCTCTCGGTAGCTTGCGTGGGTTGGCGGTACCCTGGGCCGCGTAGCGGTTACCTATCTGACTATGAATCGATTTTGACGCACACAGGTAACCGCTACGCGGCCCTGGGGTACCGTCAACCACGCAAGCTACCGAGAGGACACCGCTACGCGGTTAGCCTACGCGGTTATCCTTATTGCACTCCCGCGGAGTTCCCATCCGCAGACTGGACAGTCTGCGGTATCTAGGAGGATGACGTGCTTCAAGACCTTATATACGGGTTGCGAATGCTACGAAAGAACCTGGGGTTCACGATCATAGCCGTGTTGTCGCTCGGGATTGGCATCGGCGCGACCACCACCGTCTTCAGCGTGGTCAACGCCTTTTTGTTCAGACCGTTGCCTGTGAAGGATCCCGATCGGTTGGTCAGCATCCATAAGCCCGGTGGCGGCGGAGTCGGAATTCACACCATCTCTTATCCCGATTACCTTGACTATCTCGAGCGCAACGAACATTTCTCGGACATTCTCGCGTGGAGCGAGGCGGCTCTCAGTCTTAACACCGGCGATCAACCCGAAGCGGCGTACGGAATGGTTGTGTCGGGGAATTACTTCAATACGCTTGGCGTGCAACCGGCGCTCGGTCGCGTCTTTGGTCCCGATGAGGATCGCGTCCGCGGAGGGCATCCAGTCACGGTCATCAGTTTCGGATTATGGCAAAGTCATTTTGGCAGCGATCCGGCCGCGATCGGTCAAATCATCAAGCTTAATGGTCATCCGTTTACGATTATCGGCGTCGCGCCAAAAGGCTTTACAAGCACGTATAGCGTTTTCTCACCGGCGGTGTATGTGCCGTTGAGTATGCAGGCCCAGGTGCGTTCAAACCCGAAGATATTCGACGAGCGGATGTCGAAGTATCTCAAGCTGACCGGGCGCCTCGCGCCCGGCGTTTCGCGACAACAGGCGGAAGCGGCGTTGAGCGCCCTCGATCGCCAGCTTGAGAGCGAACACCCTCAGAGGGGCCAGACCAGTTTGCAGCCAAACCGCGGGCTCGAGCTGGCTCCCGTCGGCGCGTTCCCTCCCGAAGAGCGGCTGATGATACTTGGAGCCGCCGCTTTGTTTATCGCGATCGCAGCGTTTGTGTTGCTGATCGCTTCGGCCAACGTCGCCGGTATGCTGCTGGCTCGCGCGACTACCAGGCAGCGTGAGATTGCGGTGCGGCTTGCGATGGGCGCGACCCGAGCTCGCCTGATTCGACAGTTATTAACCGAAAGCGGACTACTGTTTCTGATATCCGCCATCGGCGGTATTGGTTTGACTATCTGGCTGACGCGATTGATCTCGGCGATCAGCTTGCCCACGGCAGTCCCGGTTGCGCTCGACGCCAACATCGACTGGCGGGTTTTGAGTTTTACACTTCTTCTTGCACTGACAATAGGTTTCGTTTTTGGCTTAGGGCCGGCGGTGTCGGCATCGAAGTCCGATTTGCTCAGCGCGATGAAGGACGCGCCCGCGCTGCTCGGGGTTAAGCGCTCCCGGCTTCGCAATGTCTTTGTTGTCGGTCAGATCGCACTCACGCTGGTTCTGATGATCGGCGCAGGTCTCTTTGCGCGGGCATTGCAGTTTGCTGAGAGCTTGTACCCGGGACGCGATCCCGAATCAGTCCTGATAGCCGGCCTTGACCCAAGTAAGCAAGCCTACAACGCCGCAAAGACGCGTGAGTTCTACGACCAACTAACGCAAAGATTGACCGCGCTGCCTGGAGTGGAATCAATCAGTCTCGCTCGAACCCTTCCAATCGGCGGGAGTGGCGGGAATACGAGTATCGAAGTCAAAGATGCTCCTCACGAAGGCGTCTTAAAAGCTGAGGCGAACAGGATTGCGCCGCGGTACTTCGAGACGCTTGGAATGAGAATGCTCAGCGGACGTGATTTCTCGACTGCCGACCGTCAAAACACATTGCCGGTTCTCATTATCAACGAGGCGATGGCCAGGCGTTTCTGGCCGGGAGAGAGCGCGCTTGGCAAGGAAGTTAAGGCCGGCGGCGGCAAGTGGGCCCGGGTCGTTGGAATAGTGGAAGACGGAACATCTGAGATGTCAGGTGAGGCTCCGGCGCCCTATGTCTACTCACCGTATTTCCAAGGCGAAAGCTACAATTCAACCATGACTGTTCTGCTGCGTCATCGTGGGGATACTGCGGAAGCAGTGGTCGCGGTGCGACGCGAAGTTCAGACGCTTGATCCGAATCTGCCGCTGGAATACGCAATGTCATTGTCGGAAGCGGTGCGGCTGTCGGTGTTGCCATGGCGCGTCGTTGGCATTGTCGCGCGGGTGTTTGGTCTCATTGGTCTCGCGCTCGCATCGATGGGAATCTACGGGCTTGTTTCATATGTAGCGAACCAACGGACTCACGAGATCGGCGTACGCGTGGCGCTTGGAGCGCAGAACCGCGATATTCTTCGGCTGGTGGTCGGCCACGGCCTAAAGCTCGGCGTGTTTGGCGTGACGATCGGACTCGCGCTGTCGCTCGCGTTGACTCGCCTGGTGGCTTCATTCCTTTTCGGGATAAGCGCGAGCGATCCGCTTACTTACGTAAGCGTCACACTCTTGCTTGTATTAGTGGCCGTCGGCGCCAGTTTCGGCCCGGCGCGGAAGGCGATCGGGACAGATCCGATGATTGCGCTGCGGCACGAATGATTCCGGTGTATGTTTTTGGATTGAATCACAGGTCTGTTCGTCATAGACCTTATTGCGGTACCAGAACCCAATAGCATTCTAGGGGTAGGGAAGGGCGGCTTGCCCCGCTTGTTCGTCATAGACCTTGTTGCCGTACAAGAACCCAATAGCATTCTAGGGGTAGGGAAGGGGGCTTGCCCCCGCTTGTTCGTGATAGACCTTATTGCGGTACCAGAACCCAATAGCATTCTAGGGGTAGGGAAGGGCGGCTTGCCCCCGCTCGTTCGTGATAAACCTTATTGCGGTACCAGAACCCAATAGCATTCTAGGGGTAGGGAAGGGCGGCTTGCCCCCGCTCTTTCGCAACCAGGCCTATGACGAACGGCGGGGGCAAGCCGCCCTTCCCTACCCCTAGAATGCTAAGTAAGCCTGGTAGCTTAACTACACTGCCATACACACCTTGGAGGATGAGATGTTTCAAGACCTGCGTTATGGCGCGCGCCTCCTGCTGAAGAATCCTGGCTTCACTCTAATCGCGGTGTTCACGCTTGCCCTCGGTATCTGCGGTGTCACAACTCAGTTCAGCGTCGTTGACGCGGCACTGCTGCGAGGGCTGCCGTTTCCCGAACAAGACAGACTCGTTCGGGTCACCATGCGCGATCCGAGTTGGTCGCCCGAGCGAGAGTACGGTCTCTCAGCGGCAGACGTGCTTGAGATTGCGCCGCAGCAGCAGTCGTTTGAAGACCTGACTCAGTATCTATTCGGAGGATCGTTTATAGTGACGATCCACGACACGCCGCAACGTCTGAGCGGTGCTCACGTCACCTCCAACTTCTTTTCAGTTCTCGGTGTAAGCCCGTCCCTCGGGCGCGATTTCACCGAATCCGACAACCAGCCAGGGGTCGAGCGAGTGACGATAATCAGCGACGCGCTGTGGCAGAGCGACTTCGGAGGCGATCCGAACATCCTCGGACGCCAACTGCGGCTAAACGGGCAACCGGCTACAGTGATAGGGGTGATGCCCGTAGGTTTTCAATTTCCTCGAGACCACTTGTGGATGCCGATCTTCAATGAGTACACGACGTTTCAGCAACGGCCCGGCGGCGGAGCGAACTTGCTTGGGCGTCTCAAGCCGGGTGTGACTCTGCATCAAGCAACAACCGAGCTTGAAGTCTATCTGCGTGCTCTTGCCGAAAAATATCCCCAGACCAACGGACGGTATACCGAGGCACGTATCGAGCCGTTGTTATCGGGCTTTGTAGCGCAGCCCACGCGTCAGTTGCTGATCACGATGTTTTGCGCGGTTATCGCCGTGTTGCTGATCGCCTGCGCAAACGTTATGAACATGCAGTTTTCGCGAGCAACCGTTCGATCTCGAGAGCTGGCGATTCGGGCGGCTCTGGGAGCGACTCGGCGCCGGCTTGTCAGGCAGATGCTTGTTGAGAGTCTGCTTTTGGCCGGCCTCGGCGGGGCGGCCGGTGTGGCCCTGGCCTATTGGGCAATCGGGTTGTTCGCTGGAGTAATGGGCACGCTCCCGAAACAAGCGCTGCCGTCCTGGATGCTGTTCAAAATCGACGGCCGGGCGCTCGCATTCACAGTCGGGATAACGGCTGTTTCGGTGATTCTTTCAGGCCTGCTGCCGGCGCTCGCCGCTTCGCGCGCCAGCCTGCGTGACGCACTAAGCGAAGGTGCGCGAGGACACACCAGCCGATTTGTTCGCAGGTTCACCGGTGGCCTTGTTGTCAGTCAGATCGCGCTCACTTGCGCGCTGCTGATCTGCTCATTACTGCTCATCAAGTCCATCACCAATCAGTTCGCGCTTAAGTTTGGGTTCGATCTCGACAGTGTTCTTGCCGGGCGTATGAATTTCGAAGCCGAATATCGCACCGATGATGAACGCCG
>Ga0134127_10000866_pt1 | contig 24392 bp, 59 predicted proteins | sample KB31753_FD_96459 | JGI IMG/M metagenome (GOLD analysis project Ga0134127, IMG submission 96459) | Terrestrial soil microbial communities with excess Nitrogen fertilizer from Kellogg Biological Station, Michigan, USA - KB3-175-3 | ecosystem: Environmental > Terrestrial > Soil > Unclassified ... | reverse complement strand
TGAGATAATTAGGCCGCTCAATTGCAGCACACGGACGAAATGATGAACCAGCGGATAACGGCTATTGCGATGCGCGTAGTAGTGCGGCATCTGGCCTCGAATGCCAACCGTGCCGGCAGCGAGCAGAAACACACTGCCGAACCACAATCCGGCAGCTAACATCGGCAGGGCCACGATCAGGTGCGACCAATCAAACACTTCCATCGTGTTGATTTCGTGATGCTCCTCAAAAATCGCTCGTTGATGCTTGATATTGAAGCCTTTGTCCGTCAGGACGTGATAGACGCCGCTGAACGCATCGACTAGCAAGTAGCCGGCGACGACTTCGACGATGATCCAAATTGCGTTCATGTAATCAGCAGCTAGGCATTTCACTTTCAATCGTCGCCGCCTCAGTTAATCGCTGAAGCGCATCCTCAAGCGACTGCTCGTTGATCCACCCAGCGGTGTGCTTTGAACGGCCCTTGGTTATTTCGACGGCGTAAGCCCGCTTGTCATGAAACTGCGGGAACGTCACCGTCCAACCGGATTCCATCAAGGCACTGAGGTATTTGCCCATGTCACTTTTTCCGCCTGCGAATCAAGTACACCGCTAAACCAACGCCGCTAATCGCCACGCTGGCTATCATCAGGCCGATCATCAACGCCTCCGTCCGAAAATGCGACCGCGAAAGATTCCGTTGCCGCAACCACCAGCTCCGCAACTCGAATAATTCCCGTAGCTCACCGGCTGCGCCTTTACGACCGGCTTAGGTTTTTCGACAAACCCCGTCTGCGGCACCGTCAGTCGCGTTATCTGCTCTTGGAGAGCCGCTATCGTGTCGGATTGCTCGGCAATTTTCCTTTTGAGCGCGTCGATTTCCTGAACGTAAGCCTGAATGTCGTACTGCTCGTAAATCGTCGGAACCTTCTGGACAAAAGAAACGCCGTCAGCTTGACCGGCATCCTGCGCTGCGTCGGGCGTTGCTGGCGTCTTGCCAAGCACATCGGCAATCGGGGCATCACTCCCAACTGACGGCGGCGTAATGACCACTGGCGAAGTTGCTGCATGATTGGTCGGCACTTCCGGGTAGGCCAGTGCCACGAATGAAGCTCCTAGTCCAAGAACAACGATCAGTTTTTGTGCGTTCATGTGATGCTCCTGTTAGCTGGCCAATGCCAGGGACGGGGTGACAGAACGGAAAGCGAAGCCACCGCTGGGCGTGCCGTGTCCTTCGCGGAAGATGGCGTAACCACCGAATCCGTACTCGCCCTTGTCGCCGTAGCCTTCGCCCCAGTTGTTGCGAATCTTGAAGCCGTAACTCCCTGATTCGATTTCAACAAGCTCGACCAACATCACCACATGCGACCACCAGTTGTAAGAAACGGTGCAGGGATAACCGAGCAACATCGCCGTGGCGAATTCGTCGAAGCCGTCGCACTCATAGCTTTCGAGTGATTTGTGCAAGAGCCGATTCGCGGCGATTTCTGCTGAGCTAGCGGATGGTCGGCGGTCTCCGTATGCCCAGAGCTTTGAATCTACACCGCCATCCTTTGTCAGCATCTTTACGGCATCGCCTTCGTAGCCGCCGGAAGTTCCGCCGCTGATCGGTACGGCAATTGACATAGCCGAAATGCGAACGTAGTTTTCCATACCCATCTGCATCACGCGGCACGTCGAATAAGCCTGGCACGTTCCAGCCGCCCAACACGTCGGGCCGGACTGCGCATCACACGGCCATCGTTGATGGTCGCTTATCCGCCGCTTGCGGGCGGCTTGTTCCTTGATGCGTGCCGGCCATTCAGAGCGGGGAATCGTCGGAACTTCCGCGCCCATGAGCTTGGAATAGGCGCGGCTGTCGTGACCTTCCGGCTTTGGCATTCCAGACAACAGGAATTTCTCGCCAGCAACAACGACGGATTGCCCGTCGCCAATTTGGGTTTGCCAGTTGGTGTCGTCGATGATGAGCGGCATTACAGCCCCCCGACTTTCGATAGCAGGTCACTCTCAGTCGTTACCGGGGCACTGAACCCGCGGCTTGGCGTAGCTCCTACAGCCCACGGCGGCGGCTTTCCTTTGGCGGCCTCAAACGCTGGCGCAACCCACGGCGGGGCCAGCGTCAGCTTGTCGGGGGTCACGTCTTTGTCGATCACGTGAAAGCGCCCGCCCTTGGATTCGACTTTGATCTTCACTGAGTTGGCGTCGGTAGCCTGAATGACGTTGAGTTGGTCGGGTGTATAGGTTCCGTGTGCGGCCGACTCCTCCACAACCAGTACCGATAGCTTGTCTGTCTTGAACGGCGGCGCAGCGCCGATGCTGCACCCCTTGATGTCGCTGAAAATCAGCACCGTGCAAAGGATCAAACCGACCCAGGCTATCCCAGGAATTCGCTTCGTCATTAGTGAGGCTCGGTCGGAGTGTTCACGGTCTTCGGTTTCAGGGCATCACCGATGGCGTTAACGATTTGATTAACCGCCTCGCCAGTTGTGGTGGCGGGCGGCAGCGGATGCTCGTGGAAGGCGTGCGAAACCGCCGTGCCAACCGCCTCCATGCCTTCCTTGCACCCGATGCTGGAGAAGTAGGAATAGCTGGCGTCCAAGTAGTCCAGAACTTCCCGGCGCGTCGGTGTCTTTCCTTGCGTGGGCGTCGTCACTTTGGTCGAACCTCCTGCAAAAATTGGGAGCCTTGCTTTAATCACATCCCAATAGGCGTAGATCGCGTACAGGCCGAACGATGCGATACCGCCGATACCGACTGCTTGGCCTGGGTGAGCCAGCGCAAAAGCCCAGAGCGAATCGAACATCGCGACACCTGCTTGGTTAGGTGGGCTTCTTGAACAGCGACAGAATCAGCGTCAGCAGTTCCGGGTGAGCCATCAGGAACGTGAACAGTTGCGTGAGAACGTCCAGCAGCGCGCCCTGACTGGCCTCACTGACGGCTCCGCTAGCGCCCATTAGCTGCTTTGGATTGACGGAAAACTTTTGGTGGACCTGTTGCTCCAGGCTTTGCACGGCGGAGTCGCGGCGGATTTCCTGCCACTGGGCTTCGCTGAGGACGTTCATGGACGCCTCGGCGCTGTAACCGAACCGCTTATTGACGCGGTTGACTATCCGCATGATGGCATCGCGCACTGTTTGCAAGTCGGCCAGGTCTTCGGAAATATCCGGCCCAGCGCTAAGCAGTTTGTTCAGAAATTCGGTGTACTTGGCAACGTACTGGGCGATAGAGAAAGGCATGCGCGAACACTCCTAGCGTTGAGAGAAGAAAACCGGCTGCCCTGCCTGCTGGTGCGCCTTGGCAGAAGAGCGCGCGTGAGCGATGCAGCCGGGGGTAGGGTGAGAGAACGACACGGGGAAACCGAATATGGGTTTCACACCGGGCCGTCAAAGATGACGTGCGCCAGAGTGGCGAGGCGTTTAAGACCGCCGTCAAAGATGACGTGCGGCCAGTCGATCGACCGTTGGCTATCCTAACGGGGGGGTGTCTGCTTTGTCAATGTTGTCCTGAACCTCGACCGCCACCTGCGTTTTGCCCTGATGTTTTTCGTAGTCCCACTTCGCGCCAGGGTGCAGCCGCTCTAGCTCAGGCTTGATGAGCTTCGCTATTGTGTATCGCCGCCGTTTGCGGGCCGGTTTGTCGAGTTCCTTCGCCATTCGCGCCCTCCATGAGTCCCGAGTCCGACCTATCGGGCTGGTTGCAATCAGTACGCCTCGGCCCGCCACATTCCATGATCCCACGTCCATGCCACACGTCGGTTGCCGCAGGCGCAGCGTCGTTCAATCCCACCCCAGCAACAATTGCCGTTTCCACCATTGCAGTTTTCGTCTCCGTCAAATGAGAAGGTGTCGTCCGCGTCGAGTCGTGGGACTATCTGCTGACGAAACGCGGCTTTCTCATCGGCTGAGCAGTCGTACCACTGAGGAACAGCGGCGAGCAGTTCAGCATCCGTCATGTCGGCATATTTTTTGTCGCTCATCACCCGTCTCCGTTTCCGCTGTTAGGGTTCATCGCCGCTTCCATCGCCTGCCGAATTGCGCCTGCGGTATTGGGACACCCGACGTAACCCGGCTGCTCGTAGGCTTTGCAGACGTTGATGCCGGCTTCGATTGCGTCCATCGCAGCGAGTAGTTGGCGGCAGATTCGTTCTATCACAGTTCGCTCGATTGGAACTTGGTCGTACATCACAGCGCCAGGTCCAAACACAGGACGACATTGGCCAATCAGCCGCAAGATTTCTTCCCGCGTTAGGTCGATCATTGGCCGTCCTTTCCAAGTAGCTTCAACAGTTCACGGGCCATCTCGTCAGAAATGACAGTCATCCAATCGCCAGTACCGTGATGGCCGCAAACAGTTGGCGGACGATTGATCTGACGCTTCAGTTGAGGCCCAAGTATCTCCGCAATCCGCAGCACGCCTTCAGCCAGGGCGGGGGCGGTGTTGGCGGCAGTAACAGCAAGTTCCGCATCCTCGACTCGCCAGAATGTAATTTCTGGATCAGGCCAGTGTTGCGGACCTTCAATAAACGCGGCTGGCACCTTAATTCCGTCGTCTGATTCCCAGTCTCGGAGGCATTCTGTTTTTAGAATCCACCACGGAAGCCCGGTCGCCCGCTTCCCCAACTCCACAACCTGCCGTGCCTGTTCGATGAGCGTCATTTGGTTCCTCGCCTGGACAAAACTTCCATCTTCACGCGACGGCACTTCCACGCCGGACTATCGCTGTCTGGATACAGTTTTTTGAATCGCTCCCAAGCCTCCTCTTTGGACCGCCCAATAGAATCCGCGCAGTATTCAGTCCCGTCTTCGTAGAGATAGAACACGACCCAAGCGTACATCGTTCGCGCCTTTCGCTTCGCCTTGCTCTTGCCCATTAGTCTGCCTTTCATTTTAGCGCTATCCGATTCTCCCTAACTGGTGATCGCAGAAGCGGTGTTTCATGTCGGCTAGGTCGGCCTCAAGTGCTTTGGTGTACGCTCGTAGCTGGGCGAGGTCGGGGGCGGGGATGGCGGGATGCCAGTTGCCACGGGGAGCGTCCGCCGTCAAAACTCGCTTGGTGAAATGCCCGCTGTCGCTTAGGCGGTCAAGTGCGAACAGTTTGCCGTCATCCGAGTTGACGAAATTCCAGTTGATCCAGGTCTCTCCATTGCGGAACCACACTCCCGGCCCTGTCGGCAACTCACACCCTACGCTCGCGGGCTGGGCTGTATCAATCCGTCGTCCTTCGTCGTCGAGCTGGCCGTCTTGGACGGGGGAGGCGAGCCCAGTAATCAATTCAGACATTGAATCAAAAGTTTTGACTCTGCCGGCTTGAATATCCCTATTAGCTTCACTCACTCGCTCGGTCTTGTCGCTCATTGATTTCCTCGCGTGTCGTAAAAAATCGTCTTGTGATAGTAGGGCGTCTCCCGGAATTGATTGAATTGAAAGAACGCCGGCCCGTCCGCGTTGCCAAGGCACACTGCCTGGAAATTCCAAGCATGCGCATAGACGCACCAGCCAGGTTTGCCTTCCACGATCAGCCAGTCCCCGCCGTGGCAGCCACCGTCGATTAGCTTCAAGACCCAAGCGAGCCAAATGGCAGCCGGCGATACGGCCGTGAATAACATCAAACTGCGAAGGCTGAATCGCTTGTCGCTCATGCTTGGCTCCGTGTTGGGGGTGTTGTGAGTCGGACTAACTATCCAGTACTCGTCTCAGTGCCGGCAAGCGCGTCGCGGAGCTTTATTAGGGCATCCCCCAGCGGCGAAAAATGCTCATGTTCGTACACGGAGCAATTGGCTTCATCGTCCCAATGGGCCGGGGCCTCATTCGACAACAGCACCACGCCGTCGTCAGGTGGGACCGTGCAAACGATGGTTTCGAGAACCTTCTGTGCGGCCTCGATCCGGTCGCGCAGTTGCCTCTCCTGCTCGTGATGCCACGTGTGATGAGCGGACAAGGAGAACAGCGTGTTCTCTTGCGGGTCCGGCACGTCGCCCAGCACGGCCAGGCGTTGCTCAAGCTTGTAGATTTTGTCGCGCAATTCCGTCTCTCGCTCGATGGCTTCCTGACCCTGAAGTTTCATGTTCAATCCCTCCTCGTGCGCTGGACTTCCCATCCACGCTTTAAGTTGGCTACTAGGCTCTTACCAGCCCAGCGCCTTTCGCGTGTTCTCAAAAATGCTCACTAACTGGGGGTCCATCTTGAATCGCTCTTTGTTCTGCTGAATCGACCGCTCCAAGCTGCCATCGGCGTGGCGCTCGGTGGCAGCCTTCCAGTCACAGAACATTTCAACCACGTCCAGCAGCGTCATGCCGTCAACGCCTTTTTCGTAAAATTCTGGGTGATGCGAATTATGGGCGTAGTGATGATCGAGCGCCGGCTTTAGATCGCGCAGGCAGGCCCGGTATTCTGCGCTGCCGTAGGTCATACCCTTGAGCTTTGGCGTCAGAACATCAAACGCCTCCTTCTCTGGCGATTGGAGTTTACTGGCGTCGTGAACTAACGCGCGGTCGCTGAGATCCTCCCGAACGATGCCGAGCAATTCCCGAACGCGGTTGATGTGTACCAGCGTATCGTGGGTGCTGTCGTACTCTGTCTCGCTCATTTCCCATTCCCTCCAAGGTTAGTAGTCCTCATCATCCGGCCAGCGTGCATCAAAGGTCATCGTCGAGTGGATTTGTCCTGACGCCAAGAACATTTCACCCCGATTCGCTGGTCGGTACTCCCCAGTCGGCTCGTATCGCTTGCCGTCGCGGGTTAGGAGCGATTCAGGGATGTCGATTTGGTAGGTTGGCATGGGGGCGACACTTTCGGTTAGGCGGTTTGCTTGCGGATTGTCAGCACGAGTTTTCTTTCTCCGTTGGCCGCTTTCGCAGTCAATTGCTTAGCCGGCAGCACGGTTAATCCAGAGTCGTTGAGAATGATTTTTGCGTCTTGCAAACCGTCCCAAGTTGCTTTCAGCCACTCGTTGAGGTTCGATGAATCCTGTCGGCGTGGAAGGTAGAACGTGGCCTCGACTTCGGCGCGTTCCCACTGCGGCGGCACGAGGCGTTCGCAAACCAGCATCGCGCAGGCAGCCGTGGCGGAGTCGGCCCGTTGCTTCTTGACGCCGCCTGCTTTCGTGCGCCAGTGTGCGGAGCGAGCGTTGGGGTGCGTTGACTTCGGCGGAATCGGCAGCGTAATCGTGAGCGTGTTCGGTGCGCTGACGGATCGCGCCGCCGGCCTGCGCGGTACATGCTCGCCAGCCATCAGCTTCCTCACGTCCTCTTGGCTCATCGTTTCTTGGTTCATCGAACCGCCGCCTTCATGTTCAGCTTCCGCGGGTCGTACATTCCCAATCGCTCACAAATCCGCATCATCTGATTCGGTGCATTCCGCTTCTCGCAAAAGATCAATGCCCCTGCACAATGCTGGCTGTCCTCGTTGGCGACGTAGCCGCCTTCGCCATCTTCGTAGTCGTCCTCGTTGTTGCTGGCCGTCTTGTGGCATGGGAATTGTCCACTCGCAAACTCCGCCAGCCGCTTCAATGTGAAACCGTGCTTGTTCTTCTTGAGGAATGGGCAGGCGTCACAGGGCTGTGTCATGTCGTACTTCATCCTCGATCCTCCACAGCCGCCACCTCGCTCTGGGTGCGGGGCATCGCTTCACTGGTCATTGGTGGCTCCTGGTTTATCGTTTCCACGCTCGCATGATTTGCTTCCAGCACTTGCCGTCAGTCCGCTCGATCAATACCGCCCAGTCATTATCGTCGTGGCTTCCGTCCGCGTCCCTGAATCGGTGCGCTTCGTATCCAAGCCGTCGCAAGTCGCGTATCGCCTGCCGCAGTTGGGCAAGCGTGATGTTGAAACTCGGGACGGTGAGCCCGCGCTGCGGCGTGTAGGATTGCTGGTCGGGCGACCACGTTCCGACGCTGTAAAGTGCTCCGATCATCCGACGACATTCTCCCTTGTGTAAGGTCCAACCACGTTGATGATCTCAAAACAGATTTCGCAGACTGCCGGGGCTGCTGGGTGTGCGCTCACGGGATAAAGCTCACTCGCGTCAAATGGCTTGCCGCACTCAGCGCAGAGCATCTTGCCGGTTGACGGATCGTATTCCTGCCGCTCGGCTTGGCGCTCGATCGCGGATTCGAGTTGTTCGGTGGGGTCGGGGATCATTCGACTGGCCATCCCATGACGCTCTTGATGATGCACGGTGCATCGTCTCTGAGCAGGATTACGTTCCAATCGTCGTCCGTTGCCACGGGCGTCTCTCTCCCTGTCTTTTGGAGCAGTCGTCCTTCGTGGCCATGCACCCAAAAGAACGCGCCGGATGGCACTTGTCCGAACGGGATTACGGTTTTATCGAGCATCTCGTCCATCGGAACTCAGATCGGTGGGAGGAATCGGGCCGAATACACACGAACTTCTAAACGGTGCGCCGCGGTCGATGTCGGATTGCGTCAAGTCTATGACGACCGGCTTCGGAAAAGCGCTGCCAGTCTCCGGGAGGCAAACCCACATTCCTGGTCCACTGGGGCGCATCGCCCATCTCGGTTGTGATGCGGTGTTTTTCGCATCGGAGGCAGTCAGTCCAAGTTCAATCCCCTTCCGCATGGCAAGCCGGTATTGTTCGGTCATCCATTCGGCGAATTTGCGGCTGTTAATGTCGGTCGGGATTTTCGCCAAGTTACCAAGTGATTGGTAATCTGCGGAGGCAATACACCGCTGCACTTCATCCGCCGTGTACCACGAGCAAGCGAACTCCCAAGGTGATTTCCCTTCAATTGTCGGATACGGTTGCTGTGTCATTTGTGGTCCGCCTTGCAAGTTGGGCCGGCAGTGCAGCCGATGATGCCTTCGCCGCACATATTCATTCCGAGCTTTCTGAGGTACTTCGCCGCCAGGGAAAGCGTGTTGGTTGTCGGCGTCGTGCCTTGGGAATTGTCGGCGATGTAGTGCGCTATCGCGTCTAGTCGCTCAGCGACGATTTCAGGGCGTGGTTCTGGCAGGCTGTTCAGCATTAGACTTCCTCGATTGTTACCGCGACGTGGACAACTCTCGCATTTAGGTCGGGATTCAGGGCAGCAATCTTCCGCTCGCGTCTCCAAGCATCTTCATAGTTCAAGCAAAAATGCCATGCGTCACTGCCCTCGCCACCACGATCAAACCACTGCCGGCCGTTCCTTGGATCGGTAACGATGACGCCGTACCCGCCCATTGATTCTTTCATGGCTTAAACGTCAGCCTCCTTGAGCACGGACAATACAGCGACGTAGGCTCCGTGTTGCTGTCGGTCGTTAATGGCGATTAGGTTTCCGCTGTACAGTCGCGCTGCCGCTTCCTGCGCGCGGTTTACGGCGTGCTGATTGCTTGCATTATCTGCCCCATAGCACTTGATAATTGCCCCCATAGCGCACCACTGGCAGGCGTGTCGATCGGAGACTGGGCACGGCGTCCCGTTTCGGTTTCTCGCATAACATCCGCGAGTCCATTTACTACAGTCGCTCAGTAGTTCCCATGCTTTCATGGCTTGTCCCTCGGCAGGATGCCTGGTCGATCAGGAACGAACGGCCCGTAGTCCTCTTGCATCCAGAATTCTTCCCAGCGCATTGCTTGGCACGCGCACTCTCCGAAGATGTCCTCACCATCGAGCGTGATCGTTGCGCCGCATCCGTCGCACGGAATGAGCGGCTTTACTCCCGGCATGTGCAAGCAGCCGCCCGCATAGCACAAGTCGTCACAGCAAGCGTGTCCGTCGTTCGGGCATTTAGCCATTTGTCGCCCCTCCCACTCGATCTATCGGAAACACAATTTGCTCCGACCAGTTGCCGTTCAGCGTATGAACGATCGAGGCGAGGAATTGCAAGTCGGATTCCGTGAAGTCGCCGCCCTCATCGCGTTCAATCGTGAACGCCATGCAGCGATAGGTCAGAGTCCCGGTGCCTTCGTCGGTTCTCTCGAACGCGAACTCTCCAGCTTTATTGCTTGCCATCGGTCACATTTCCTCGCTTGGATACTTGGCCTCGTAACGCTTCATGCAATCGCGGCAAAGGCTCACGGTGGCCGGGCCGGTCACGGTCGTACTTCGATGCAGGTCGCAATAGAAATTTCCGCATCCGTACTCACCACCATCGACCATCCCGCCGCATGTGAATGGCAAGCCACGGTCAATCCGCACGTTGCAACTTCGGTGGTCACAAAATGCTCGGATGGCGTAACCGATTTCCCGCCCTTGGCTGTCGAATCCTCTGGCCCAACTCATTCACTCGCCCTTTGTTCTGGACAGCCAAGCTCGGAATAAAAACGGCACTGGTCGCATAGTCCGCTGCCGTCGTCATCGTCTGCGTAAATGTTTATTTCACACACGTCACAGGAGCCGATTGGCTCGTTGCTGTCGTCGAAGTCGTCGCAATCGTAATCGCCGTAGCGGTCCTCGTCGGCTTTGAGTTCATCCCAGCAGTGGTCGCAAAAGCCGTGGTCTTCAAACGACGTGACGCCTCCCCAGTAGTCCCCGCAGCACGGACAGAAGCCATGCAGCGCCGCGTGCTCGCCGCAGTAGTAGCCGTCAACAACGTCCTCGCCTTGGTCGTTCTTGATGGTGCATTCCAAATGGTCGGCATCGGCTTCGTAGTTGCAGCCTTCGTGTTGGCATTTCATGTGATCCTCACAATCGCCATCGGCTCATGCCCGATGCTCACGAGGTATTCGTTCAGCGCCTTGTGCTTCTCAGATCGCAGGCGGTAGCCAGCCAAGTAACCGGCGTGCCAATGCTCCGATTCCGCATCGTCGATTGGCTTTGGCGTCAACGCGGCGACAAGCCCGGCGGTGAACTGATTGCCAATGCCGTATTTCGATTCACGCTTTTGCGAGCCGCTCATTTTGCCTCCAGGAATCCAAGAGCAACCGGCAGCGCTTCGATGGACGGGGAGACTTCCTCCGCCGTCTTACAACGAAAGCTGGGCGTGCCGTACTCGCCTTCCGTAAGCTCAGACCATTCGTGCTTTCGTGGCGGGCCTGGGTCCGGTCCAAGAGCGGGCCACCAGTTGGCGCGGATGCTCGCGGCAATGGTCGGTGATTCCGGCTCGACAAAGCGGGCCATGTATTCGCGGCAAGCCAGCAGCCCGGCGCGAAAGTAAACCTTGTAAACAGGATTGAGGCAGGCATCCTGCGGCGCATTTTCCTTCAACAGGCCGTACCACCAGCCAAGAATTTTATTGGCGTTGACGCAATCCTGGGGCGTGTATTCGTCCGCGTTAAGAGGCAGTGTCGCGTAAAGGTCGAGGGCTTCATTTTCTGTCATGCGTCCTCTCCGTTCGGAATAAGGCATCCACGAATCCGCTTAAACTCCGCTTCTGTCACAGGCTCTCGCAAAAGTGATTGCAGGTAACGGCACGCATCGCACGCCGGCTTGCCGCCCCACTCGCCATCCCAGTCGTTCGGAAGAATCAAGTCTTCGTACATGGGGATGCCGCTCTTGCGGGAAGGCGCGCCGCAAATGCAGCAGTCTTCGACGATTGGCCAGAGGTCGATAACGGCTACGCTGTTCATTCTCCGTACTCCTCATCGAATTCCTGCGGCGTCTCCGCATCCTGCCGCTCGCTGAACCGCTTGCTCCGCACGTACCGCCGTGCGTTCTTCACAACCTCGTCGCCGTCGGTGAGCCAGCACATATAGCCCACGGGAATCTCACCCATTCGCTTACCGCCGTGTATTCCATAGGGCATGATCCAGCGTTCAAAGTTCGCGGCTTCCTTGTCGTCCATCGGCGGGTACGGATCGACCGGCGCCGGTTTAGGCGGCAGGCGCTCTTCGGCCAGTTGAATCAGCGTCTCCCAGAAGCGGGGCGGCTGCTGGCCTGCTAGGTCGATCAGCGCCTCGGCCTCGCGGCGGGCGGCGATGTTGGATTCGAGGGTGGTGGTGGCGTCGGGGGTCATCGCTCGATATATCCTTTTGAGTCGCAGTGTTTGCAGGTGTCGATATAGAGCGTGCCGCGTTCATCCAGACGCCGAAAGTTTCCAAGCCCGTCGCAGTAATTGCATCGCAACTTCAATTTCGCAATGAGCGGCCGTCGAGTCACTGCGTACATTTGGAGCAGCCCGCGAACGCAACCTTGCATGTCGCTAAACGATTCTGGATAGTTCAAGTCCGGCCGCCATTCCTTTAGGCCAGCCAACATCGTTGCGATGATCTCTCGCTCTAGGATGGCGTCGGTTTCGATAAGCGTAGGCTTTGGCATCACCAACTCCTTTCCGGTTTCGTTTCCACTTCCGCCACCAACTCAGTCGGGAACGCGGTACGCTTGCCCCATTCGTCCTCGACAACCACAAAGCCCGGTTCGTACCGCAGGCTCTTGGTGTAGCTGCCGCCTGAACGTCCCTCGTGCGGGAAGTCGCGTTTCGTACCGTCGCGCATGGTGATGGTGATGCTCATCTAGCCTCCGGCCATACGTCGCGCTTGTGACGCAACAGTGATTGAATCATTACATCGACCGCTCCCGGTGACTTGAGCCGTAGCACGATGTCGCCGAACTGAGTCTCAATCGAGACAGCCACGGCAATCGGCTTGCCGGAACCATCCTGCGATTCACACCAACTGCCAACGGTGTAGCCCACTATTTGCGGGCCGATCATCGACTTGCCGATATGCTCCATCGGTTGTAAACGGCGCTTGGTCATTGGGCCTCCAAATGGCACTTATACACTTGGTTCAGAAATATTGGGCTGCTCGATTGTTAGGCACTTCTCCCATCGTTGCTTTGGTGATTCGCTTTGGGCCTTCGGACGGTGGCGAGATTTTCGGGTCCAATTCCCGTTGTCGTTGATCGTCGTCGCAATCCAGCCTGCCGCCTTGTAGATCGTCCCCGAATGCACGCCCAAATCGTGGTAGCTGATGAGCTTCACGATTTCCGCCAACCGTTTGCGAATCAGCCGCGCCATCACGCCCAGCATCCATGAGCAAGTCTGGGGCGGGCGCTCGGGAGAGACAGCCAGCCGTCGCAATTCAAGCCACGTTCGCTGCGGCAGGTTCCGAGCGGCCGGATTGCTCCAAATAGCCACCGCGAATAAACGGCCCTCAAACGCTGCGCCATAGCTTAGGAACTGCATATCCTCGACAGCGCCAGTCCCGAAGCGAGGCAGCCGAGAATGCCACAACCGATTGAGCGACCGAGCTTGCCGAAAGGGGATCGTCTCAAGGCGCATTTGAAGCGGCGAGGTCGGGATCGAACCGCCCTGCCCCTCTTGGAAAAGAGGGTGCATCACCCTGATGCTTTCGCCGCGTTGATTTGTCGGTGTCATATTCCGGTCACTCTAAATCTCGCCGCCTGCCGGGATAGCACACGGACGCAGTTGCACTCAATCCAACCGTATGCTCTGTGATGGTTCTCGTCTCCGTGACGACAACGCCGGTGACGAGCACGCGCAGCCGATCAAGCCACGAAAACGACGTGACGCTGCGAATCGAAATGCAGTCCTCCCACTCCGCCGGTGCTTCCGGGGCGAAGCAATGCCGGGCTGGGAACATGCGGCCAATGAACCGCTGCATCCAGGTCCGTCTGTCGGGTTCGTAGTGGGCCAAGAATTCTGTTTTGTCGCTCATGGCTTCGGTTGGGGAGGGAGGGGGGCTAATGAAAGTTCATCGGGTCACGAATCTGATGCAAGATTCTCAGCCACCGGCCTATCGCAACCGTTGTCTCTGCGGTAGCGGTAGCACTGCCAGCAAAGCCTTGTGACTTCCCATCGCTTCGCTGCTCCGCAATTCGGGCATGGTAGCTTCGGCTTTGGGTCGTGAATTCCAGAATTCCACTCTGTTCCGTGCCGTCGAAAATACTCATTGCACCGATGGCATCGCCCCTTCCGAAGTACGCCGCGTAGTTCTTTGCAAACAACGCATGGTTGAGAGACTGTCTTTGGTCGCGGTCGCCTGTTTGCTTGCTGCTCCTCTTTCGTTGCCCAGCGGCAATTGTCCGGTTCGTATCCGCGAGCATTATCAATGCGGTCAATTGTGTGTTCTGGTGACGGCTTCCTTCCCATGTCCTCAAGGAATGCCTGAAACGAATTGCGCCAGCGGTCGCAAACTAAAATTCCACGACCGCCATACCTCTCGTAGCCGTTCACGCACTTGTAGTGACACCTGCCAATCATTGACGAGTAGTTCTTAAATTCAGGCAGCTTGGTTAGCCCAGGACGTAAACAGCCGCAGCTTTTTGTGTTTCCGAGCCTGAGCAATGAACCGTTGACGATTGTTTCCGTTCCGCAATCGCAGCGGCACAGCCACATGGCGTTTCCTCGCTTGCCAATTCCGCGATATTCGACAACAACCAACCTAGAAAATCGCTGGCCAGTGATGTTTACAAAACGGTAGTGTGTTGGCAGCGGTAGCTTTTCGACCGACGCGCAAATAGAATCGCGCTCAGACATGCTCGGCTCCTTTACAGCTAAGCGTGTTTAGGGATGCCGGTGCTTCAACACCGGCTCCCGTTATTTTATTCGATCCGGCAGAATCAAGCAACGCGCGAATCTCAACATCGACTTCCTCTTGGGTTATGCGTTGCGGTGCCCGTGGGTTTGTCAGCGTCAGATACGCTTTCAGGTCGTAGCTGTCGCTGCGCCGTAGGTAGAGCAAGGCAAGTTGCTTGGCCTCGCTCCATGCTTGAACTTCCCGGTGGCAATCGGTTTGCTTGCAGAAGTTTGGGTATCGGCAGACGATCAGCACGGCAAATTCTTTATCGAGTGCGCGCTGTCGTAGCGGCCCGTTGCAAATTTCGTGACCAGCCAATTCATCTGGCATCTTGGACACTCCGCATACTTCACACCTACCCACGTCGGCCTTCAATTGCTCGCGCCAAGGTGCTGCCTCGGCTTCTCTGCGGCGACGTTTCGGTGTTGCGTTTCTCACGGCAGGTTCTCCAATAGCGCCCGGCACTGGACGCAAATCACTTCGCGCCCGCGCTTCTCATGCGGTGGATTTCTGCCGCACACCCGGCACGGTTCCTTTACGGGGTCGTAGTCGAGGACTTGCAGCACTTCGACGGCCGAAGCCTGTTTGTTTTCTGACACCCAAGCACGAGCGTCCTTCGCTTGCGGGAACATCCTCACAACCACGTTTCGGCAGAGCATCTTGGAAAGGCGCGTGGCTGTAGCAATCGCTCCGGCAAGGCCCGGCCAGCAGCGCATACACCACCCGCACTTAGTCGGGCAGTCGCTATCCGGCTTGTTGTCCCGCTCCCCCAGCACCACGATTGCCTTCTGAATCCCCTTCAAAATTCTGCCGAGTTCCACAATCCCGCCCGTGTTCGACGGCCTGCCGATCGCATTCACCCCCAGTCCGATCAGCGCCGCCGTGTCCGAACCGCCCTCCGGCAGATACACCGGGCCTGCCATGACGGTTGCATGGCGTCCGTAGTACAGGCCGTGGTGACTCCCGCGCATGGTTTTCTTCGCTCCGTCGCGATAACGCCTAACGATTCCAACCACAATTCCTTCCGCATTTCGTTCCGGCCAACTACTGAATGACAATCCCCGGTACGCATCAAACCCGCTCCCAACCATCAACTCCTCAACGGCTTCGAGCATCAGTCCCAGGTCCATTGCCGTCCTCTTTCGTTCGTCGTCCCCAGCTTCAAACATCCGCTTCGCTGCTTCCGTCCAGTCCACAATCGGCGGTGGCAGGCTTCTCCTCACCACCACCATCGGTCTCGGTTCGTCCAGCTTGTGTATCCAACCTCCAAGCTTGTTCCCGCTCTGCCGTCCCGACTCAACCCTCATGCAGTTCACCAACTCACCGTCCGTAGTGCAGTAGTCCGGCTTGTGGCAAATCGGACACGGATCGTTTCGCGTTACTCGTCTCCACTTCCTTACCACCACCGCGCCCTCCTACAGTTCCCCCCTCCCATCGCACTTATTTAACGCTGCTGCAACCGCACGACGATGTTTCTCCTGTCGTACCCAACCGGATCGCTCCGGCCCCTCACAGCGAAACCTTTGAGCATTTGCGGACTGTGCTTTCGCCTTGGTCGCGTCGGCTGCTCTACCGTTGGCATCATGGCCTATTGGTTCACGGCCTCCTCATGCTTCTCTTTCTCTGCCACGATCCGATCACCGCGTCCCGTTACTTCCACCACAAACGCCGCCGCGGGCCATGCTCTGAGGTAATGCAGCGCCAAGGCTTCGGACGCTACACAGTCCAGCAAACGGCCGTAGGTGGAATAAATGCGGAACATTAGTAAGGTGCTGCTACCTCCCCCGCCTTGCCGCTTTGTTGTTCGATCAACTCTAGTTGGTCAATCAGCTTTTGAATGCCGCTGGCGCAGTTCATGGCGGTGTTGCGGGCCAATCGTTCAGTGTTCATAACGTGCCGAGCAATCGCCTGGGCGTCCAAGAGCGTCTTGTATTGGGAATCGGTCAGTGTCATTGGGATTTCTCCGTCCGTCCGCCGCATCGAATCCAGTGCAACCGCTCCGTCTCAATGCAGGCGAACACAAGAAAGTCGAATCGTCCGAAAAATACTGGCCTCATTTGGATTTGCCTTTCAATTCTTCGGCGACAATTTCAACTGATGACTTCGGTGGCTTCTCTAACTTGTCCAGAATCGCCGCCAAGCCGGACGCCAACACGCCAGCGTTGCCGCAGAGCATGTCGTCCTTGTCGTGGTTCAACTCCACGAAATTCAATATGTCGATCACGCCACGAAACTGCCGGGCCTCGGCAGCGTAGATCGTGAACGTCGTCTTACCGGCTCGCTTCTTGATTCCTGGCATGGGGTTCCTCCTAGAACGCCGTCTTGTCTGCGGCGTGCATGTCATTGAACGATTCGTACAACTGAATTTTGCACGGCCCATCAAACAGCATGTAAATGCCGTGCTTTCGTGCGATCCTCTCTAGGTCCAACTTGAGATGTCCGTAGGATTCGCCGCGCATCATTTCAGAAAAGTCGCTCGGCTCTGTGTTCCTGTCCCCTGGATCGAGGAACATCACGGCAACGCATTGGATTGGATCGGGACCGAGTTCTCCTGGCGCAGTCAGGATGCTGTGAAGCGTCTCGAATCCATAGCGGTCCAGCCACGGGGCCAACTCCCGATAAAACTTACTGAGCATTAGTTTGCTCCTGTAGTTTTCGCTTCGCCTGCTTGCACTTGATCGCAATATCCTTCGCGCTCATTACCTCCGGCACGCGACGTTTCCAGTTCAGTGAGTCGCGGTCATGCGTTCCCGGCCAGCCGTCTTGCGGCCACTCAGCGCTGCCGAACTTCTCCTCTGTTTTCTTCCGGTAGATGCCGGTGCATTGCGCGAATGAAAGTTTTGCTTTCAGCCCGGCGAACAGACACCCCTGCCAAACGTCCAGCCGCTTCTCCAGGGCGGACTTCTCTACCTTGGCCTTGGCATAGGCCGGAATCTCTTTGAGCTTGCCGTTGCCCATACGCACGACACGCTTGGGTTCCCCGTCGATGACGTGACCGCATCCGGGGCATTTCGGAGGACGTGACTTCGGTGTGTACGCAAGTTGGCACTTAGGGCAGCGGAGCGGTTGCGGGTCGCCATTCTCTTTCCGGTTCCGCTCGATAACGTCTTGCGTCGTCTCGTCGCCTGTCGGCCATTCAGGATCGTGGTCGGGATGCGGGAATCGCCAGTAGTTCCCGGCGAAGTCGAGATAGATGGCTCGCTCTTGGCCTTCATGCGCCCGTTTGATTCGTCCGACCTTTTGCCAGTAGGTCCGCAATTGGCTGTTGGGCTGCAAGTCGATGGCGCAGGAAATCTCAGGCATGTCCCAGCCTTCCCGCAACACGTCCACCGAAAGCAGAACCTTGGCCTGCCCCTCTCGGATCGCGTAGAAGGCTTCCTCTCGCTCGCCGTGTTTCGTGCTGGCGGAAATCATGTAGGCCGCGCCGCCGCCAAGCCGGCGGTTGAATTGCTCCGCGAGGTCATTGCCGAACGCCACGCCAGGAACAAAGCAAACCGTCTTGCGGTCGGCGAACGCTGACCACTCGTTGAACACGTCCGCGAACACCGTGCATTCCTTCACGGCCCGTCCAAGTTGGTTTTGGTTGTACTCGCCCTTGCTGACGATCTTCACCCCTTCGATGCTCGGCTCGCTGGGAGCGTACACCGTGGTCGTCAGGAGCAGCCTATCGGCAATCAGTTCCGAGTTGAGGCAGCCTTCCACCAGCACGTCATAAGGCGGCACAAGCGATTTGCCTTCCGCGCCGATTGGCGTGGCGGTCAGAATGACGGCCTTGGCGTTCGGATAATGTTTGAGCAGTTCGACATAGCGGGCCACGTCCTGATGCCCTTCGTCGATGATGATGAGGTCCGCCGGCGGCATTCCCACGCCATGCTGCGCCCCCAGGCCCGGCCGCAGATACCACGATTCGAGCGTGTGGATGCTGGCAATCTGAATGGGGGCGGCAGGGTTGCCCTCTTGGGCGTCGGCCATGATGACGCCGTAATCGACGCCGAACCGGGCGGCCTCTTTGAACATCTGCGAAACGAGCAACCGCCGATTAGTCACGAACAGCACCCGCCTTGCCTTAGCGCAAGCCAACTGGCAAAGGTGGACGGCCAGATACCGCTTGCCGAACCCGGTGGGGCCGACGAGCAGTACGCAGCGATGACCGGCGCGGAAGGCATCGAACAGCCACCGCTCCGCCCACTGCTGGCGCAGGCGCAGCTCTAGCGTCGGGTTTTCGCAGAACGCTTCCACTCGCAAATATCCTGATTGGCTAGGTCCAATGAATTCAAAGCCGATTCAAACTTGTTGCTGGGATGGATTTTTTTTAGGTCTTCCATGCACAACAGCGCAAGCCGGATATGCTCAAGGCATTTGGCGAACAGCTTGCCACCGTTGATCGGATCGTCGTCTGACTTGGGTTGCTGTGCTGGCTGTCGCGGAGGCACTGGCGTCCCATGCGTGTCGGTGTTGTCGCTGGCCTCTGTCGGCGGACTCGGCTTTGGTTTCGTCGGCTGCTTTGACTCGACATCACGGAATCGCTCTATCGTTGCCTTGGCTGCCGCAACGGTTGGCTTTACGCCCTTGTCAATCTGTTTGGCGAAGTCTTTGATTGCCTCATCGGGGACAGTCGGCGCGGCCAGAAGACAGGCCACGGAGGAAGAATAAGTGTCCAGAACCGGACACTTCTTTGCTCTTTCGTAAGCATTTTTCCACTCATACGCTGATGACCTGGACAATCCGGTTTCCAGTTCCACCCACTGCTTGAACATGCCGTCCCGCCCATTCCCGGCCAGCAACTTATGGGCTTCGCTGATCGCTTCGCCAATCTCCATTCCTGCCGCAACAAAATCCTTCTCGTGTCGCTTCACTTGGCCCGATAGGCAAATCAGTTTGCGGCGGGTGTCATCATCGACCTGCTTGTAATCGAACGTCGCTGTAGCAATCTCTTTGCCCATTACGCCGCACTCCATTTTCAGTCCGTGGCGTCAGTGAATCCGAAATAACAATAGCGTACCTATTGTTTGAATACAATAGCTTCGCTCCACAATCCGAAACGATTTTTACCAGCTAGGCGGGAACAGTCCCTTGACGGTTCGCAGGTTCAGGGCGGCGGCCAGCTTTGGCCAGCGGTCGGCAGATGGGAAGGAATCTCCAGCGCACCATTTCAGCACGGCGTCATGCGACACGCCCAATGCTTCGGCGACTTGACCGGAGTTGCCACCAATCAAATCCCCCAGATGTTCGGCCCACGCGCGCTCAAATGGCGTCAAAGACTTCGGCGGTTTTCGAGTGCGCTTTCTTCCCACTAGGCGGCCCTTATAGAGCCGCCCAGTGTGCTTGAGCATCGTCGTCATATCTAGTCCCTGCCCTTCTGTTTAGTGGTTAGGCCAAAGGTCCGTTGGCAATCGCTCGAATCTTCAAGCCCGCATCCATCAGCACTTCAAGCACTTCATCGAACATCGGGCCTTCTGGTGGCGCGATGGCGTCAACGGCGTCCGCAACGGCCAGCAGCTTCTCCCTGTAAGGTCGCTCTTGTTCGGCTTTGAGCTTGGCGGCTTGACGGGCCTCGTCCTCGGCTTTCATCCGTGCTTCGTTCGCTGCGGCGAGTTCCTTGGCGTGAGCTTGCTCCCGTGCGATCCTTTGTTCGGTTTCGATGCGGGATTTCTCTGCGGCCTCGCGCTTGGCGTTTTCGAGTTCGATGGCGCGGCGCTGCGCGGCCGCCTCATCCTCAAGGCGCTTCTGCTCGGCGCGGAGTTGTGCGGCGACTGCTTCCTGCTGCTGTCGCTGGCGGTCTAGCTCGGCACGCTCGGCGGCAAGGCGGGCGTCCTCTGCCTTTCGTTGTTCGGCGGCTCGGCGGTCGGCTTCGAGCTGCTCATCGTGCAATGACTTGGCACGGGCGAGGTATATGGCGAACGCCTCATCGGTCATTGGCTCGACCGTCGCATGGCTGCTTACCACGCCGACCGCCATCAGGTCACTCAATCGCTTCTCTATCTTCAGCCGCTTGGCTTCCTCGGCCTCGGCCTTAATGCGGGCCTTCTCGTTTTCAACCGTGTCCTCCTCGGCTTGTAGGTGCGACTCGATTGGTTCCAAGAGGTCGGTCAACTGCTTTGCGGCGCTGTCAACCTGCCTGCCGTATTCGAGCGAGGCGGCTTTTAATTCCTTCCGGCGCTTGTCCACCTGGACGCGCAGGTTGCGAACATGAATGCGGGCGTCGTGAACGATCTTGAGTCCCTTGGCGTCGTCCATGCCGTTGACTCGCAGCGGCATGTACTCCGCCGATAGTTCGCCGATCTTCTCCGCAATCACCGGGTAGGAAATTGGCTCGATTGAAAATGCTGGTTGGCGTGTGGCTACGGTGTTGGTCATTGGTGGATATTTGGTTTGGAAGGAAGTCGGATTAAAACATGCGGTCAATGATCTCGATGAGGTAAGCGGAATTCACCTTCGTCGGGTCTTTTTCCTTTTTCTTCAAGACTTCACGAATAACTTTTGCCTTCATTGTTCGCTCCTTTATGTCTTGGCTTCCTGCGCATCGAATGCCGTCTTTGCTTCCCGCATGACCGACTCGACTTGCTTAGTCAGCCGGTCTTTGTAGTCGCACATTTCCTTGAGCAGCCGGACGTGTAGCCAGCGGTTGCCGGCATCGGCCCGCCCCGCGACCGGAAGCGTCCGACAGTGAGCGAGCATGTCCAGCGTGATAAGCCGCGCTCGCTCACGCTCTGCCAGGTCGCCAGCCATTTGAATTGCACGGTCCATTAAAACGGAATCTCCATTTCGTTCACGCTCACCTTGTCGCCGAACGCGATGGCGACTTCCTGCTTGGCCAGCGCCAGCAATTTCTCTTTGCAGGTCCGTGGAATGTCGCCGTGTTCCAACTCCGCGCCTAACTCAATGGCAATCGTCTTGTTGGAAAACGACGGGTAGCCCGTGCTGCGAAGCTCCCCGTAGCGGACAGTGATCGTCGCGATTTTCATGCTCCCGCTCCTGCTGTAACTCCGATTCGATCCTCCGCCGCTGGTAACAATTCCGCGAAAGCTATCGTGTCGATCTTGGCTGCCTCACAAAGCGGTGGAATCAGCTTCTCAATCCCCGCGATATGCTCGGCCTTCGTAGCCAACTGCAAGGCTCTGGCGATTACCTTCTGGGTGAATTCGCTGGTGAGCCTGCCGTCTGCGATGGCCTTCTTGAGCGTGTTCAAGACAGCGCCATGCTTCTCAGGCGTGGACTGAACGAGCAGCGATGCCCAGGCGTCGAATGCCTTTTGCTCGGCTTCCAAGTCCAGGCCAGTTTTCATGCCGTGCTCGGCGGCGACTGCGGCAGCCTTGCCGTTGGCCTTTGGCGGTTCAGCTTCCGGGGCCGGCGTGTCTTGCCACTTGTGACCGCAGCCGTGTTTGCCTTGCTCCGGCTTCTTCCAGCACAACCAGCCGCCGCCGAATTCCGCCTTACCCTTGATTACGTTCTCATTCGTCCCGCACTTGGGGCAGGTCGGGTTAGGCTGGCGAGGCGCACGCTGTTCGGTCGTAGCGTCGTGATCGGCGGCGGCGTTTCCGTCGTCGTCGGCCTCCGTCGAAATGCCGAGAATGTTTTGGCTGGTGTATCTTTTTCCGTAAGTCGAGGCACTGCCAATCTGCTGCGCCGCCGACATGGTTCCTTCGCACGGCATCGGCAGAGGGTCAGATTCCTTGAACTGTCCAGACGAATGATCCAGCCGCGCCGTCACTTCCACGCACAGCGGGTCGCGAGTCACTTTGCAATCGTGCCAGAGAGTTAGCCCGTTCTCAGCCAAAGGACCGCGAACAGCGGAAAGCACGTCATCGAGGTCGGCGTAGTCGTAGCTGTAGGGCCGCTTCTCTTTGTCCTTTGGATAGACGGTTGCTGTCCGCCCGCGATGTACGGTTGGAAATTTGGCGGCAGCTTTCGCTAGCGCCGCAGACAACTCCGCAATTTGTTCAGAAGTTCTCACGATCTCATTCCTTCCGCTAATTGTTTATGTGCCTCCGCCGCCGCCCTGACCTTCGCAATCATTGGCCCGTACAACCCAGCCATTTCTTTCGCCAGGTCGCGAATCTCTTGCGTGTCGTGGGCGACGTGCCGCCAGTTGCCTTCCCCATTGGCCCGCGCCAGCCATTGGTCCCTTTGTTCAATCAGCGTTGCTTCCAGCTTTCGCAGGTGGAAAGCCTCGGTGAGTTGGATGTCGGGGCGAACCTCAAGGTCCACTGGGCAGAACCGCGCAATGGCTTCTCTGCGGGCCTCCTCTCGACAGGCATCGCCTTCGTTGAGTGCTTGTTGGTAGGAATCGCTTGAGTACTTCACGCGACGTGCCTCCTCAACCACGCTCTCCGCGGCCGGCGGGAATACCTCACACTTCGCGCCGCCACCAAAGAGCGGCGACGCGCTGACGTACTGCCCAAAGGCCGCAAGGATTTGCCCCGTCAACGCCAGTCGTATTGCTTCGTTCCGCACACAGCCGGACAGGATGGACTCGATGCGGTTGGCTAGATGGTCGGTGGTCATCTAAGCGTCCTCCTGCGCTCGGTAGCGATTGGCTGTGCCGCTGCGAGGGCGGCACGGGCTTTCAACACGCACCAAGTTGCATCTTGTAATCCTTCCGCGATTTCTTGCAGGGCGTCTCGGTAAGCCCCCGCCGCGTTGTGCAGTCGGTAAGCATGAATGGCGTAAATCGTCCCGCCGTCGCCAACGTCTGCCCGCACCTGGCAGCCGCACGGATAGCTGGCGAGCAGGCCGAGCGGGGCAGGTAAGGGGGTGGGGAAGGTGGTGGTCATGGTCCTACTCGTTTCTCTGGCATTCCAAGCCGTTCGCGCAGGGCCGTAATGCCGTCCGCTAGGTAGCTGGAATAAATGCCTTGATCGATCAACGCTTTATGGGCGGCCTCAAACGTGTTCAGGATTTCTCGCCAGTTCATCTTGTACTGACGGCGCTTGAATTTCGGTTGTCGTTTCGTTGCAGTCGTCATCTAAACCTCCGATGGCATCAGGCCAAGTTCGCGGTCAACGGCTTCGGAAAGTCGCATGGCCTCATTGCTCGCATCCGCCAGCGCCTTCCTCTGTTGAGTTGCACCAACGCCGTCATGGATTACATACGACGCCATCCGCTCCGCCTTTTTCTTGGCCAGCCTCATGTCCTTAACGAGTTGTCGAAAGTCGGCGTCTGTCATTGCTTCACCGTATCCCGGTCACAAACCAACCACTTCAAAAGCGTCCACAGGGCTAGGGCGGCGAGGAGTTCGGTCATCGCTTTCTCCTCCGCACCGTGCGCAGGCCAAGCAGCGTCATTAGTGCTTTGATTAGTCGGGTCATGCTGGCCCCCATCCGAGAACCTTATGTGCTTTGTGGCATCCGCATTTCTGGCAGGTCGCTACATACGGAGCGGTGCTACCATGAGGAATGCGCAACCAGAACGCAAAGCCGCAGTTTGAGCAGCAATATCGAACGCTGTATTCGAGAATCTTTCGCACGGTCTTCATGCTGCCTTCGCCCTCCGTTCCTCAACGTCCTCAACCTCATTCGCTGCCTCATCCACCACCCCGAAGTCCACAGGCACCCACCGCACCCACTCAAAGAGCGAGCCGTCTGCATTCGCGGACACGACATCGACGGGTTGGGATTTGATAATTGACATCACTTGGTTGACTCCGTTCGTTAGTTCTGTTCCGTTTGTCCGCCGCCCGCCAGCGTCCAGCTAACGGGCTGTCTGCCAGCTCCAGCCGGCAGCGTGTTGTGTTTCACTTCGCCAGCGATTTGCCGGCGCGTCTGATATGGTCGTGTCCGTATGCGTGGCCCGGTCTGCGGATTTTTAGACCGCATTCCTTGCAGCGTTCGTGCGTTGTCGGCGCTCGGGACTTCGCCCTGCTTGCTTGCCGCGTTGCCAGCATGTCCTCTACAGCGTCTAGGAATTTGACGTTCATTTCGCTTATCTCCGTGGTTCGCGCTTTGTCGCTAGGGGCTGGGGGTTAGTGGTTTGAGCCAACGGCCTCAATCAACT
>Ga0134127_10000865_pt1 | contig 24408 bp, 23 predicted proteins | sample KB31753_FD_96459 | JGI IMG/M metagenome (GOLD analysis project Ga0134127, IMG submission 96459) | Terrestrial soil microbial communities with excess Nitrogen fertilizer from Kellogg Biological Station, Michigan, USA - KB3-175-3 | ecosystem: Environmental > Terrestrial > Soil > Unclassified ... | reverse complement strand
CGACGCTGCCGGCCGAAGCCCGTACATCTTCGAGCTGCGCGAGTACCAGGCGATGCCCGGCAAGATCACGAACATCACCGACCGGTTCGGCAACTTCACGTGCGGCGCGTTCAAGAAGCACGGCTTTCGTCAGGTGGGCTACTGGCTCAATCGCATCGGCGGCAACGACCACCAGCTCACCTATCTGCTGGCCTGGGAGAGCCTGGACGAGCGCGTGGCCAAGTTCGACACGTTCGCCAAGGACCCCGAGCGCGCCCGTGTGTTCGCCGAGAGCGAGAAGAACGGCCCCATCGTCCAGCAGGTCGCGAACACGATGCTGCGTCCCACGGCTTTCTCACCCATGAAGTGAGGCAACGTCCGACAGGGAGGCAATGAGCATGGAGCTGCTACCGGCTGAAACCGCGTCCTTTGCGTCGCCGATCCCGACCCAGTTCGTCTCGAGCGACGAGTTCACGCCCCCGCCGCAGACCGCGCAGCAGAAGCAGGTCGAGGCGCGCATCAAGGAGCTGGGCAACCAGCTGGCGAAACACCAGGGCGTGAGCCGCCGAAGCTTCTTCCAGACGGCCGCCGGCATGGCCGCGGCCTTCGTCGCCATGAACGACGTCTACGGGCCGATCTTCGGCGTGAGCCACGCCGAGGCCCAGAACCCGGACATGGCCAACGAGCGGGCGAAGGGGCTCGCCGGACAGTTCATCATGGACATGCACACGCACTTCCTGCGCGACGACACGCGCCTGGAGGGCTTCGTGCGCTCGCGCGAGGCGGTGGGCAAGGCCGGCTGGAACCCGGCGCTGGCCGGCAAGCCGCAGACGCTCGACGATCTGAAGTTCGCCAACTACTTCAAGGAAATCTACTTCGACAGCGACACCAAGGTAGCGCTCATCTCCGGCTCCGGATCGGAGGAGCCGCGCGATTGGTTCCTCACCAACGAGATGAAGGCCGACGCGCGCGCCAAGGTGAACCAGCTCACCGGCTCGCGGCGCATGTTGTCGCACGCCATCTTCATGCCGGGAACGCCGGGCTGGATGGAGTCGGTCGATCAGGCGATCGCCCAGCTCAAGCCCGACGCGTTCAAGGGCTACACTGTTGGCGACAACACCAACAAGCAGCTCTCCAAGCACCCCTGGCGCATGGACGACGAGAAACTGCTCTATCCGTTCTACGAGAAGCTCGCGAAGGCGGGCCTCGTCAACGTCTGCGTGCACAAGGGCCTCTACCCGTACTCGACGACCAAGAACTTCCCGCAGCTCGTCGAGTACGCCGACGTGCGCGACGTGGGCAAGGTTGCCAAGGACTGGCCGCAGCTGAACTTCATCATCTACCACTCGGCGTTCCGCTTCACCGGCGGCGAGTGGAACAACGGCTGGGAGCAGTTCGAGAAGACCGGGCGTGTGGACTGGGTGAGCGATCTGGCCGACATCCCGGCGAAGTACGGCGTGAAGAACGTCTACGGCGACCTCGGGCAGATCTTCGCCCAGAGCACCGTGGCCGAGCCGCGCCTCTGCGCGGCGATGATGGGCGCGCTCGTCAAGGGCCTGGGAGCCGACCACGTGGTGTGGGGAACGGACGCCATCTGGACGGGCGCCCCGCAGTGGCAGATCGAGGCTCTGCGCCGTCTGGAGGTTCCCGAGGACATGCAGAAGAAGTACGGCTATGCGCCGCTCGGGCCGGCGGACGGGCCGGTGAAGCGCGCGATCTTCGGCGAAAACTCGGCGCGCCTCTACAAGTACGACATCAAGCGCCGGGCGGAGCTCACTACCGACCGGATCGCGCTGGCGAAGGCGGACTACGAGCGGGAAGGGCCCGGGCGGACCAACCTCCGCTACGGCTTCGTGCCGAACCCGCTCGCCTGACGACGGGGGTGCGGCGATGAAGGTCTCGTTCTTCGAGACGGCGCGCTACCGCGCGCCGCAGGCGCTGCCGTCCGAGTGGCCGGTACCGTCGGGCGCGTACGACCCCGAGGCGGGCGCCCGCGCGTACCGGGACATGATCGCGCGCCTCGAGTACGTCGAGGAGCTCGGCTTCGACTGGGTGAGCGTCTCGGAGCATCACTATTCGCCGCGGATCCTCACCCCCGCGCCGATCGTCTCCGCCTCCTTCATCGCCGCTCACCTGAAGAAGATCAAGATCGCGCTCCTCGGCCCGATCGTCCCGCAGAGCAATCCCGTTCGCGTGGCCGAGGAGATCGCGATGCTCGACACGCTCGCGCAGGGACGCCTGGTCGTGGGGCTCCTGCGGGGGACGACCAACGAGTACCTGACCTACGATCTGAACCCCGCCGAGGCGCGCGAGCGCACCGACGAGGGCATGGAGCTCATCCTGCGCGCGTGGGCGGAGCCGCAGCCCTTCGGCTGGCAGGGCCGCCATTTCCAGTATCGGACGGTCTCGATCTGGCCGCGCCCGCTGCAGCAGCCCCATCCGCCCACCTATGCACTGGGGACGAGCCGCGAGTCGTGCGACTTCGCTGCCCGCAACCATCTCGGCTGCGGCGTCTCCTACGGGTCGTTCGAATCGGTGGGCCGGGCGACGCGCTACTACCGCGAGCAGTGCGCGCACTATGGGTGGACGCCGACGCCGGAGCAGATCGTCTACCGGGCGAACATGCTCCTGGCCGAGACGGATGACGAGGCGGAGGCGCAGTTCCGTCAGCTTCCCAACCAGCGACCGTTCACGATGCGGCCGGGCGTCACCGACGCCCTCAACAAGCTGGACTCCCGCAACATCGCCGGCCAGTCGCGGGCCCCGATCGTGGGCGGCGCGCTGCCGACGACATTCGTCGGCGGGCCCGATACGGTCGTGGAGCAGGTGCGGCGCTGCCGCGATGAGGTCGGCGCGGGCGTGCTCGACCTGTCCTTGCATCCGCCGGGGTCGGGCGATCTCGATCCGCTGATGCGCGCGCTCGACCTGTTCGGCACCAAGGTGCTCCCGCGCATCCGCGACATCTGAGGGACAGGGCGTGAGCGCTCCCGGCGCCGACTTCCGAGAAGGCCACGTCGAGGCCGACGGCTTTCGCATCCGCTACATGCAAGCGGGGCAGGGCGCGCCGCTCGTGCATCTGCACGGCGCCGGCGGGCTTCGCCTGACTCCCGCCCACGATCTCCTGGCCCAGCGCTTCCGCGTCGTCGCCTTCGAGATGCCGGGATTCGGCCTCTCGCCCGAGAACACGAAGACGCGGAGCATGCCCGAGCTCGCGTCGACGATGGCTCGCGCGGCCCAGGCCCTCGGGCTCGACACGTTCAACCTGATGGGCACGTCCTTCGGCGGAAAGACCGCGTTGTGGCTGGCCGTGCAAGCGCCCGAGCGCGTCCCGGCCCTGGTGCTCGAGGCGCCCGCGGCGATTCGACCCGAGGGCACGGAGCCGCCCTCGGGCACGCCCGAGGAGATGGCCCGCCGGCTCTACGCTCACCCCGAGCGGCTACCGGCCCTGCCGGCGGTGGACCCGGCCGTGCGCGCGAAGACGCAGGCGCTGGTCCAGCGGCTGCGCGGACCCGCCCGCGACGCCGACCTCGAGGAAAGGCTCTCCGCGCTGTCCACGCCGACGCTCGTGCTGTTTGGAACTCTCGATCGCGTGATTCCGCCGGCGATGGGTCGGATCTACAAGGACCTGATCCCGGGCTGTCACCTCGTGTTCGTCTACGACGCCGGCCACTCGATCGGCGCCGAACGGCCGCAGGCGTTCGTCGAGGTCGCCGGCGACTTTTTCGAGCGTCACGAGGCGTTCGTCGTCAGCCGCGCGGAGACGGTGATTCACCCCTAGCGGCCGCGCGCCGCTCAGACGCCGGTGCCGAATCCGCCCGCGGTGCGGATGGTGTTCGCCTCGCCCATGTGTCCCGCCGAGTGAAGGAGCGCGATGGCGCTCAGCATCGTCGCGCGCGGGCGACCCGGGAGTGCTTTCCCGAACTGCTCGGTCCGGGCGCCAAAGCACCCGGCGGCGGCCGCCCGCTCGACGGCGTCGCCCGCGACCGTGCCGACCCAGTCCTGCGGCTTGAAAGCCGAGACCACGTCGCGCGTGCGGAGCCCGACGGCGTCCCGATAGGCGCGGAGCGCGCCGAGGTCGACCTGTCCCGTCAAGGCCGTGACCTCGGCGGAGGTCATGCTGATGCCGAAGTCAGGGCGGTCGACGCCGAGCCGCTTCTTCCAGCCGTCGTCGAAGACCTGGGGCCCGGCGGCCAGCAGCGCGTTGACGAAGATGTCCTCGGCGCGGGCGATGTGCCACAAGACCCACGCCAGCGAGTTGAGGTCCCCGCGCGGACGAACCCGCATCTGCTCGTCCGTCAGGCCGGTGAAGGTGCGCTCGGCCGTCGAAATCTTGTTGCCGCCCACGGCGACCGAGTGCATGGCGGCGTGCTGATCCAGGAACAGGTCGCGAGCGTCCATGTGGTCCTCCTCCCCAAGACTCTCTTGATGCACTATCATGCCCCCCGAGGTCAACGGGATGGCGCCGCCGCGCCGTCCCCGAGAAAGGAGATCGCCATGGCGCGCATCGCCCCCATCACCGGAAAGTCCGATCTGCCCGCCGAGAGTCACGCCGTCGTCGACCAGGTGTTGAAGATCTTCGGCAACGTGCGCGGACCGTTCAGCATGCTCCTGCACAGCCCGAAGCTCGCCGAGCGGGTCCTGCCGCTGGTTTCCTTCTTCCGCGACGACAGCGTCGTCGACGCGCGGCTTCGCTCGGTCGCCATCCTGGCCGCCGTGCGCGAGCGCGAGGCGGCGTACGTGTGGGCGGCCCAGGTCGGAGCGGCGCGCCGCAACGGGCTGAGCGACGAGGTCATCGACGTCCTGCGGGCGAAGGGCGACGCGGGCAAGCTGCCGGCCGAGGAGCGGGACATCGTGAACTACGTGCGGCAGCTCCTGCGAACGAACCGGGTCGACCAGGCGACCTTCGACGCGGTCCGCAAGCGCCACGACGAGAAGTGGATGGTCGAGCTGACGGCGGCCGCGAACTACTTCGCGCTGCTGTCGGGCGTCGTCAACGCGTTCGATGTCGCTGCGCCGCCGGACGGCGACAAGCTGCCGGCCTGAATCGAGTGACCAAGGAAAACAGCGAACTTCACTTCTGGGGAGAGCGACTTCATGAATACGTCCATGCCCGGCGGCGATCGCCCGAACCGTCGTAGCTTCCTCAAGGCTGCCGGCATCGTGATGGCGACGACGGCCCTGGGGGCGGCTCCGGTTGGCCCGGTCCATGCCGTCGCGCTGAACAAGGCGCAGCGCGACAAGATGACGCCGGACGACATCGTCGCGACGATGAAGAAAGGCAACGAGCGCTTCCGGGTCGGTAAGGAGTCCCCGCACAACTACCTCGCCCAGCAGAAGGCGAGCGCCAAGGGGCAGTATCCCGCGGCGGTGATCCTGAGCTGCATCGATTCCCGCGCGCCCGCCGAGACGATCATGGATCTCGGGATCGGCGACGTCTTCAATGCGCGCGTGGCCGGCAACATCGCCAACGACGACATCCTCGGAAGCATGGAGTTCGCCTGCAAGCTCGCCGGCGCGAAGGTCGTGCTGGTGATGGGTCACACGGCCTGCGGCGCGATCAAGGGCGCGATCGACAACGCGCAGCTCGGAAATCTCACGGGGCTCCTCACCAAGATCCGGCCCGCGGTGGAGGCCACCCAGTATTCGGGCGAGCGCTCGTCCAAGAACTATGCGTTCGTGGATGCGGTGGCGCGCAAGAACGTCGAGCTGGCGATCGCCGACATCCGCAAGCGCAGTGCCGTGCTCGCCGAGCTGGAATCGGCGAAGACGGTCAAGATCGTCGGATCGATGTACAACCTCGAAACGGGCGTGGTCGAGTTCTTGGGCTGACGGCCGCGCGACGGGACGTCGGTGCTATCGATTGAGTAGCTCGTGCGCTCGGCGCAATGGGTCTGGCGAGACCCTGAGCAGGCCGTCGAACGGTCCGTCCATCTCCAGGACGAGGAATACGGCGCTCGCGACGGACGGCGCGCACACGACGAGAACCGTGACGACGAGCATGTTCCGCGGAGCGAACAACCCAAAGCTCGCGAAGGTCAGCGTGAGCCAGAACAGGAGCACCATGAGGAACGGGACTGGAATCGACGTCTTGGTGACGACGATCGCGAGCCATCGAGCTCTCAGCAGGGTCTCCGCCAGCTCCAGCGCACGGAGCTGAAGCGACCGCTGGACCTCGTCGCGCGGGCTCAGCGCTCGGATCGCGTCGGTGAGTCCCTCGACCCCTATTGTGGGCTCCGCGCGTATCGGATCAAGCCTGATCGGCCCCGAGGAGCCGGACCCCCAGATCATATCGATACGGGCCCCTACTGCGCGCTGCAGGCCGCTTCGGATCTCTCCAGTGTCGGGTCCATAGCGAGCAAGGGCGCGGTCGAGAGCGAGCAGGTCGATCGCGTACTGCCGTATCCCAGCTTCCACGGCATCGAAGGAGCTCTTGGCGGAAGCGGTGACGAGGCCGAGAACGAGCGCCGTCATCGTGGCGATGAGTCCCACGCCCAGCCGTACCGTGTCCTTCGACTCGTTGTCGAGCTGGCCCTCCGGAAGCCTGGTGCGCAGCAACATGCCCAGCAGTGCACCTCCGAGCGTAAACGCGAAGATCGCGATTCCGATGCCGGTAGGATTCATGAAGTCCGGGTCAGCTCAGAAATAGAGTGCGCCGTACATGAACACGGTGTTCCAGATGTTCTTAACCCCCAGCCGCCTGGCTGGTTGGCCAACCGGTTGGGGAAGTCCGGTATCGTGGCTCCAGGAGGCTCCTGAACCAGCTCGTCGGCTGTCGCGGCGATCCACGTTTTCATCCTTTCTCCATGGGCTGCGCGGTCCTCAGCTCAAGAAAAAGAAGCAGACGCTCATCACGAGAGTCGGCACGGCGGCCCCGGCCAGGAGTCCGATCGGCGAGATGCCGCCGGTGAAGTAGCGTCCCAGGATGGCCTGCCCCGCTGGATTCGGAGCATTGGCGATCACCGTCAGTCCGCCGCCGGTGACGGCCCCGGCCACTACCGCGTAGCGCAGCTCGGGAGTGAAGGTCGGCACGAGCGAGGCCAGATACGTGATCGCGGCGTTGTCGTTGAAGGCGGTGAGCACGATCGACCCTACGAAGAGCGGTGTGGCCGGGAGCCGGCTCAGCACCGGCTCGATCCACCATTGCTGCAGGGCGCCGTGGACGACCAGTCCGGCGAGAAAGAAACCGACCAGGAGAGCCGGGCGCAGGTTGAGTGGGCTCTGGTACGGGGCGGTCGCGTGGGTGAAGGCGAGGAAGACCAGGAAGCCGCCGACGAAGAGCACCGGCGTGTGACCCACGAATACGGTCCAGGCGAGGAAGCCGAGGTGCACGGCCACCACCCACGCGGTAGCCGGCCTCTCGGCCGGGGCTGTCGTCGCCGCGCTCCCACCCTCTCGACGCAGGGCAGCCAGCTCCTTCCGGAACCACATCGCGTAGAGCGCGTTCGCCGCGGCGATGCCGATGAGCGCCTTCCAGCCGAAGGTATGCAGCATGAAGCCGGAGTCCCAGCCCCACCGCGGGGCGACCATCACGACCGGCGGCGCCGCGAAGTGAGTCAGCGTTCCGCCCACCGAGATGTTGACGAAGAGCAGCCCCAGCGTGGCATAGCGGAGCTGCCGGCTCGGCCCGTGCTCGAGCACCTGGCGGCCCAGGAGAAGCGCGCCGATGATCATCGCGGCCGGCTCGGTGATGAACGATCCGAGGATCGGGGCGATCGTCAAGACCGCCAGCCACCAGGCGAGCGGGGTTCGACCGCCGAGCGCAGCCGCGCGGCCGATCACGCTCTCGGCGAACTCGAGCACCGGTCGAGTCGAGGCGATCGCCATGATCACCGTGACGAAGATCGGCTCGGTGAAGTCGACACCGTGGGCGATGAACGCTTCCGCCGTCCCCCATCCCCGGGCCAGCGCGATGGCAGCGAGCAGGGGGATCACCCAGACTCCGAAGACGGCCTCGACTTCGCCCAGGAAATGAAGCAGCTCGGCCTTGAACTCGAGCGCGTGGCTCGGCGCCGCTTCCAGCGCGTCAGGCGTGGACTCCGCGCCGGGCTCCAGCCGATGCCCGCCTCGGAGTCGATGAGACCACGAGGTGATCCGCGAGGCGGCGAAGGTGTGCAGGATCGCGAGCGCGAACAGAACGGTAGCGACCAGATTCAGCGGCTCGACGCGGATCCGATGGGCCAGCACCGCCGCCAGCGAAAGGCCGTCCTCACCTTCGTAGCGCTCGAGCGCGGGTGGAAACGGCGGCGGGGCGGCGGGGCTCAGCCCCGCCGACTGGGCGCCGGCCGGCGCCAGGGCGGCCACGAGCAGCGCCAGCACGGCGATCGATCGCTTCAAAGGTCGCGGGCCTCGGCGCCATATCCTGAGGCGTCCGCCCGATTCTGTCTACCTCACTGGAACGACGATTCGGCGCGGCCCGGCTGAGGTATGCTGTCGCCCGCAGGCGACCGACACGTCAGACACACGTCAGAGACAGGGAGACCCACCATGGACTTCGGCGCGGCGATCTTCTTCACGGACTATTCGATGGGACCGGCCGAGCTCGGCCGGGCACTCGAGGAGCGCGGGTTCGGATCGCTCTGGGCGCCGGAGCACTCGCACATTCCGCTGTCGCGCCGCTCGCCGTTTCCGCAGGGCGGCGACCTGCCGAAGAAGTACTACGACGTGATGGATCCCTTCGTGACGCTCGCCGCCGCGGCGGCTGCCACCACGCGGCTGCAGGTCGGCACCGGCGTGTGTTTGGTCGTGCAGCGGGATCCGATCCAGACCGCCAAGCAGGTCGCGAGCCTCGACCAGATCTCGAACGGGCGATTTCTTTTCGGCATTGGAGCGGGCTGGAACGCGGAAGAAATGCTCGACCACGGCGTGGACTTCAAGTCGCGCTTCAAGGTGATGCGCGAGCGCATCGAGGCGATGCGCGTGATCTGGACCAAGTCGAAGCCGGAGTACAGCGGCGAGTTCGTGAAGTTTCCGCCGATGATGACCTGGCCCAAGCCCGTGCAGAAGCCGCATCCGCCGGTGATCGTGGGCGGCGCGTTTCCCTACGGTGCGCGGCGCGCGATCGCCTATGGCGACGGCTGGATGCCGCACGCGCGGCGGCCCGAGTACGGCGACGTGCTCGGGCAACTGCCGGATTTCAAGAAGCTCGTCGCCGAGTCCGGCCGCGATGCGTCGAGCCTGCCCATCACGGTCTTCGGCGTCGCCGAGGACCCGGACCTGATCAAGCGCTACCGGGACGCCGGCGTCGCCCGTCTCGTGTTCAACCTGGATCCGGCGAAGGCCGACACGGTGCTGCCGGTGCTCGACCGGGTCGCGGGGCTGATGCGTCGGGTGGCCTGAGCCGAAGCGCCGCTTGCCCGGCAACAACTTGTAGCGGGCAACCGGTTCGTATATCGTATCGCCCAATCTTGACGGGGGACCCGTGTCGCCGACGCGCACGGGCCTTCCCCGAGACCCGTTCGAACCGATTCGATCGAGGTGGTTATGCTCGAATCGCGCTCGGCGCGGTGCCCATCGAAGACATCCCGAATCATGCCGGGACCCCGGTCCCGCTCACCCCTCGCTCGTCCCGCGAAAGAGGAGAACTCCATGCCGCGCTTCAGCTGGCTTGTCATGGCCCTCGGGCTCCTGGTGGGGCTCGGCGTCGTCGCGCTCGTCGAGCCGCCGCAGGCGGAAGCCCAGAAGAAGGTCCTGAACGTCGCCGCCAAGGAGCCGGATACCCTGGATCCGCACTCGAGCACGCTCGGACAGAGTCAGGCGATCACCCGATTCATGTTCCGGGGGCTCACGCGCTTCGCCGTCAAGGACGGCAAGGTCACGACGGCCGAGGTGGAGCCGGATCTCGCCGAGAGCTGGACCCTCTCGCCCGAGGGCACCATCTGGACGATGAAGCTCCGGAAGGGCGTGCAGTTCCACAAGGGCTACGGCGAGATGACCGCCGAGGACGTCAAGTTCAGCTTCGAGCGCCAGATCAACAAGACGCCGGGCACCCGCTACGGCGTCAACCTCGAGGTGATCAAGTCGATCGAGGTTGTGAACCCGTACACCGTGCAGTTCGTGCTCAAGAACTTCGACCCGATCTTCCTGCTCCGGATGGTCGGCTATCAGCAGGGCTACATCATCTCGAAGAAGGCGGCCGAGAAGCTCGGCGACGGCTTCAAGTGGAACCCGGTCGGCACGGGCCCGTTCTACTTCGACCGGCACTCGCCGCGCGAGAAGATCGTCCTGAAGGCGTTCGACAAGTTCCACGCCGGCAAGCCGCAGATCGACGAGGTGAACTGGTTCGACGTGCCCGAGGACGCCACCAAGCTGATCGGCCTCGAGAAGGGCACGTTCGATCTGCTCTACCCGGAGGCGGTGACCGCCGACTTCGCCGACCAGGTGAAGAAGATGGGCGCCATCATCGATCGCCGCGGGCCGGGTGGCCAGGAGCGCTTCTACATCAACATGACCGCGAAGCCCTTCGACGACATTCGGGTGCGGAAGGCGTTCATGCACGCCATCGACCGCAAGGCCATCAAGGAAACCATGTACCCCGGTGACCTGGCGAAGCTGGCCTCGAGCTGCGTACCGCCGGGCTATTTCGGCCATGTTCCGATGAAGTTCCCGGAGTACAACCCGGAGCTGGCCAAGAAGCTCCTGGCCGAGGCCGGCCACCCCAACGGCTTCACGATCAAGAACTACTTCATCAGCAAGTCCTTCTTCTATCCCAAGGTGCTGACGCTGGCCCAGGAGCAGTTGAAGAAGGTCGGCATCATCGTCGAGCTTCAGGTCGTGGAGCACGCGACCTTCCACGAGAACATCCGGAAGAACCTCGACCCGTTCGTGCTCTACGGCGGCACACGCATCACCGACGCCGACGCCTGGCTCTCCCTGTTCTTCGAGTCCTCGGAGATCCCCGATCCAGCCACCGGCAACAAGGGGACGAACTTCGCCCACTACAAGGGGATGGACGACCTGCTCGCTGCCGGCCGCGTCGAGCGCGACGTGAAGAAGCGGGCCGCGATCTACGCCGAGACTCAGAAGCGGCTGGAGCGCGACCTGGTGTGCTTGCCGCTGCAGGACGTGCCGAACCAGTGGGCTCGCAATCCCAAGCGGGTGAGCGCGCCGTTCGATCCCAACTACGGGGAGTTCTCGCTGCACTACAGCTACAACTATCCCGAGATGCTCAAGGTGCTGAACTAGGCCGGGGGACGCGGCGATGTTCCAGTACGTGTTGCGTCGCCTGCTGATCGCGGTCCCCATGCTGCTGGGGGCCATGAGCATCGTGTTCATCGCGATGCGGATCCTGCCGGGCGACCCCTGCGTCGCGATGATGGGCGACCAGGCCACCGGCGGCGCCCTGGCCGATTGCACCAGGAACCTCGGGCTCGACCGGCCACTGGCGGTGCAGTACGTGGATTACCTCTGGCGCTCAGTCCAGTTCGATTTCGGCAAGTCGTTCCGACAGGGCTATCCGGTCAGCGACTACATCGCCCGCATGTTCCCCCACACGTTCATTCTGGTCATGGCGGCCGCCGTCGTGGCGGCGCTGGTCGGCATCCCCATCGGCATCGTCTCGGCGCTCAAGCGGCGCAATCCGCTGATCGACTATCCGCTGCGCATCGTCGCGCTGCTCGGGCTCTCGATGCCGGTGTTCTGGCTGGGGATCCTGCTGCTCATCGTGTTCTCGCTCCACCTGAACCTCTTCCCGCTGATCGGGGGCGGCGATCTGGACGGGGTCATCGCCATGATCGGCTCGGGCGAGGTCTTCACTTATCCCCAAGACTTCCTGCGAGCGGTGGGGGACGTGCTCCATCACCTGGCGCTGCCGGCGCTGGCCCTCGGCTTCACGCTGGCCGCCACCGTGAGCCGGCTATCCCGCTCAGCGATGCTCGAGGTGATCAGCCAGGACTACATCCGGACCGCTCGCGCCAAGGGCCAGCGCGAGCGCCTGGTCGTCTACAAGCACGCGCTGCGCAACATGATGGTGCCGCTGCTCACCATCATCGGCATCTTCGTGGCGATCGCCCTGACCGGTACCGTGCTCACCGAGACGGTGTTCACGCGGCCCGGTCTCGGGAAGATGCTGGTCGACGCCATCGGCGCGCGTGACTATCCCTTGGCCCAGGGCGCCATCACCGTGTTCACCATGATCATCATCGTGGTCAATCTGGTCGTCGACCTGCTGTACGCGGTCGTCGATCCGCGGATCACGTTCCGCTAGGCGAGAGCCGAGGAGACTCGATGGCCGTCGTTCGCCGAGCCGATCCGGTCGACCTGGCCGGTCTCAGGGCCGCCGAGGAGCCGCGGAGCACGACCCGCGGCCGCCTGCGCCGGTGGCTGCCGATCAGCATCGGGATCGCGCTGGCCGTGACCATGGTGGTCGTGGCCGCGGCCGCGCCGCTGATCGCGCCGCTGAGCCCGTCGGCCCAGTTCTCCGATGCGGTGCTGAAGGGACCGGGGGCGATCGAGCGCCATCTGCTCGGCACCGACGAGTTCGGCCGTGACCTGCTGAGCCGCATCATCTGGGGCGCGCGCGTCTCGCTCGAGGTCGGACTGGTCTCGGTGGCGTTCGCCTTCGCCCTCGGCGTGCCGCTCGGGCTCGTGGCCGGTGTGCTCGGCGGCCGCGTCGAGATGCTCATCATGCGGGGCTCCGACATGCTGATGGCGTTCCCGACGCTCTTGCTGGCGCTGATCATCGTGACGGCGCTGGGCGGCTCGCTGATGAACGAGATGCTGGCCATCGGCGTGGCGCTGACGCCGAACTTCGTGCGGCTGGCCCGGAGCCTGGCGCTGACCATTCGCGAGCAGGACTATATCCTGGCCGCTCGCGCCCTCGGCAGTGGCCAGCTTCGCGTGATGGCCCGCCACGTGTTTCCCAACGCGCTCTACGCGCTGGTCGTCGTCGCCACCCTCTACATCGCGACGGCCATTCGCACCGAGGCGAGCCTGTCCTTCCTCGGGCTCGGCATCCCGCCGCCCACGCCGAGCTGGGGCAACATCCTCAGCGAGGGCCGCCAGTACATCAAGTGCTGCCCGTGGCTGACGACGTTCTCCGGGCTCGCCATCATGGCCGCGGTGCTGGCCTTCAACCTGACGGGCGACGCCCTGCGCGATCTGCTCGATCCCCGCCTGAAGGGCGAGTAGCGCTACGACAGCAGCAGGCGCTCGTGCAGCGCGCTGATGATCTCGGCCATCGCCGCGTGCGCCCACACGTCGGGGAAGGGTGACTCGAGCAGCGCTCCGATGTCGCGCCCGCCGCGCGCCTTCGATTGCTCTTCGGTCTCGCCCGGGCGTGCCGCCCGCAGCGCGCGGAGCACGCGGTCCTTCTGGTAGATGACCGGGTACTCGATGTAGCGGTGCAGCTCGACGAAATCCTTCGTGAAGAAGACCGCCACCGGGATCGTGGCGAACGTCTGCCCGTCCTTCTGGTTGGCATACTCGCGCACGAGGTCGGCATTGGCGTGCGCGCCCGGGTCGGGAAGCCCCTTGCGCTGCATCGTCTCGGCGTCGCGGGCGAAGATGCGCAGGTCGAGGCCTCCGGCCTCGGCCAGGCGCGCCAGATACGGGACGTCACGCCGGCAGTCGGAGGACCAGTCCTCCGAGATGACCAGGATTTTCGCGGGCCCGCCGGGCTGCGCGGCGAGCCGCTTGATCGCCGCCGCCTCGGCGTCTGTGAGCTGCGCCTTCGCGTAGCGCTCGGCGAGGAAGCCGCTCCAGTCAATGCGCGGGCGGACCAGCGCCAGACGGCGAACGTCGAATCCCTCGCGGCCGAGGTTCTCGGGTGAGCCGGTGAACTTCACGTAGTCGGCGAACGTCATCCCGCGGGCGAAGCGCTCGGGCGTCATGCGAGCCCCAGGAGCGACTCGAGGTTCTTCCAGAGGATCTTCTCCTTCTCGTCGGCGCTGAGACTCTTGAGCCCCTGGACCCAGACGACCGGCGAGGGATGCCAGGGCACGAAGGGCCAGTCGCTGCCCAGCACCACCCGGTCGCTCCCCACCTCGTCCAAGAGGAAGCGCAGGGCCTTCTCGCTGCCCACCACCGTGTCGTAGTAGAGGTTGCGCTGGTAGCTGCTGGGCGGCTTCGGGATCGATCGGTTCGCTTCCGGCGTGCCCTGCCAGCCCCGATCCATGCGCCCCATCGCGTAGCACGCCGGGCCGCCGCCGTGGGCGATGCACACCTTGAGCTTCGGACACGTGTCGAAGACGCCGCCGAAGATCAGCGTGGCGACGGCGATCGCGTCGTCGAGGATGACGCCGAGGCTGTTGGAGAGCCCGTAGCGGGTGGTGCGCTGCATCATGAAGTTGTGCTGGGGCTGCGGATGGAAGAACAGCACCGCGCCCATCCCCTCCGCCGCCTTGAACAGCGGCCGGAACTTCTGCTCGTCCCAGTTCTCGCCGTTCACCCCGGCGGTGTCGAGCTCGACGCCCTTGAGGCCGAGGACGGTCACCGCGCGCTCGAGCTCGTCGATGGCCGTCTTCACGTCCTGGACGGGCAGGGTGGCCAGGCCCGCGAACCGCTGCGGCCACTGGCGCGTCATCCCGGCGATCTCGTCGTTGACCTCGCGCGCCAGCGCCCGCCCCTGCGCGGAATCGAGGTGATAGCCGAAGAAGGGCGTGTGAATGGAGACGACCTGGACGTCAACGCCTTGCGCGTCCATGTCCTTCAGCCGCTCCTCGGGCGTGAAGCGCACCTTGGGCGAGCTGAAGCTCGTGCGCCGGCCGCCGCCCAGCATAGCGCCGATGCCGTCGCCGGGCTCGTGACGAAAGCCGTGCCATTCCCGGCCGGCCTCGACGGCTTGCCACAGGGACCGCGGCACCAGGTGCGCGTGAATGTCGATGGTCTTCATGAAGTCCTCCCTCTAGAGGTCGAGGAGCCGTCGCGCTGTCGCCTCGATCCACTTCGTCTTCGGGTCCTCGTCGAACACGAGCTTTTCGTCGGCGGGCGCGATGCCCCAGGAGCCGCGGCCCAGCTCGGCGTCAAGCTGTCCCGGCGCCCACCCCGCGTAGCCCAGACAGAATAGCGCCCGGCGCGGGCCGCCGCCCCGGGCCATCGCCTGCAGCACCTTGGGATCCTCGCTGAGCGCGAAGTGCGTGTTGATCACGAGCGTGCCCTCGCCCTTCCAGTCCGGCGTGTGCAGGACGAAGCCGCGTTGCGACTCGACCGGCCCGCCGTAGTACACGCGGACCTTCCCGCTTCCGGGAGGCGCCTCGAGCCCGAATGGCTCGAGCGCGCGCTCGAACGGCGCGTCGCCCATGGGGATGTTGACGACGAGGCCGAGCGCGCCGCCCTCGGTGTGCCGGACCACGTAGATCACAGTCCGCGCGAAGCGAGGGTCGCGCAGCGCCTCGGTCGCGACGAGCAGCCGCCCGGCGAGCGAGCGCCGACCCGTCGCCGGGGCGCGCTCGTCGGCCGTCGCGGTCGCCACGACGGTCAGCGCGAGCAAGAGCGCGACCACGGCTATTTCTTGAAGAGGTTGTCGAACCCGCGGCGGATGTCGCCCGGGCGCGTCGAATCCGGGGAGGCGTCGCGCTCGACGGTCACGCGCAGTGAGAACACCGTGCAACTGTTACGCGCGTTCTTGTCGGCGATGCGCTCGGGGATGGGCTCCTCGCACTCGAACCGCCGGCTCGTGTCGAAGTGCGCGCACTGACGACACGCCCGGATGGCCGCGCGGCAGTTCGGGCACTCCTCGAGGGCGGCGGTCGCCACGGGCAGGACCGCCCCGCAGGCGCCGCAGCGGGAGACGGTGCGCTTGGCCAGCATCCCGCCGCTCCGTTGAGACGCCGAAGGCGGCGGCTCGCGCCGGCCTGGGCTCGAGCCCGAGCTCTGGCTACCCTGGTAGCCCTGCTGGCGGTATTTACGGTCGTCCATGGCGTTGCTCCCGTGCTCACTCTAGCCGATATCGCGGCGACAGGCGCGCCGTGTCTCTACCGCGCCGCAACGCCCGCCATGCGGCCGGGCGGCTTGACCGCGGCGCCCCGGCGGCCTACGGTGTGGGGCGTCATGCGGACAATCGGCGTCCCGGTCGGGCTCGGAGTTGCGCTTGTGGTCGGCCCGTTCTCCGCGGCCGCGTCGACGCTGCTCGACTACGTCACGTTCGACGGCATCGATTACATCCGCTGGGCGGAGGAGCCGGGTCGCGAGCTCGGGCGCGAGGATCTCGGCCTCGAGTTCGCCGTCGTGGAATGCTCGTTCGGCGAGGATCTGCGTGGATGCCCGTACGGGGTCGATGCGAGCGCGGCGTTTCTCCCCGCGGGCACCCGGATGTACGCGGTCCGCGGCCACGCGACCACGTTCCGGCTGGCCGCGGTATGGCGAGACCGCATCTTCCTGTATCAGGCCTGGCGGAATCCGCGCGCGAAGGTCGCGACCGATCTCTACGACATCGCCGACAAGGTGCGCGGAATCGACGTCCGGCGGGGCGAGCCGCCCCTGGCCGCGGGCCGGGCGCCGGCCGCGATCACGGCGCCGCGCGACCGCGAGGCGCTCGTCGAGATGATCGCCCGGGGCACCGCGCGGCGTCCGCAGGCGCACGAGGCAGGCGAGCCCCGCTACTGGCTCACCTTCTGGCTCAGCGACGGCACCACGCTGAGCCGGGTCTATTTCCGTGAGACGCATGAGCTGATGGGCGGCGTGGTCGTGTCTGGCGACTTCACACGCATCATCGAGCGTTATCTGGGCGAGTGAGTCGGGCCCACATGCTTGACTTTGGTCGCGGCCCGGGCGATCTTCAGCTTCCACCGATCGTATGAGCGCGTTCAATCCGATGGACCCCGAGTTCCTGGCGGATCCCTATCCGACATACCATCGTCTGCGCGACGAGGACCCCGTCCATCACAGTCCGATGGACTTCTGGGTGCTCACCCGGTACGAGGACGTCGCGGCGGTGCTGCGCGATCCGCGCTTCATCAAGGAGCCGCTGGTGTCGATGGTGGCGGCGCGCTTCGGCGTGTCGGTGCCGCCGGGCGTGGGGCTCTCGATGCTGGACCGCGATCCGCCGGATCACACGCGCCTCCGGAGCCTGGTGAGCAAGGCGTTCACTCCGCGGGTCGTCGAGGGACTGCGGCCGCGCATCCAGAAGATGGTGGACGAGCTCATCACCCGCGCCGAGGCCGTCGGTACGATGGACCTCATCGAGGGATTCGCCTACCCGATTCCCGTCAACGTCATCTGCGAGATGCTGGGCGTTCCCGTCGAGGACCACGAGCGGTTCAAGGGCTGGAGCCTCGACATCGCCCGCGGGCTCGATTCCGTCTGGCTGCCCCCGGAGTCCGAGATTCCCAAGCGGAGCGGGGCGGCCCGTCACGCGATCGGAGACTACATGCGAGGGCTCATCGCCGAGCGCCGCGCCTCGCCGCGCGGCGACTTGCTCTCGGCGCTGATCGCCGCCGAGGAGGCGGGAGACAAGCTGAGCGAGGACGAGCTGATCGCCACCTGCATTCTCCTGCTCATCGCCGGCCATGAGACGACGGTCAATTTGATCGGCAACGGCACGCTGGCGCTCCTACGTCACCCCGAGGAATTACGTCGGCTTCGCGAGACGCCCGGGTTGATCACGAGCGCCGTGGAGGAACTCTTGCGCTACGATGGTCCGGTACAGCGCACGGCACGCATCACGAGCACCGCGGTCACGCTCGGCGGTCGGACGATCCCCAAGGGCGAGATGGTGATGCCCTTCATCGGCGCCGCCGACCGCGATCCGTCCCAGTTTCCCGACCCCGATCGCCTGGATCTTGGTCGCGCCGACAACCGCCACATCGCCTTCGGCTGGGGCATTCACTTCTGTCTCGGGGCCCCGCTCGCGCGCGTGGAAGGGCAGATCGCCATCGACACGCTCGTGCGGCGGCTTCCACGGCTTGCGCTCGTCAACGACGAGCCCGAGCATCGTCAGAGTCTGACCATCAGAGGGCTCAAGGCCCTCCCGGTGACATTCTGATGGCACCCACCAACAGCGAGCAGCGTGACACCACGACCGTAGTCCCGCCGCATCCGGTTCTGAACGAATACTACTCGCGCCCCGACGAGCGACAGGGGTTCGTCGCGGACCTGTTCGACGGCTGCGCCCGCTACTACAACCGGGTTGGCACCATGCTGGATTTTGGCTCGGGCCGCTGGTATCGCCGCGACGCCCTGCGGCGAGCCGGACTGCGCAAGGGCATGCGCCTGCTCGACGTCGCCGCCGGCACCGGGCTCATGACGCGCGGGGGCGTCGACATCACCGGCAAGGAAAACGTCGTGGGGGTCGATCCGAGCCAGGGCATGCTCGGAGAGGCGAAGAAAGCGGTCACCGCGCCTCTGGTGCGGGGCCGAGCCGAGGCCCTTCCGTTCCGCAGCGAGCGCTTCGACATGCTCAGCATGGGCTTCGCACTGCGCCACGTGCCCGACCTCGGGATCGCCTTCCGCGAATATTTCCGCATCCTGAAGCCCGGCGGACGGATCATCCTGCTCGAGACGCCGCGGCCCGAGACGCGGTTCGGACGCTGGTTCGTCAAGACTCACTTCCAGCGCGTCCTGCCGTGGATGGCGCGGGTCACGTTCCGGAACGAGCCGGCTCAGCTCCTCATGAAATTCTACTGGGACACGATCGATCAGTGCGTGCCGCCGGAGACGATCCTCGCTGTGCTGAGGAAGACAGGCTTCGTGGACGTCAAGCTACGGCGGACGTACTTGATGATCAACGAGTACACGGCCACCAGGCCCTTGAAGTAGCCGTGCGCTGAATCCGGGGCCCGCGGCCCCGGATTCAGCGGATCACGTACTTCTTGGGATCGATGCCGCGCATGCCGTGGCGGCCCAGGAAGCGCAGGAGGCCGCGGCTGTAGCGGGAGGTCGTCGCCGCGCCGCTGGCGAGCCGGCCGACCTGACGACCGATGTGGCCCTGCAGCATCTTCTTGAAAAATCCCGCGTTGGGCGCCATCCAGGATTTCCCCGCCTCCATCAAGGCCGCGAGCCGCCCGTCGTAGAGATACGCCACGAGCTCGAACCAGGCCGACAGCATCTCGGTCTGCGCGGCGGAATACGAGGCCAGCACCGACTGCATCTCGGGGGGTGTCGGGGTGGCCTTTCGCTCGAGCCACGGCGCCAGACCGTCGGCCAGAAGCTCGGCCGAGCGCAGCGCCAGGAACACGCCGGGAGAGAGCATGGGATCGATGAAGCCGAACGCGTCGCCCAGCATGACCCAGCCGCGCCCGTAGCCGCGCTCGGAGATGAGCTGGTAGTTGGAGTACGTCGCCACGTCGCTCACGCGCTTGGCGCCGCCGCCGATGGAGAAGAGCCAGGGGTCGGTGGCGATGGCGCACTCGAGACGCTCTTCCGGGGTGCGCCCGAGCTTGGCTGCGTCGGCCTGATCCAGCACGATTCCAATAGACAGGCGGTCCTGCAGCGGAATGCACCAGCTCCAGCCGCCGGCCTGACCGCGCGCGATCAGCACCTGACCGGGCACGTCATCCCAGTTGAAGTTCTCGAAATGGGCGAAGTGGGCGACGTCCTTGCGCGGTCCGAGCTTCGCGCCGATCGACAGGGCACGCGCCCCGTGACGGGCGCGGCCGGTCGCGTCAACGACGAGGTGCGGGGGATGCTCGTACATCCCCGGCGCCGCCGCCAGCGTCTCGGGCGCGAGGGCCAGCTCGGCTCCCGACCCGTTGCCGTTACCCGTCTCGAAGCGGGCTTTCACCGGCACATGGCGCACGCCGGCGGCGAGTGCCTTGGCGAGGAGCGCCTGATCGAACTGCGGCCGCGGGATGTTGTAGGCGTACGGGAACACCGCCGGCACGAACTGATCGAACGTGACGCTCACGCGGTGCGTGGGCGACCAGATGAACGAGACGCCAGGCTTGACCCGGCTGAAGCCGGCCGTCTCCTCCTCGAAGCCGAGCCGCCGCAGAATCGGCACGACGGCTGGAACCATGGATTCTCCGACGAGCAGGGGCGGGTGGCGGCCGTCGTCGAAGAGCGTGACGTCGCCGCCGGCCCGGGCGAGCAGGATCCCGAGCGCGGCACCCGACGGGCCGGCCCCGACGATCGCGATCCGCAGGCGCTCGGTCGCCGTATTCGAGTTCATGGTGTCCTCGTCCATCCCATTCCGTCGCGGATCACCTCGATGATCCGCGCCGCTTCGGTGTCCGTGATGGCGCCCTCGAGCCACGACACGACGATGTTGTCGAGATTCTCGCAGCGATTGAAGAATACCCCAAGTGCCGGCCGCGGCGGAACGACCGGAACGTGATAGGCGTTCACGACGCGCCGTCCGAAGCACTGGGCCAGGTACGATGGCCACTCCGCGAGGTCCGCGCAGTTGAACGAGAAGAGCTCGCCGCCCTTCGTCCAGGGCAGGACGCGCAGGATCATCGAGCGCGGCCGCCAGTGGAGAAAGTCCAGGCCGACCAGCGCGGAATCGATCTGCCCATCGCGGATGGCGTCGGTCATCTGGCGCCGGAGCGCGCGCGCCAGCTCGGGAACATCCTTGGTATCGGCGGGAAGAAAACGCGCGAAGTGAAACGTGAGGTGGTTTCCGATGGTCGCGCCCATCTCGCCCTTCGGGCGCACGTCGATGGAGATGGGCAGGAGAAACGGAACGTCGGGAAGCCCCCGGCGCTCCCACAGCTCGGCCATCGCCCGGCCGACGTGGGCCAGTCGCCAGGTGATCTCGCGCGTCGCGCGCGGCCCGCCGCTCGAGTCGGCCGCCGCGAAGCATTCGTGACGGAATCGAATTCGCCCGGGAGGAATCACCTTCGAGCCCAGCGACACCGGGGGCTCGGGAGAGGCCGATTGCAGGTGCTTCAGGCTCTCGCCGGCGATCCGCGCGCGCACCCGGAACGGCCGGTCGTCGGGCGGCGTGACGAACGCCGGCGGCGCGCCGTTCCACGGGCTCTGGCCGGCGTGCCGATCCAGGTGATCGAGGTGCGCGAGGAGATTCTGGCCGCCGCGCGCATCCGTGAACGGGTGATACCACGTGAGGACCAAGAAGCTCGGCAGCCCCTCGGCACCGGGCGCGGGATCGAGCAGGACGACGCGGACGGGCGGCTCGCGCGTCGGGTCGATGCGCGCGTCGAGCTCCGCCGTCAGCGCGCGCGCGAAGCTCTCCCGCGTGGTGACCGTGTCGCGTCTCACGGGCGGCCGCGTGAGCTCGGCGCGATCGCCGGCGGCCCAGTGTAGCTTGCCCCAGGGAAACGGTCGCCGAAGCCGGGCGGCGGGCCACGGGCACACGTCGAGGAATCGGTCGAGCGCGCGCTCCATCCGCTCGGGGGCGATCGGGCCGTCGCACTCGACCACGAGCGACGTGTTGCTGCTGAGCCCGATGCCCTTCCAGAGCGGATGGCGGGCCATCAGGACCAGATCGGCGCCGCGCAGGGGGAGTCGGCGCACGCGACGGGGGCGGAGGCTCAAGATCGGCATCGTCTCGACAGGCCATCTTCGTCTGAATGGCTCTTGCCCGCAAGATCGCCGTCCAGGCTTATCATCGTCGGGGCGAAGGAGGCCTGGCGATGGTGACAGCCCTGTATCGTTCACTCCTGGCCGTGCTGGCGATGACGACCCTGGCGACTGCGGCGGACGTGCCGCGATCCCGGACGCCGGAGGACCAGGACCTGAGCGACGCACGCGCCCGCATCGAGGCCAAGGACTGGCCGGGCGCCGTGGACATCCTGAGAAAGGCCGTGGCGCGCGACCCGGGCAACGCCGAGTACCACAACCTGTTCGCCTACTCGGTGCGCCACACCGCCAGCCCCGACATGAACGTCGTGTTCCAGCACTACCGCGAGGCGCTCCGGATCGCCCCGCAGCATCGCGGCGCGCACGAGTACATCGGCGAGGCATACCTGATCGTCGGTGACCTGCCGAAGGCGAAGGAGCACCTGGCCGCGCTCGACAAGCTCTGCTTCTTCTCGTGCGCCGAGTACCGCGACTTGAAGAAGGCGATCGAGCGCTACGAAAAGAAGCCGTGAGCCGAGGAGGCGCGTCGTGACGATTGCGTGCGATCAGCGTGGCATCGGCAAGCTCCGTGTGCTGCTCATCCTGGTGCTGCTGGTGGCGCTGGGCGCCGGTTACTTCTGGGTCATGTTGAAGTGGAGCTACTCGACCGGGGAGCGCGCCGGATGGGTCCAGAAGCTCTCCCGCAAGGGCTGGGTCTGCAAGACGTGGGAAGGCGAGATGGCGATGGTGTCGATGCCGGGCTCGATGTCCGAGAAGTTCGCCTTCACGGTCCGGGATCGCGCCGTCACGGATGAGATCAACAAGGTGATGGGCCGGCGAGTCACGCTCCACTACGAGGAGAAGGTCGGTCTGCCGACCAGCTGCTTTGGCGAGACGCGCCACTACGTGACGAGGGTAACGCTCATGGAGGACTTTCCGCTGGCCCCCGGCGTCGTGGTGCCGCAGCCGGCACCCCAGCCCGCGCAGCCGGCGAAGTAGGGGCGGTCGCCGCTAGGGGACCGCCGTTGTGACGATCACCACCGAGCCGTCGGCGAAGGTCCCCGTCAGCGAGAAGCTCGTGCCCGACGTGTAGGGCGACGGGTTGAAGTCGGCGCCGAAGACGTAAAAGGACCCCCCGTCGGCGACCGCGAAGTTGACGACGCCGCTGCCGTTGTTCAGGAGCGCGCTGTCGAGACCGGCCGCGGCCCCCAGAGCCCAGTACGACGTGGCCGGGTCGGTGTCCCAGATGCCCGCGCCGCCGTTCCGGCGCAGCTCGAGCTTCGTGACCGTGCGCGGACCGCTCCCGGCTTCGACCGTCACGCGGAACGTGCCGTCGAGCGCGCCGTCAGGACCGAAGGCCGTGGGATTCGCGCCCACCTTGTCCCGGAGCTTGCCCTGGAACGCCAGGCTCAGGGTCGGCGGCGGCGGCATCACCGTGAAGCCGCCCGCCCGGATCGCGGCCTGGCCGTCGGGGTTCGTGACGGTCACCTCGCGCGGCCCCGTCGTGGCCGTCGTCGCGATCGACAGAGCGACCGAGACCTGAGTGGACGAGATCACCGTCGTCGACGACACCGTGACGTCCGCGCCGAAGGACGCGGTCGCTCCGGACTGGAAGTTCGTGCCGGTCACCGTGACGGCAAGGCTCGCGCCCTGGGCGCCATTGCTCGGCGTCAGGCTGGAAATCGTCGGCACGGGCGGCAGGGTGACGGTAGCGGTCGCGGACGTGCCGTCGGCGAAATTGGCGGTGACCGTGAAGCCCGAGCCGCTCGTGAACGCCGGGGGATTCGGATCACCGGCGAACACGTAGACAGAGCCGCCGTCGGTGATGGCGGTGCTCACCGCGCCGTTACCGGCGTTGACGAGGGCGCCATCGAGGGTGGCCGCGACGCCGAGGGCCCAGAAGGACGTGGCCGCGTCAGTGTCCCAGGTGCCACCGCCGCCGTTACGGCGCAGCTCCAGGCGGGTGAGCGTGCGCGCGCCGCCGCCGGCCTGCACCGTCAGGCGGAACGTGCCGTCGAGCGCGCCGTCGGCGCTGTACGTGGTCGGGTTTGCGCCGACCTTGTCCCGGAGCTTGCCCATGAACGCCAGGGCGAGCGTCGGCGCCGGCGGGGACACGGCGAAGCCACCCTGCTTGATCGCGACCTGGCCGTCCGGATTCGTGACCGTCACGTCACGCGGCCCCATCGTCGCAGTCGCACCGATCGAGATCGAGACCGACAGCTGGGTCGCCGAGGTGACAGTCGTGGAGGTCACCGTGATGTCCGCGCCGAACGCCGCGGTAGCGCCCGGCTGGAAATTTCCGCCCGCGACGGTGACCGCGAACGCCGCGCCCGGCGAGCCGGTGGTGGGGGTCACACTCGAGATCGCCGGCATCGGCGGCAGGGTGACGGTCGCGGTCGCGGACGTGCCGTCGGCGAAGTTGGCTGTAACCGTGAAGCCCGAGCCGCTGGTGAACGCCGGGGGATTCGGATCACCGGCGAACACGTAGACGGCGCCGCCGTCGGTGATGGCGGCGTTCACCGCGCCGTTACCGGCGTTGAGGAGCGCGCCGTCGAGGGCCGCCGCGACACCGAGGGCCCAGAAGGACGTGGCGGCGTCAGTGTCCCAGGTGCCGCCTCCGCCGTTCCGGCGCAACTCGATCCGCGTGAGCGTGCGCGCGCCGCTGCCCGACTGGAGCGTCAGGCGGAACGTGCCGTCCAGCGCGCCGTCGGCGGCGTACGTGGTCGGGTTCGCGCCGACCTTGTCCCGGAGCTTGCCGAGGAACGCCAGGCCGAGCGTCGGCGCCGGCGGCGAGACCGTGAAGCCCGCCACGCGCGTCGCGGTCTGCCCGCCGGTGGTGACGGTCACGTCCCGCGCGCCCATCGTTGCCGCGCTATCGATCGCGATGGCGAACGACAGCTGCGTCGACGAGACGAGCGTCGTGGAGTTGACCATGATGCCGGCGCCAAACGACGCGCTGGCGCCGGACTGGAAGTTGGTGCCCGTCACCGTCACCGTGAGGCTCGCGCCCGGCGCGCCGCTATTCGGCGACACCGCGGT
>Ga0134127_10000864_pt1 | contig 24429 bp, 42 predicted proteins | sample KB31753_FD_96459 | JGI IMG/M metagenome (GOLD analysis project Ga0134127, IMG submission 96459) | Terrestrial soil microbial communities with excess Nitrogen fertilizer from Kellogg Biological Station, Michigan, USA - KB3-175-3 | ecosystem: Environmental > Terrestrial > Soil > Unclassified ... | reverse complement strand
TTCGACGGCGTGATCTACAGGGAGATTCCCGAGATCACCCAGCGTCTCCTGCTCAAGGGCGTCGGTGCCGGTTCGATCGACGTCGAGCCGTTCTTCCTCTGCGGGCAGGGCGCCTTGGCCTATGCGATCGGCCAAATGCCGCGCCCGACCACGCTCGAGGATGGCGACTACGACTTCGTCACCGGCATGGGCATCGAGGCGCAGTACGGTGTTGGCAAGATCGCCAAGGCCCCGCTGAGCGTGTCCGGCGCCACCATCGGCGATCTTGTCGATTGGGGTATGTGCACAGGTTTTGTGGCGGCCGTTGCTAACGCCTGATCCAATTGAGCGGGGCTTCGCGCCCCGCTTTCCCCTCATTTTGAAATCGAAGGAGACGAGTGATGACCACTCGCATCGACTATACCCAGCCGCAGCAGGGCGGACAGGGCTTTGCCCGCACCCAAAAGACATTCGGTCGCCGCGTCAACCTCGCGACCACCGATCTTGCCACGGGGGCCGTCACCGCGGCGTTCAAGGTTCCCGCCGGCTTTACCGTCACCGGGATCATCGCCGTTGCGTCGGACATGGACAGCAACGGCTCTCCGACCCTCGCGCTGAGCGTCGGCGATTCCGGTTCGGGCACGCGCCACCTTTCGTCCTCGACCATCGGCCAGGGCGGCACGAGCACGCAGACGCTGGCATCGACGGGCCTGCTCTATCAGTACACCACGGACACCGACATCCTGGTCACCGCGACCACGGGATCGGCGACCGCGGTGGCCGGCACGCTCGACCTCTACCTCGAAGGCTTCATGCAGTAGGAGGGCGCCATGACCATCACTGCAACCTATCACGCGCCGGACAAGGATTCCGAGGTCGTCACGACCCGCGGCGTCCGGTTCTTCGATGGCCAACCCGTCGAGCTCAACCGGGACGAGCATTCCGCTCTGATCGGCAAGCTGCGGGGAAACCCGCACTTCGAAGTCGCGGGTGCCGATGAGGCCGAAACGTCGACTCCTGTTCTCGAGGCCCGGCACCGGGGCAGGGGCGTCTATGCCATCGTTCGCGGCGATGAAACGCTCGTCGAAGGTCTGAACAAGGCCGATGCCGAGGCGTTCAACGCCATGACCGACGACGATAAGGCCACCTATGTGCAGGCGGCGCTCGAAGACGCTGCCCCGCCGGCTCCCGCGGCCTGAAGGCTGATCGCTCATGATCAAAAGCAGAGAAGACCTGGTGAACCGCGCGCTCCGGAATAACGGCGCGCTCCCCACAGGTCAGGCTGCGGCTCCCGAAGACTACGATGTGGTCGACGAGATGCTTGAACCGGTCATGAGCGATCTGGCCACCCGGAATATCTGGCAGTGGGGCGATCCCGACCAGATCGACGATGATGCCTTCGAACACCTTGCCGTGCTGCTCGCCAATGCGACGGCGCCGGATTTTGGCCGGCAAAAGGACGATCAGGTGCGGCTCAATGCCGAGGCCCGGCTGCGGGCTCTGAACCAGACGTTCCTCAGCGGTCAGCCGCAGCAGACGGATTATTTCTGATGCCGGAGATCGTCTTCAACCCTTTTATATTGAAGGGCACGGCCCCCACCGAGAGCGGCGGCCGGCTGATCAACGCCTATGCCGAGAAGGCCAACGATGGCGCGCGCTCGACGATCCTCATTCGCCGGGCTCCCGGTCTTTATCCGGCATTTCAGGCGGGCGCAGGAACGTACCGCGGCGCGGTCGAAGTCAACGGCCAACTCTACATCGCCAATGAAGCGGCGGTCTATCTCGTGACCAAGGATGCCGTGACCGGCGTCTATACGGTGACGGCGCAGAGCGGCACCTTGCCGGGCACGGGGCCGGTGTTCATGGCGGCCAACATGGCGGGCACGCCGGATATCCTGATTCTTCACTCCGACGGCATGTCGCAGATTTCCAGTTCGACCGTCAGCGATTTCTCCGACCCGGATTTGCCCTCGGGAAACTCGCTGTCGTTCCTCGACGGCTATTTCTTCGTGACGACGCTCAACGGCTACTCGTTCGCCTCGGGCATCAACGCGACGACGTTTGCGAGCACCGACGAGACCAGGGCGGAGGCTTACGCGGATGGCCTGTTGCGGGCAGTAGCCTCTGGCCTCGATCAGCTGCTCATGGGCACAACCTCGATCGAGGTGTGGTCGAATACCGGCAACGCCACGGGTTATCCCTTCTCGCGCTCAACGGTCAAGAAGATCGGCCTGTGGGGGCCATATGCGGTCGCCGGCTACGAAGATGGCTTCACCGGAAACGTGATGTTCGTCGCGAGCGACAATACCGTGCGGGAAATGGTTGGATACGAACCGCAGGTGATCAGCAAGCCCGATCTCGAGGCGCTGATCGCGGCAGAGACCGACCGCACCGCCATCGAGGCATCGGTCTATGTGCATCGAGGCCGGGCCGTCTTCGTCCTGTCGTCGCCGACATGGACCTGGGAATACTGCAACGGCGAGTGGAACGAGCGCCAATCCATCGGCAAGACCCGCTGGCGTGCGCATGGCGGCATCAGCGCTTTCGACGAATGGCTGGTCTTCGACACCGTGACCAACGACGTTTACAGGATCGATCCGACCTACAAGCGCGAGAACACCGATCAACTCGTTTGGGAAGCGCGCTCGACCCAGGCGCACCGCTTCCCCGGCCGCGTTTATGTGGAGCGCGCCGACTTCGACATGATGACGGGCGTCGGCATCGCCAACGGCATCGACCCCATCGAGACAGACCCGACGGTGCAAATCTCCTGGTCGATCGATGGCGGCAGAACCTTCGGCAATCCACTGTTCCGTGCCCTCGGGCCGCAGGGGCGCAAGGTGCCGATCACCGTGCGGCCACGGCAGACGACGAAAGAGCTTGGAATCCAGTTCCGGCTCGTCGTGGCCGATCCGGTCGACGTGGTGCTGTTCGGGGGCGCCGACGAGATTGCGCAGTTAGCCGCATGATCGGCAAGACCAATCCACTGCCGGCGCCGGAAGTCCCGCTTGTGGATGTTCCCTCCGGCCGCGTGACGCGCGACTGGTACACGTTCCTCAAGACGGTCGTCGACCGGATAAACGCGCTGATCTCGATGGTGGGCACGGGCTCAACCGTGGTCGGCTCGCTGCCCTCGGCAGCAACGGTCGGGGCGGGCGCGCGCGCATTCGTGACGGACGCGACCTCGACGACATTTCACGCAACCGTGGCCGGCGGTGGGACGAACAAGGTTCCAGTGGTCTCGGACGGGACAAACTGGCTCATTGGGTGACGCATGGCTGATTTTTTGACTGCGATCGGGGACTTTCTTGGCCTCAACAAGGGGCAGGCCACCCAGCAGGCGGCGCAGAAGAACCAACAGCTCCTCGGCAACCTCGATACGACCGGAACGGGCTACCTCACCGATGCCCTCGGCAATTCCCAGTCGGTTATGGACCTCGGGCAGAGGGGCGCGGGCCTCTACGCCGACGCGCTCGGCGTGAACGGGTCGACCGGCAATGCGAATGCGACGGCGGCCTTCCAGCACTCGCCGGGCTATCAGCAGGCGGTCGACGAAGGCACGCAGGCGATCATGCGGACGGCCGATGCCCGCGGCGGCCTCGGCGGGGGACAGGTCGGCATCGATCTTGGAAAGTACGTCACGGGCGCTGCCAATCAGGATTACAACAACTGGCTGAGCGATCTGCAGCCCTACAACAGCCTCGACGTGACCGGCACCAACATGACCAACGGCTCACTGGGCGATCTGCTCAACTTCAAATCCGACATCGCGAGCGGCAATATCTCCGCCAATAACCAGCAGGCTGCCGGTCAGGAAGCCGGGCAGGGTGGTCTGTGGAACCTCCTGGGCAACGTCGGGCAGGTTGCCGGCGCCACGATTGGCGCGGCAACGGGGATGCGGAAACTCGGGCAGCCGGCCTCGTTCGGCGGATACGGGGGATATTGATGGCGCTCGCCTACAGCTACAATGTCCCGCAGCCCTACGTTCAGAACCCCGATATTGCCGGCTCGTTCGCGAGGGGCTTTCAGGGTGCTCGTTCGGTCACCGACGAGATCAACGCCGAACAGACCCTTTCCGACCTTGCGCGGTCGCTCGGCGTCCAGCAGGGCGCGCCGGCATCGGCTGCACCGACGGCACAGCCGCAGAGCCTCAGCGATCTTATCCAGTCGCCCGATCCGGGGAACCAGATCGTCGGCGGCAGCGCGGCCGCGGCGACCAACGCCACCGATCCGGCTCTCGCGGGCTATTTCAAGACGCTGGCGACGCGCGAGAGCAGCAACAACCCCAACGCGACCAATCCGAATTCATCGGCCGGCGGTCTGTACCAGATCACCGATCCCACCTGGCAAGCGCTCGTCCAGCAGAACCCCAATGCCGGGCTCACGCCCGATGGCAAGATGGACCCGCAGCAGCAGCAGATCGCGGTCCGGCTGCTCACCAACCAGAATGCCAATGCGCTGCGGCAGGCTGGTCAGCCGATCAATCCCTCGACGCTGTACGCTGCTCATCTGCTCGGTGCGCCGACGGCCACGCAGGTTCTCGGCTATGCCGACGAGACCCCGATGGCGTCGGTCGTGCCTAATGACGTCGTGCAGGCCAATCCGCAGCTTCAGCACATGACCGTGGGGCAGTTCAAGGCGTGGGCCGGACAGAGCGGCACAAACCCCAGTGGCGGCTATGCACCCCCGACTGCCGGCCAGCCGATGGCGCCGGGGCTGCCGTCGCAGGATGTGCTGGCCTCGCTGCTGCAGAACCCCGTCACCCGTGACGTCGGCATGACGCTCCTGTCGCGCCAGATCGATCCGACCTATCAGCTCGACCTGCAGGGCAAGGAAGCGGACAATGCGCTGAAGCTTGCGCAGGCCAAAATGTACTCGCAGTTCGGCGGCAAAATCCCCCCTGGCTACCAGGTCGGCCCGAACGGCCTGTCGCCTATTCCCGGTGGCCCCGCAGACCCGAACAACCCGCTCAACTACAACAAGGTCAATCCGTTCGGCCAGACGACCGCGCCGGATGGTTCCGGGGGTGCGCCGACCGCCGATCAAGTGCCGGTGCAGCTCGGACAGGATGGTCGCCCCGATCCGACGCAGCAGCAGGCCTATATCTCGAGCCTGCCGCCCGGGCTCCAGCCGCTCGTCAAGGGCGTCGTCACCTACACCATGGACCCCAACAAAGTCGTCTCCCTCAAGGGTAACGCCCGGACGCAGCTCATCGCGGCGGCGAAGGCGGCCGATCCGAGCTTCGACATGGCGCAGTATCCGGCCCGCGCCGCCATGGTGAAATCGCTCGCTTCCGGTCCGCTCCAGCAGACGTTGACCTCGGTCAACACGACCATCCAGCACTTGGGCGAACTCGACAACCAGGTCGAAAGCCTCGGCAACACGAATTTCACGCCGTGGAACTCGGTCAAGAACGCCTATGAGAGCGCGACCGGCAATCCGGCGCAGACGACCTTTGCGCAGACGGCACAGGCTGCCGCCGATGAAATGGCGAAGTTCTTCAAGGGCGCTGGTGCATCGGACGTGCAGTCCATCCGCGACTGGCAGAGCACGCTCTCTTCCGCCTCGTCGCCCGCGCAGCTGCATGCGGCGATCCAGAACGCCGTTGGCAATCTGATGCAGGCCAAACTCAACACCATCCAGGAGCAGTACCAGAAGGTCATGGGCGGCCAACAGCTGCCGGGCTTCCTGTCGAGCCAGTCGCTCGCCACGCTCTCGAAGATGGGCATCAATCCGGCCTCGCTTGATCCCGAAGCGGCCGCGACGGCGTCAACTCCTTCGGCGCCGGCCGCTGGCAATGCCCCCGCGGGTATTCAGGAAGGCGCGACCGCGACCAATCCGCAGACAGGCGCCAAGATCGTGTTCAAGGGCGGCCAGTGGGTGCCTCTCCAGTGACCAGCGGCAACATCACCATTGTCTCGGCGACGCCGACTGCTCCGCAATTGCCGCCGGGATTCCAGCTCGACGCCGCGCCACCGGCTACTGCGGCTGCGCCGGCCGCTGCGCCGTCCTTGCCGGCTGGATTCCAGCTTGACACACCGGCGCCGCAACCATCGATCGGCGACCAGCTTTCCGCCGGCTTTACCTCGGGCGTGAACGCGCTTCCGATTGTCGGGCCGACCGTCCTCAATGGCCTCGAGCAATTGAAGGCTGCGGTGCAGGGTCGAACGGCTCAAGACGTTGCGGCCTCGGATCAGCAGCAGGTCCAGCAGAACCCGACGGCTTCGACGGTTGGAACGATTGCCGGAAACGTGCTGCCGTTCGCTGTCGGCGGCGAGATTCCCGCCGTGGCTAAGGTGCTCGGCATGGACGGGGCCGTGCCGCTGCTGACGCGCTCTCTGGCGTCCGGAGGCACGCAGGCAGCGATCTCCGGCGCCGACAGTCTCGCTCGGGGCGGCTCGCCGCAACAGGCGCTCCAGGATGCTGCCTTGGGCGGGGTGGTGGGGACGATTGCTCCTGGGGCTGGCGAACTCATCGCCACCGGCGCCGGGAAACTCGCGACCAACGCGCGCCAGGTGATCGACGCGGCGACAAACCCGGATCGGGCTGCCTCGACGCTCGCCGGCAAAGTCGCGCAGAACGACGCCAATCTCGGCCGCGCCATGACGCCGGCCGACGAAGCAACGGCGGCCCTCAACGGCCAGCCCGTCGTCAACGCCGATCGCTATGGTGAGGGCATGCGCAATCTCGCGCGCACGGCGGCGAACAGTGATCCGATGGCGCGGCAAACGCTGTCCGACCTGATGCAGCAGCGGTTCCTCACGCAATCGCAGCGGGCCAAGGATTTCGTGAATCGCATCACGGGAGGCGCCACCAACGACGTCGCCCTTCAGGATGCGCTCGACGCCGCGGCGCGCAAGTCCAATGGCGCTGCCTATGGACGCGCCTATGCCGATCCAGCTGCCCAAGCGATCTGGACGCCCGGCATCAAGCAGCTGTTCCAGTCGTCGGATTTCATCGCGGCAATCAAGGGCGCCGAACGCACCGCGGCGAACGATGCAGCGATCTCCGGCGTCAAAGCCGTGCGCAATCCCTTCATATTCGATGCCCAGGGCAATATCGGCCTGCGCAAGGGGCCGGGCGGCACCGTGTCGCTGCCGAACCTGCCGTTTTGGGACGTGGTGCAACGCAACCTCCGCGCAACCTCCGAACAGGCCTACAACGGCGGCAACAAGCTGTTGGGCAGCCAACTCGGGGATCTGCGCACGCAGCTTCTCGGCGAGCTCGACAAGACTGTTCCATCCTTTGCGACGGCGCGGCGTGGGGCGGCCGGGTTCTTCGGGGCCGAAGACGCACTCGACGCGGGCAAGAAGTTCGCGATGACCAAGGGCAACCTGCCCGAGGCGCGAAAGGCCTATGCGCAATTCACGCCGGCCGAGCGCAAGGCGTTCGCGGTCGGCTTCGCCTCCGAGCTGATCGACAAGATCGGGGCCGTTCGGGACAAGGTGAACGTCATCGACCAGGTATTCGGCTCGCCGGCCGCGCGGGCTCAGGTCGAATTGGCGCTGGGCAAGAATGTCGCCGATCAGCTCGAGCACTTCGTGCGCATCGAAGACATTATGAACATGACCCGCCAGGCGACGACCGGGAACTCGACAACGGCGCGGCAGTTGCTCGCTGCCGGCGCGCTCGGCGGTCTCGGCGGCGGGTTTGCAACGGGCGGCTTCAACCCTCTCGACTGGAACCTGCAATCGGTCGCCTCGGGCGCCACCTTCCTTGCGCTCGGCCGGATGGGTGCCCGCGCGCTCGGGCAGAAGTTCGAGCAGAAGGTGATGCAGCGGGTCGCCGACATGTTGACGAGTTCTGATCCGAAGGCGCTTCAGAACGCGGTCAAGAGCGCCGCATGGAGCCCGGCTTTCCGCAACGCGATCCGGGCCCTCGAGCACGGCTTGCAGGGAACCGTGCGGGCCGGTCAGACGGCGATGAGCCGCCCAGCACCGGTGACGATAACCGTCAATGGCGGGAACGAATCCACATCAGGCCCAGCCCCAAGATGACGGCCATAATCAACCGACTGGCCCGTGCGCCGGGTTCATCCCAATTCGCTGGCTTGGCGTTGAGGCGGGCCCACCAAGAGGGCTTCTTGGCGCCGATCGCCCGGTAGTCTTTCGGGTCCAATTCGATCTCAGGCATGCGCGGGAACTTAGACCCGCGCCACGTTCAACACAATCGCAGAGGTATCGCCCATGTCGGCTTCGATGTGGCCGCTTTCGCGCGTGCCGTTCCTTGATCAGTCGGCAGCGCCTTACGTCGGGGCCCTGGCCTATTTCTACAATGAAGGGACAACCACGCCGCAGACGGTCTATTCCGATGCGGGTCTGGCGAACCCGATCGACCAAAGCCAAGGCATCGCCGCCAACTCCCGCGGACAGTGGCCGGCGATCTTTCTTAGCACCAATCCCGGCTCTTATCGCGTCCGCGCCACAAATGCCGATGGCTCGGTGGTTCTGTTCGATGACGACGGGATCGCCGTCTATCAGTCGGCGACCTACGTCCCCCCTTCCGCTGGATCGACCGACACGACGCTGCTCTTTGCGACCGGCGACATCAAGGCTCGGCATGGGACGGGCGTTCACTCGGGATGGGTGCGTTGCGCCGGCCGAACGATCGGCAACGCCGCCTCGGGCGCGACTGAGCGCGCCAATGCCGACACCTCCGATCTCTACTCGTTCCTGTGGGGTGCGGACAGCACCTTGGCTGTCTCAGGGGGGCGTGGCGCGAATGCTGCCTCCGACTTTGCCGCCAACAAGACCATTGCTCTGCCCGATTATCGCGAGCGGACGCTGGTCGGCCTTGCCGACATGGGCAACACCGCCGGCTCGCTGCTCAGCGGGAACACGGTCGACAACAGCGAAACCACAACGACGCTTGGTGCGACCCTCGGTGCCGGCACGCACACGCTCATCACGAGCGAAATGCCGTCGCATACCCACACGTTCACCGGCAATGCGCTCCCGGCGCATAACCACACAGTGGCGTCTCTCGGGCAGGACTCCGCGGGCGGTATCGCGGACGGCGCCGGCGCGCAGACGTCGACCACGCCCACGAGTTCCGTCAGCGCCGGCACTCCATCTGGCACGAACAGCAATACCGGCGGGGACGGCGCACATGCGAACGCTCAGCCGAGCGTGCTCATTACATGGTATATTAAGCTCTGAGGGGCAATAGATGGCTGGATTTTACATCGGCCCTTTCCCGGCCGCGACCGACGACGCAGATTGGGCGATGACGCTTGATCTAACCGATGATGCGACGAACGCGCCGTACAATGCGTCGGCTCTCGACTTCACCGTCGAGATCACCGACTGCGGGCAGGCGTTGCTTACTGCGAAGACCGCTGATGGGTCCCTAACCAGGCCCGCTAACAATCAGATTTTCTGGCGGTTTACCAAAGACCAGATGGGCACGCTCTGCAAGGACAAGACTTACAAGGTCGGATGCGTGGCCCAGGATGCGGACGGCAATATCACTCAGATATTTGTTGCTGACCTGCCTGTGATTGACGGTGGCCTCGCATGACGGTTCCAACTATCCGGCTACGGTTCACTTCGGCCACTCCGGTCCTTCGCGCTCGAGTTCTTCCTGCGATCCCTCCGTTGCAGGCGCAGTTTCGCAACGATGGTATTGCGATCCAGTGGCGCGTAGGCGGTACAGGCGCATGGACCGATATTGTCAATCTTGTAGATATCACGGGACCCGTCGCGCGCATTGGTGCGGGAACTGGAGTTGCGGTCGATTCGACCGACATAACGCACCCGGTTATCTCGCTCGGCGCTCCAGCTGACGTCCGTGGGTATTTGGACACCGCCAGCTATGTCGCGTCGCGCACCGTGCTCAAGGCGCTCGACACTACCAAAGACACCACTGCTTACCTCACCGAGTCCGGCCGCGAGGGCACATTCGTCTTCCGCTCCGGCGACTATTCCGCCTTGGTCGCGGCCGACACCAGTGAGATCAACTTCATTGCCGCCGATGACGCCGCGTCAACCTCAGGCGCGTGGGTTCGCGCTCAGCCGCGTGACACCATTGGGGTCATGGTGCGCGTGCGTGCCGTCGCGACCAGCAACGTAGCGCTGTCGACGGGGTTGGCTGCGGGCCAAGTGGTTGACGGCGTAACGTTGGCCGTCAACGATCTTGTGCTGCTCGGGGGGCAGACAACTTTGTCGGAAAACGGGATTTACACCGTGCCGGCATCCGGCGCCGCTAGCCGTACGACGGCCTTCAATACCTACGACTCGATGCCGGGCGTCTACATCTCGGTGATGGAGGGCACGAGCTACGCCGACAGGCTCTGGCGCTGCACCAGCGACAAGGGCGGCACGCTCGACACCGATGATCTGGTGTTTGAGAGTTCTGTTGACCTTCAGACGCTCAACTTTGGCGATGTTACCGGCGTGTCGATCAACATCCAGCGGCCGAACCTGGACGGCGTCGCCACTGCAACACTGATCTCCGTCGGGCAGGGCGTCTTATTCGCAGAGACCACGCGAACCAGCGGGACCGGGCAATACGGCAACGTGCTGGTCCACAGTATCATAGATACTGCAACCGGAGTGGGTGAGTTCGATGTAGGCATCACCGCGTGGAGCACTAACTACAACCTGACAGGCGGTCAGGTTTTCGGGATGTGGGCGGGCGCAAACACCCCCTCCAATGCGCTCGGTGAGACCTACACTGGTGGCGCGGCTGTCGGCATGGAGATCAATGCCGGAAACCGCTGGGCTGACTTCGGTCTGCTCAGCGATGTCGGAGCAACACGCTACACCGTAGGCTTGCAGGTCGCGCCCGACGTGCTGCCGGCCAATGACGGCGCGACTGCGGCCATCTATCCTGGGTCATTCGGCATCGTCATCACCCCGTCTAATAGCGGGCACAAGTGGTGGACCGGCAAGCTCGTTCGGACGGACGCCATCATGGCCGGCGGCTACGTAAACCGGGATAATGGCGGTTCTGTCGTCGGGAATGCGCCGTTGGCGCACACGAAGGTCTCTGGCTACTTCACCGATGGCCTTGATTTTACAGGCGCCACAATCAGCGGAAAGGCCTTCAAGTCTTACGGTTTCTCCATTGCCAGTTCTGGTGCAATCGAGCTCGGAGTTATCGGCTCTACTTTGGGGCAGATCTATCTCGATGGATCGACGTCCGGTCAGACCATTCTGCAGCCCTCAGCTGCGGCATCGGGCACGCTCACCCTGCCTGCCGCTACCGACACCCTCGTGGGCAAGGCAACGACCGACACGCTGACGAACAAGACGTTCGACACTGCGGGAACCGGCAATGTTCTCAAGGTGAACGGGACTGCGATTTCGGACAAGACCGGCACAGGGAAGGTGGTGCTGGATACCTCGCCAACTTTGTCCTCTCCGACCCTTGGGGTTGCTTCCGCGACATCGCTCGCTCTCACCGGCACAGGCACTGCGAATAACCGCCTCGATCTGAGCACGACCAATACTGTCGGCATTTACACAGGCGGCCACCTCACTGCGACCTATACCTCCGATGCGAGCGCGGTGAACTACCTTCAGGTGACCGCGAAAAACACCGGCACCGGCCCGTTCTTCATCGGCAATGGCAGCGATACCGATGTGTCACTGAATTTTGGCTCGAAGGGCGCCGGATCGATAAGCTTCTACACTGATACGCTCTCGACCTTCCCGGTCCAGTTCCAGGTGGCGCATACCGCAGGCGCGACGAACTGGCTCGGAGCGACAGGTTCAAACGCTGGCGCTCCGTCCTTGTTGGTGCTCGGCGCCAGCACAAACGCAGATCTCAAGCTTGTCCCGAAAGGAACTGGCGTTCTACAAGTCGGCAATTCGGCGAGCATGAGTGCCAACGGCGCTGTTGCCACTACTATGACGAGCCTTGGCCCGACCGGGTCGCACACCACGATTCAAGAGTGGCTGACGATCAAAAATGCTAGCGGGACTGTCCGCTACATTCCCTGCTATTAACGGAGAAACGCACATGGACCTGACCAAGCCGCTTACGGACCTAGAAGGCAATGCCTTTGCTGACGGCGCCACCTACAAGACGGTGCTGCTGGGAGCCCTTCTGAACGTCCTGCGTGGCGACGAGACGCTGACAGGAGAGCAGAAGTTCAAGCTCTACGCGCTCAGCATGAAGATCAACGACACGGCGGCCGACTGCAAGATCGCGGCCGAGGATGTGGTCCTGCTCAAGGATCGCGTTGGCCGGGCCTACCCGCCGCTGGTGGTTGGCAGGGTATTCGCGCTGCTGGATCCGGCAGCCGCCTAAATCGCCCGCATGGCGATGCAGCACATGCTGTTGAACCAGTGGTCGGAGCGGTAGACCTTGATGTTCCAGAAACCGGCTCCGGTCAGCGTTTTGTACCCGATGCGGTTGAGGTGGTGACGGATCAAGTCCTGCTCCTCGTATGGGCAAGCGATGATGACGTAGCGCTTCGCGAGCGTCCCGAGCTTATGCAGAAAGGCAGCCGGGTCCGCTGTATGTTCGACGGTGTGGCTCGAGAGAACGATGTCCCACTTGCCGGCGACGTTGAAGGCGTCACCGGTCATCGCCTTGATGTCCGGATACTGCTCCTTGGCCGTCCGCTCGAAATTGCTATCGAGATCGATGCCTGTCACGGGATCGAACCGAATGCTGGCATACGATGACGGGTGGTGAAGGAGACGGAGGAGCGCAAGGCCGGAGCCGGTGCGCGGGCCGACATCGAGCAGGCTGTAAGTACCGGACGGAATGTTGTCTCGGATGAAGGCCGATATGTCGGCGTAGAACGACAATGATTGGGCGTCCATGTGCACAATCGAGCGCTCGTGCTCGGTGATGTCCCCGAGAGGGCGGGCGCGGAATAGAGAGGCCTCAGCGGTCTTTGTTGCGAACAACACGGGGATCCTGAACTTGGTTCAAATCGACGGGGCGACCCGACTTTATCCGATCGATCGGATTTGGCGCAACGGTCGCGAACTTTAATCGCTCGGCAAATTCATCGCAACATCGGAGACCATCCATGGACGCTACCTTCCAGCGAGCGCTTCAGCTCGTGCTTGCGGACGAGGGCGGGTTCGTCAATGACCCGCAGGACCCCGGCGGTGCGACGAACCACGGCGTCACGCTTTCGACCTACCGCCAACTGATGAAGCCCGGCGCCACCGTGGCGGACCTCAAGAACATCACGCAGGCCGAGCTCGCAACGATCTACCGCAAGGACTACTGGAACGCGATCTGCGGCGATCAACTGCCCGCTGGCCTCGACTATGCCGTCTTCGACTTCGGCGTGAACTCGGGGCCCGGCAGGGCAGCAAAGGCGCTGCAATCGCTCATTGGCGTCACTATGGACGGCTCGATTGGACCAAAGACCCTTGCAGCGGTCAAGGCCCGCGACACCGCAACGCTCGTCAAGCAGATTTGCAACAGTCGGCTGTTCTTCCTCGAGACGCTGCCGACGTGGGGACGTTTCGGCAAGGGCTGGGCCGCGCGTGTCGCTCGGGTCGAAGCCGCTGCGCTGCAAATGGTGTCGCCATGACCGTTTCCGTCGATCTGTCGCCCTTCATCTACATCTGGCTGTCGCTGGCGACCATTCTTGCGACCGTCTCTACCGTCAAGGCCGTGCGCAACATCTGGCGCGGCAACTAATCCCCTTCAACATCGAAAGGACCAATCATGCGTGCCCTATTCGGGGCGGCGCTTCTCGCCTTCGGCTTGGCCGGATGCGCGATGAACGCCGTCACCAACCCGGTCGACAAGACCTTCGTCTATCAGGCCGAAAACGCCTATGGCGTCGCTCAGTCCGCCGCCGTCGCCTACACGGCCCTCCCGTTCTGCCCGCCCGGCCTCCACGCCAGCGCGACGCTCTACTGCAAAGAGCAGCCGATCGTCGTCAAACTCGCCGCTGCCGATGCCGACGTGAAGATCGCCCGCAAGGCGCTCAACAGCTTCGTGCAGAACCCCGCCAATTATCCCGGTCTCAGCTACGGCCAGCTCGTGCAGGCGTTCCAGCTTGCCGTGCAGACCATGAGCAAGATCGAAGCACAGAACGGAGTGCATCCATGAACATCACCGATCTCCTCGCCAATGTGAAGAACGGCTTCACCGGCTTTACCGCCCACGTGGATTTGCAGACGCTCTTGCAGGTTGCCGCGGCGGCTGAAGCGGCGCTCCCGGCCATCAAGTCCGGAGTCGTCAGCGCCACTCCCTACGTCCTTGCCTTCATCAAGGTGCTGAGCGGCCAGCAGCCGACGGCCGATGATTGGGCGGCACTGGATGCTCGGCTCGACGCCGGCAGCGATGCGTTGCAGGCCGCAGCGGCGCAACCCGATCCGAACGCCACATCATGAGCTTCACGCTGCACGTGGTCGGCGCCGTGCTTGCGGCTGCCGGAATGGCGGGGCTCATCATGCTTGGCCTCGCCCTGCAATCCTCTCCGAACGCGCCATGGGCCGTGGGTGATCGCCTTTGGGCCCTCGGCTCAACGCTCTTTCTCGCGGCCGGCGCCGCACTCCTCATGTTCCTCTGACCCGAAAGGACCAATCCAAATGCTGACCACCTTCGACAAGGCCTGGGTTTCTGGCGTCGTGGCGTTCGTCTGCCAGTACATCATCACCCACTTCTTCAACATCACCGTCTCGGCCGACACGCAAAGCCTCGTGGTGACCGTCATCATGGCGCTCGTCACCATGCTGGCAACCTACGTCGTGCCCAACAAGCCGAAGGCTTGATGGACCATGGCGGTCTCCGTCCTCGTGGCGATCCGGGACAGGTTCTCGGGTCGCATCCTCGAGTGGTACGTCGCGGCGCAGCTCCTCATGTGGGGGCTGATCCTGCTTGCCCCAAACGACGTGTTCACGCCGACAAGCGCGTTCTCGGGTTTCCACATCCCCGAGGAGACGCTGGGGCTCGCCATGCTTGCCATGGGCGTCATCCGCATCGGCGCGCTGATCATCAACGGCGCCGTGCCCAACGTCACGCCGTTCTTCCGGATCGGTGGTGCGTTCCTCGGGTGCGGCGTCTGGTTCTACATTTCTATGAACCTGTTTGCCTCGGGCTATATCTCGACTTGGATTGCGGCATGGCCAATGGCCTGCGTCGCCGAGTTCATCAATCTTTACCGAGCCTCGCAGGACGCACGCGTCGGCGTCCGCAAGGCTACTTCGATGAAGAGGGCGACGCATGGTGGACGCACCTAGCGCGGCTGCTGATTTGCCTCAGTGGCTCTCCTACGCTGCCGGCGCTGCCGGCATCATCATTTCCGCCGTTGTCGTCCGGCTCGGCTGGGCCAGCCGCGGCGAAGCGCCCGAGACGTCGGAGCAGGGCAGGCTTATGGGCGCGATCGTCGATTCCGGCTCGATCCGCGACCTGACGCTGGCGATCCAGGCCAACACGGAAGTCGGCAAGGCCGGAGCCGAGGCGATCGAGGAGAGCGGGCGCGAACTGCGCTCCGAAATCCGCAACCTCGGAGACGAGGTGCGCCGGCTCGCCAATAAGATCGAGAAGTAGGGCTCCCCGACATGCTGAAACTTGCCATCGGCCTCACTCCGGCCGCGCTGATGCTGTCTGTCGCGATCTTCGTGCTGATGACGCTCGGCGGCTTCGCGTGCCAGCCCGTCCGCGTTTCCTGGTACGGCCACGAGAGCTGCATTTCCTCACCCTGCAGGACTCGCTCCGGGGAAATCTTCACCGGCCGCGACCTGACAGCGGCAATGGCCGATCCGCGCCACATAGGCGAGCACTGGCGGGCAACCTCGCTCGATACCGGGCGCAGTGTCGTGGTGCGGGTCAACGACACTGGCGGATTCGCGCGCCTCGGTCGCGCTATGGACCTCAGCAAGGCCGCGTTCGCGAAGATTGCACCGCTCGGGCAGGGGACGGCTAGGGTCTGCCTTGAGCGGGTCGGCTAGACGGCCTCCCGCGTTCGTTAGAACCCATCGTGAACGCCGCGTGCCTGTGGCGTGCCACAACTTCGGGCACGTTCCCGGCTCGTTCATGCAAGAAGCGGCTCGATCTTGCATGGCGACGATCCTCAAAATCCCTCAGTTCCTCGCGTATTTTCCGGCCTTCCGGCCATCTTCTCAGAACGCCCGCTTGCCCTACATTAGGCCAGGCGGTCAGGCGCTTTTCTTTGCATTTTCAACGCTTTGCGCGTTGTCCTTTTCGACATGTGCCCGTGGCGTGTCAAAAAGCAGATCGGTCACGGTCTCGTCGTCCATCGCATGCCCATAGGTGCGGAAGAGCTGCGCCGGGTCTTTCCAGCCGCCGCGTTTCGCCACGGTGATCGGGTCGACCCCTGCGTGCAGCAGCGTCGTGGCGAAGCCGTGGCGGCAGCAGTGCGGCGTCAGCGGCTTGATGCCGGCGCGCCGCACGGCGACCGCCCACGGGTCTTTACAGCCCGTATAGCTGGCGTATGGGAACACCCTGGCACCCGGCTCGCGGTTGCTCGGGATGTTGGCCAGGGCAGCTACCACGGGCGCCGGCAGATGTGCGCGCCGTTCCTCTCCCCCGAGCTTCCCCATGCGGATCGTTGCGCGCCTGCCTTGCAGGTCCACGTCGCGCCAGTGCACGTCTAGCGCTTCGCTGATCCGTGCCCCCGTCCCGAACATGAAGCAGGCGAGCGCGCCAAGGTGCGCCGAGCTGTGCGCCACGAACGCTTCGATCCATTCAAGCGTCACTGGCTCTTTCGTCGCCTTGACCTCGGAGAAGCGCTCGATCTTGAGCGGCGGGCACATGTCGAGCGAGGCCGCGTAGTTGATGACGGCCAGCGTCGGAGCGACGACGGCCCGATTCCGGTAGGAGCTTTTCCCTTCGGGCAGCAGCGCAACGGCGGCGCGCTTCACCGCGCCTCCGGTGATCTGCCGGACCGGCGTGTCCTTCCAATAGTCCTCGACCAGCTCGAGATATCTTGGGGCGCCATGGACCTTCCGGTATTCGATGGCAGCCTGTGCAAAAGTCAGGACCGAGCCCGGATCGCGACGACCTTGGAGCTCTCGGGATTCGACTTCGTTCGCGATCCGCTCGGCTTCTTTGCGTTGCGCAGTCTTAGTAGAGCCGCGTAGTCGCCGCCCGGCAACGGTGCCGGTGTAGTGCCAGATTTCGCCGCGCTTCTTGAGCTTGAGGGGCATGGCCGACTGGCCTCCAAAATCGCGTCAACGTCTGCCTGGGTGAAGGCCATACGATTGCCCATTATCCGGCAAGCGCCAAGGCCCCTCGCGAAAGCCTTGAGCCGCCTAGTGCTCCAGCCCAATTTCCGGGCCAAATCCTGCGGGCTAATCATTTCTGGGATGGCTACGCTCACCTCTGTTCACTCCCGGAGGGGGCGGGAAGCGGTGCGCCGACACGTTTGCGGTATGGAAGCGGCAACGAGGTCCAGTCAAAATCATCCTTGAAGTCGCCGCAGTCGTGGTCCATCCGGGTCAGGACGTGGCCTGCGGTCAACAGCAACGAACTGCCTTCCATCCCCAGCATTGCGTATCGCGTCCTGCCAGCAACCGGCGCGCTCTTGGTGCATTCGCCTACCCGGCTGTTGAGCGACCGCCACCAGTCGCATCCTGCGCAGCACGGTCCGCGCTGGAAATAGAAGCGGTCGTGAAATTCCTGACGGTCGTCGCTCACGGCTTCCCTCCAGTATCAGGGGTGCGGGCGATCAGGCCTCTTTCGCGGGCCATGCGGGGACACTCAAAATCGCAGTCCTCGGTCCCTGCCATCGAACAGCGGCCGTGGGCGTCCATGCCACAAATCCGTGCAGCACTGCGGCTCATCCCCGCACGTCTCCGTTGGGAGGGGGTGGGAGGGCGATGAGCCAGTGCGTCGGCTGCGGATGCATCAGGCTGCGGCGACGGCTGACATTATGCGACCAGCGATCCACCATCCAACTTGAGATGTACGGCAGATCGCCAGATGCCCATGCGATTATGAGAGTCCCATCCTTCGGCGCGCTCTCGATCGGCAGCCACTTGCTGGCGCAGCGCTCGCGTTCGGCCATGATGCCGCGGGCGATTGCCACCGAAATGTCATGGTCCATGTCGCCAGTATCATCGAGCGGCATGTCGCTGGCCGTCCTCCACACGTCGGCCGGAAACTCGGGCTTGCTCTCTGTCGTCGTCACGTAGCACTCTCCACGATATGAGCGAGATCGATTGGGCAGATGAAGTCGTAGAGCTGCGCCGCAGGTTCCATGAGCACAGGCGAGCGGTTGAAGCCGGGGATCGATCGGCTGGACGACGAGCTGCGATCAGAGCTGACGCGGACGTGCTTGGGGTCTGTCTCGAGGAACATCCCGACAGTACCGGCTCCTGGGCAAAGCTCTACGACGATATGATCGAGCTTATGCGGATGTGTGCCAACTGACCTCATTGCGGTTGCTCCGCGATGGCGCGGCGCAGTTCTACAGCTTCAAGTTTCGCTTTGTGGCCGCTGGCGAATTGGTCGCGGATGACTCTTTCGCAAGCCTCAGTGTCAGCGTAATAAACGTCGAGGTCGCGACTATGCGAATGATATTCGGAGCCGCCCGGCGTCAAACCAGTGAGCGATCTTGAGACCTTCGCCAGGAGCGCAACGGCCTCATCCCTCTCCCGGTAAAGACTCTCGATGAGGGATGCGAGCCGATCCAAGTCGTTGGCCAGCAGGTCTTTGTCAGTGATCTTCGGCTCAGGATTAGCGCGAAGCACCTCTGCATCAGCCTTTAACATCGCCAATGCTTCTTCGGGCGTCAACTTCTCCACTTCACTGTGCATCTTGGGACTCCTGAAGGGCCTTGAGAAGGGCAAGGAGGATGGCGAGGGGCGCGTGGTCTGACTCGCCCGAGCCAATGATCTCCTCGGTTCCGAACAGCAGTTGGCAGCCGAACAGCTTCTCGACTGAGTTCGTCTTGCCTTGGCCGATGACCCAAAAGATGCCCGGCAGCAACCGCTCAACCAGAGCCACGGCAGCGTCGATGGAGGCGGTATAGGCCGGGATGCGAGCAAACGGCCCCTTCGCCGGATGCTGTTTCAACGTCCAGTAAAGAAGATCATCAATCGCGCCATCCGGCCCCGTTGCCTTCTCGACTCTCTCGATCAGCCCCGCCAGTTCCTTCGCCCTTGTCATGGCTTTTCCTCCGCACGACCGTTCTCGGCATTGGCCGCGATGATGTCAGTAACTACATCGACGCACAGCCGCTTGCGCTGCGGGCTGAGTGAGTCCCAAAAGTCCATTGAACCGCCATTCTGCTCGTGCGCGTACTCATGCGACCACATGGCCATGGCCAGTCGAGCTTCAGCGTGCGGATGCAGATTGCGGCGGACTCGCGCCAGTTCCTTCGCCCTTGTGGCGTCAGCCTGCATTGCTGTTCTCCGGCTCTTCGATCATCGACGTGATGCGGGAAAGCAGACCGGCGGCGGCTTCCCATTGTGCTGCGGTGAGACAATCTTGCGGGGAGTGGTTATCCTCCACCATCGCCACGAGCGCTGCCCACACGGCGCTAAGCTCATTGCCGGACAATGAGAGGTCGGCCTCTTGTGCCGCATTGAGTTCGTCACGGGCCATTGCTGTTCTCCTTGGTGGCAAGAGCGGCGCGACCGGCGGGGGTGATGTGGTAGTATCCGTCCTCACCGCGCTCTATCGTGAGAAGGCCATGCAGCCGCAGCCGATCTTGAACTTGGCGATGTGGGCCGAAGCCTAGAACGCCGCCCTGCCCATTGTGCTCGTTCGCCGCTTCGAGCATCATCCGCTGCGCCTTCGTCAGTGCCTCAGTCATGAGTGGCGCCTCCCGCTGAGATAGCCCCTGTCCTTCGACGTGGGCCAATCCGGGACGCGCGGACCCCATACAAAATCTTCGATGGATTGCGAGGATTGGATGCCCGGCACATGGGCGCGCCAGAAATCAGGGTTGCCATCTGGACCGCCGTTCTCATAGACTTGGACAACTTCCCAATTGACGGAACGGAGGTCGTCGGCCTCGCCCTCCGGAACGCCGGATGGATGGACTAGCTTCGCCCAGTAGTGGCCTTCGGCTCGTGGCGTTGGATATTTCATGCGGCGTCTCCACAACGTTCGGCTAGGTCGAAAAGGTCAAGGGAGGCGGCAACCCCTTCAACCATCCCCGCGCCGTGGCATTCTTCGCACGGGACGAAGATTTCGCCGGGAGGGTCGAGGTGCCAGCGTGAGAAGCGCTGTTCCGGTTCGTAGTGGCCGCCTTCGCCACCGCACGCCGGACAATCGATAAGTTCCACGCGGTCGAGCGCCTTCGTCAGTGCCTCAGTGCTCATGGCCGTTCGATTGCCTTTTCGAGGTCGCCCGGCTTCGGCCACTGGACGGCGAAGGCGCGGTGCGTCATCACCCACCATGCGGCGGTCAGGCGCTCGCGAATGCCGAGCACGTAGTACGGCTCGGGAACAGCGCGGACGTATCGGCCGTCCGGCATTCCAGCGGCGATCGACTTCGGCGCGATCATATCGCCTATCGTGTGAATGCCCCAAGGGTGGTGCGCCTCAGTGCTCATGGGAGACCTCAGAGAGCTTGCGGATGGCGGCGGCGATGCGATCGCCAGTCCCGGCGGTGTGCTCATCGATCTGGCTCAGAGGTTTGCCGTTACGGCCAGCCTCAAGGCGTTGGCGCACACCATCCGCGACCTTCGCGCATTCCTCTATCGTCCGCGCTCTGTCGCTCGCGCGGGGTTCGAGGGGGTCATAGATGCGGAACCCGATAAGGTCGCCCTTGAGCGTCCCAATGCGCTCAACGTTCGCGGCCATGATGCCGCTGTATAGAGCAGGCACATCCTCCGTGACGAACTCGTAAAAGCCGGCGCTATCGTTGCGAATGATCGTCGGGACGTATTCCGCCTCTCTCTCGCTACGTTCGGAGGAGGCGAGGGCGCTGAGGATGCGGGTCTCGTAGTCGGCCTGGGCTGCTGCTTTGGCTTCCACGTGTGTGCGCAAGTCCTTGGCGACTAGTTGAACTGCTGCCTTAATTCCATCCAACAGAACGATGTACTTCTTGCCGGAGACAAGGCACTGATATTTGCCAAGTGCGCCGTCAGCCGACCAGTCACCATTGCTGATCGGATGCCACTCCAGCGGCTTAACCTTCACCGCTCCCCCGACAGGAGGGGAGGCGGGGTGGGTGTAGAGGGCCACGGTCGCTTTCGGGTCTGACTGATCCTTGACGAAGACGTGGTAATGCCAGCCGGGCTTGGCAGCGCGCATGGCTTCGGCGGCAGTTTCGGTGACATAGCCGAGAGGCGCCGCCTCCAGCGCATTGGGATCGAGACCATGGGTGGGGTGGGTCATTTACTTCCCCTCTTTGGGTGATGGAGCTGCGGCGATCATGACGCGGTAGCAAAGCAGCGGGTCGCGGATGATCACGGCGGACTCGCCCAGGTTGTCTTGAAGCTGGCGCAGGCCAGCTTGTTGCATGATCAGTGTCGGCTCTACCGGCACCAGCTGCCACCCATCGGGTTCTTGTGAACGGCGGTTCCAGCCGGCGAGGACGGACTGGATCGCGCCGTAAGCGTCGTCTTCATTGGCGATCTTTTCCGAGCCACTGGCTCCGCACGAACCACATTTCACAAAGTGCCGCTGGTATCGATCAAGATAAAGGTCGCGCTCGTGTCGAACGCTAGCTTTGCCCCCGCAAAACGGGCACGGCAGTAACTCGCTCACTCGCTTCTCGTCTGTCATGGCGGTCATGTGGGTTCCTTCCGGGCGAGGGGGAATTTATCCGAGAGTGGGGTTGTGGCTCGATGCTGCGGCGCGGCCTTGAGGAATCCTTGACCGCGAAGCCGAGACGGACCGCGCGGTAGAACGTGGCTCGCTTTGACAGCCGCGACCTTGGCCTTCTCGGCTACGTCCTCCGCATCCTTGATCGGCTTGCACCACGAGCAGGTGAGGCAGAGGTTCGATTCCGCATTCAGACCGCCATTGATGAGCGCGATCAGGTGCTCAAGTATCCAGGCATCGCCGACAGGGATTTTGCGCCCGCACCGATGGCACTGTCCGTTGCAGTTGTCCCATACGCGAAGCCGGACGCGGGGCGGGGCTGGCGTATCGTCGGTCTTCCCGACCCACTCAGTCACGCTACGGGGCATCAGAGCGCCCTCACGATAGGATAGTATCGCGGTCCGGCGTCGGTGGCCTCGACCGCAGCGCGCTTTTTCTTGACCAGCGCATTCATCACATTGAGCATGAGTTGCCGGGAAACAGGGCGTAGTTCATCATCCGCGATGAGTACTGATCCCTCTCGGCAAAGCGCCTCGTATGCGCCGATCTCTATGACGGTGAGCTTCCTCATGCGGCCTCCTGCACCTTTCCGAGAGTCGCCGGATCGACGCCGAGAAGATCCCCGACAAACTCCATGAGGTCAGATTTCGAGCGTTGGAACGTCTTGGCGCCCATTGCCCGATAGGACTGGCTCACGGCCTTGTAGACGGTGACCACGGGGCCGCGCTGCCGCACGATGGCGTAGGTGTCATATGGACGGAGGATCGCCGCCAGGCGCTCGGCTTCTGCCACGCTGGCGCAGACGTGCTGCGTCATGGTGCAGTGGCCCTTGGCGATCAGCCCGTGCTTGCGCAAAATTTCAGGGTTCGGGTACTGGTCGAGCAGGTTGTCGGGCAGGCTCTCCCAGGCGGTGCGGAGCCACGCGAACTCGTGCCGGTGCGAAACCTCCGAGCGCTCCTGTTCCTCGACCATGCGATAACGCTGGCCGACGACATAATGCTGGTCGGCTTCCGCAGCCCAGCGCGAGGTTGCCGGAACCATTGCTTCGCCGTTCCACTGCATCAGGATCGGAGGGATGATCTCGGCCATTAACCTGCTCTCTGCATCGGCGCGAACTTGACCAGCGCCTCGGCGTAGATCGCCTGTAGCCGCTCTCGCGCTTCGCCCTCGAAATGATCGCAGTCCCGAAACCACAGCGACACCAGTTCGTCCTTCGTTGTCGCCAGTGACAGCGCCATGCCGGCAGCAAGCTCTTCGGCGTAGTCGGCGCGTTCGATGCCTTCGGGGCTCATGCTGCGGCCCTCCTGAAGGCTTCGCGAGGGGCGAGCGAGGCGACTAGGGCGTCTAGCTCGGAAGTGAACGCATCTACCGCCTTGGCAAGCCGGGCGATGTATTCCTCGTCCCGCTCGACGCGCACATGCATCAAGGGTAGGTCGGGCGAGTACGAGACGAACGACCACCACTTGCGGCCGGTGACCCACAACGATCCTTGAACTTGCGCGATGTGCTCCGGCGGGAGTCTGCCGCGCTGCAATCGATCGATCTGGATGTGACCGAGCGCAGACTTGATTTCGAGCCCACCGTCTTCGCCGATGAGGCTGTCCGGCGAGCAGCCGACGCGACCCCGGCGGATAAAGCCCACGCGGATCGGCTCAATCGCGTGCTCGAATGCAAAGGCGCGCCGGGCGTCGTCCTCCTGCTCCTGGCCTCTGGCCATGTGCTCGTTGGAATAGCCGTCCTCGACCCATCCACGGATGGTTTCCGAGGCGAGTTCGCGTAGATACTTGCCGCGCATCTTGCCGTCGCCTTCCGCCAGTACGTCCTTGAACCGCGAAGCGGTGACGACGCCGCAGCGGGCCTGATGCCACTCCGCCGACCCCTGCTCGAAATCGTAGATGGTTAGCTCAGACATTGGTCTTCGCCTTCCGGTTCTGAATGCGCTGTTTGGCGACATCGAACTTTGCCGCCGGCAGGTCGCTCAACGCATCGATTTTGGCGAACTTGCAGAAGTCCTCGACGTTGACCTTGGCGTCGGCAAGGAGGGCTAGCAGCTCGTCCCGCTGCTCGTCCGTGATCGTGCCCGGATCGCCGCCGCGCTTGCCATCGTCATCTTCGCCGCGCGTCGTGATGTTCAGCAGCGCCATGGCCGTGTAGCGTTTGCCGTAGGAGGTGCTTGAGCCGATGGCCTGGACGTTGTTCTTCGAGCCTGTGGTATCCATCGGCAGGCTGAGCGTGGTTTCCTCGAAGTGCCCTTCGCGGTGCGAGAGAACGCCAGTAACCTCTACGCGGTCGGCGTCCTTCTTGACCCGGAACGACAGGGCGAATCCGTGCTTCGCCAGAAGCGGGCGCACGGCCTCGTTAATGTCTTCCCAAAGCGCGTATGACGTGCTCTGGATGACGTTCTCCGCCGTCTTCGGAGCGTCCTTCTTGTGGATGACGATGTTGCCGTTGCGCTCGATCACCGGAAGCTCCGGTTGCATTTCGGCGAGCGCGGCGAAGTACGCGGCCTTGGCGGCGCGCTCGGTCAGCCGCTCGTGCATCTGCATGAGCCGTTCCATCTTGTCGATGTCCACATTCGGGTCGGAAGCGGCGCGGCTGATGACGGCGATCAGCGAGGCGCTATCGCTCGCCGGATGCTGCTCGACATTGGCCGGCGCGTGATCCTGGCGCTCTGCAACTGCACTACCGGACATTGTTTCGCTCCATTGCTGCTTTGACGGCACTGGCTATGCCGAGTAACCGAGGGAGATTGGCTTCACGCACAGCCTTTATGTCTTCCTCGCGG
>Ga0134127_10000863_pt1 | contig 24475 bp, 20 predicted proteins | sample KB31753_FD_96459 | JGI IMG/M metagenome (GOLD analysis project Ga0134127, IMG submission 96459) | Terrestrial soil microbial communities with excess Nitrogen fertilizer from Kellogg Biological Station, Michigan, USA - KB3-175-3 | ecosystem: Environmental > Terrestrial > Soil > Unclassified ... | reverse complement strand
GGTCGCCCGCGACGAACTGGTCGAACGGCGCGCCGTCCGACAGCACGGTGCGCTCGAAGCTGGCGATGGCCTTCGCGATCGTGCTGCGCGTGATCGGCTCGCCCGGGTAGGCGGCGGCGAACATCGGGCCATAGCCCGCGATCGACTGCACGCGCCGCTCGAGCTCTTCGAGGGGCAGGTTCTGCTCGTCGGCGCCGAACGGCCCGAGCGCCTGCTCTTCGAGGCTGCCCTTGCGGCCGTCCCACATCTGCAGCGGATTGAATGCGGCGTTGACGATGGTCGGCGTCGAGCGCGCGAGCACCTTCATGTTGTGACCGACGGCGGTCGGCAGTCCGTCGGACCAGCCGAGCGCGGGGTTGTGACACGAGGCGCAGCTCAGCGAGCCCTTGGCCGAGAGGCGCGGATCGAAGAACAGCGCACGGCCGAGCTCGGCCCGCGCGGCGGTGACGTGATTGTCGGCAGGCGCCGGCGCTGCGGCGGGCCGTTGCCACTGTGAAGACGGCACGGACGTGGAAGCGCCAGTGTCGAACACGACAATCACCGCCAGGGCGGCTGCTGCGATGCGAAGAAAAGGTTGCAACATGACCGATCTATCGGCGGCGATCGGGGATCGCTTGACCGTCTTGGCGGCTGGCCGCAGCTTTTCGGGGAAAGCCTGATGCGGTGAGCGGGCCAGCACTCGCAGTTCTTAACACACGCCCCGCGCCGCGTGGTTAGGCTTGGGAGCGAATTCATGGCCGCTCCGGGGGTGCATCCATGTTCCAGCGCGAATTTGTAGCAATCGCAGTGTTCGCAGCCGCGGGCGCCGCCTCCGCCGCCGATGCGCAATGGCAGGCGCCGCGGACGCCGTGGGGCACGCCGGACCTTCAGGGCACCTGGACCAACGCGTCGCTGACTTCGCTCGAGCGCGACGATCTGTTCAAAGGCAAGGCGACGCTGAGCGACGCGGAAGCGGCGGAGTTCGAGCGTACCAATGCGTTCGCGCTGTTCTCCGCGGCCGATGCCAAGCCGACGGATCCGAGCGTGCAGTCGAAAGCGAGCAGCGATCCCGGCGGCTACAACGCTTTCTGGCTCGATCCCGGCACGCGGCTCGCGACGGTCAAAGGTGAGCACCGCACCTCGTTCATCGTCGAGCCGACGAATGGGAAGGTGCCGTACACGCCTGACGGCTTGAAGGCGTTCCAGGCGGCGCGCGCCGGCATGAATTTCGATGGGCCCGAGCGGCGCGCGCTCGGCGAGCGCTGCCTGCTCGGCTTCGGCTCGACCAGCGGACCGCCGATGCTGCCGGACGTCTACAACAACAACTACCAGATCGTGCAGTCGCCGGACTCGGTGATGATCCTCGTGGAGATGGTGCACGACGCGCGCGTTGTGCGGATGAACGGCAAGCACCTGCCGAGCCAGATCACGCCGTGGATGGGCGACTCGGTCGGCCACTGGGAAGGCGATACGCTGGTCATCGAGACCACGAATCTGAATCCGGGCCAGAAAGCGCACTACGGCATCAAGCAGCGGTTCTATTTGCCGCCGACCGGCAAAGTCACCGAGCGCTTCACCCGCGTCGGCGAGAAAGAAATCCTCTACCAGTTCACCGTCGAGGACAGTGCGGCGTACACGCAGTCGTGGCGGGGTGAAGTGCCGCTGCGCCGGACAGACGACCACATCTACGAGTACGCGTGCCACGAGGGCAACTACGCGCTGCCCGGCATCCTCGCGGGGGCGCGGGAGCAGGAGAATAAAGCGAAGTAGTAGAGTCCGGCGGAGACCGGAAAATTCTCTCGCAAAGATCGCAAAGGCCGCAAAGAAGAACCAGAGATTCCATCTCAAAGATCCAAAGATCAATAATCTAATTCTGACCCTTGGCGATCTTGGCGTCTTTGCGAGAGTTTCTCCGGGTTCTGATGTCCGTTTTTGACCGCTGAACGGCGGGGCCGGAACTGGCCGGTTGCCGGCCGGGCCCGCATCATAGCCTCCAACCTACGGAGGCTCCCTCATGAAATCCGCCCTGATCGTCGTCGACGCCCAGCAATCCTTCCTCAAGCGCCCGTACTGGTCCGAGACGGACGCGCCGCGCTTCATCGAGCGGCTGCAGATGCTCATCGACCGCTGCGTAGCGAAGCAGATCCCGGTGCTGCAGGTGTTCCACGTCGAGGAGGAAGAGGGGGCTGCGAACCCGTTTTCCCGGCGGTCGGGCTATGTCAAAACGCTGGCAGGGCTGCGCATCGAGCCGACCGAGTTGTTCACGAAGTCGGTGCACTCGGCGATGTTCGCCGCCACTGCCGACGGCCAGGGCATGGACTACTGGCTGCGCAAGCGCGGCATCGAGCACCTGATCGTTTCCGGCATCCGCACTGAGCAGTGCTGCGAGACCACGACGCGCCACGCTTCGGACATGGGTTACAAGGTCAGTTACGTCATGGACGCCACGCTGACCTTCAAGATGGTGACCGAATCGGGCCGCATCTATACTCCGCAGGACATCATGGAGCGCACCGAGCTGGTGCTCGCCGGGCGCTTCGCCGAGGTCAAGCGCGTGGAGTCCCTGCAGTTGTGAGGACGGTGCTGTTCGCGATCCTTCCCGAGGTCGTGCTGCTCGACGTAGCCGGCGCGTCCGAGGCGTTTCGCCTCGCCGAACGGGAAACTCCGGACAGCTACTCGATCCGGTTCGTCAGCACGCAGTCCAGCGTGCGCGCCGCGGTGGGGCTGCATCTCGACAAGCTCGAGCCGTTGCCGGAGCACGTGCCGGATCACAGTGTCATCGTCGTGACCGGCGTGACCACCAAGGCGCTGCGCCTGGACAGTGCGCCGTCGACGACGCTGATACGCTGGCTGAAGCGCGTGATGGAGAACGAGACGGTGACGCTGCTGTGCGTGTGCGCCGGCTCGTTGCTCGCGGCCAAGGCCGGCTTGCTCGAAGGCCGCGAGTGCACGACACATCATGAGCACATCGACGATCTTGCGCAGATCGAGCCCACGGCGACCGTGCATGCCAATCGCATCTTCGTCGAGGACGGTCGCGTGTTCACGAGCGCCGGCGTAACGGCAGGATTGGATCTGACGCTGCACGTCATCGGGCAGCAACTCGGCCACCAGGTCGCTGCAACCGTGGCGCGCGGTCTTGTCGTGTACATGCGCCGCTCCGGCGGAGATCCGCAGCTCTCGCCATGGGTCATGCATCGCAATCACGTCCATCCGGTGCTGCATCGGGTGCAGGATGCCGTCATCAAGGAGCCCGCTGCGCGCTGGTCTGCCGCGCGCCTCGCAGCCATTGCGTGCATGAGTCCGCGCAATCTCGCGAGACTGTTCGCCGAGCATGCGGGATGCTCGCCGCTCGACTACGTGCAGCGGCTGCGCGTAGCGCTGGCACGTGAGCTGGTGACGAACAGCGAAATGGGAATGGAACGAGTGGCGGAGAAGACGGGGTTCAGCTCGGCGCACCAGCTGCGAAGAGTTTGGAGACGGTGGGAGGAAGTGCCGCCCGCGGCACATCGAGCACGCGTGTCGGGTTAGAAGCGCGGGTGATATCCTTCGCGCCATGACTGGGGAAGCGGATGCAGCGGGCGACGTGCTCACGGGCGCGATCGTCGCGGGAACCATCGAGGGCGCGTCGGGGAAACAAGGGCCGGCAGCGCACGGCGGCCAGTGTCTGAATTGCGGCGCCACGCTCGACGGCGCGTTCTGCTCCTCGTGCGGCCAGCGGGCGCATCTGCATCGCAGCCTGGTGCATCTCGGCCACGACATCCTGCACGGCGTGTTCCACTTCGAAGGCAAGATGTGGCGCACGATTCCCGAGCTGTTCTTCCATCCCGGCCGGCTCACGCGGCGCTATATCGACGGCGAGCGCGCGAAGTTCGTCTCGCCGATGGCGTTGTACCTGTTCACCGTGTTCCTGATGTTTGCGGTGTTTTCGTTCACCGCGAGCAGCATGTTCGACAGTACCGAGGACAGCGTCGCCGGCGACGTCATCACGCAATGGAAGGAGAACAACGAGGCTGCGCACGAGCGCACCAAGGACAAGGCGGACGCTGTGCGCGAGCAACTCAAGGAGGACGATCTGACGCCGCAAAGGCGTGCCGAGCTCGAAAAGAAGTTGAGTGACCTGCAGTCGGCGCAAGTCGTGATGGATGCGCTGGCGAAGGGCGACTGGGCAGCGCTGCAGAACCTCGAGAGCAACGAGCAGGCGAAGCAGGCGATCGAGGCAGCGAAGGCGAAGGCCAAAGCCGACGCGGAGGCCGAGGCGAAGCCGGCGACGATCAAGCTCAACGACACCGACATCAAGGTCGGCTGGCCGGCGCTGCAGAAGCGGCTCGAGCACGGTGCCAAAGAGCTCAAGGACAATCCCGCGCTCGCGTTCTACAAGCTCAAGATCGCGAGCTACAAATATTCCTGGGCGCTGATCCCGCTGTCCGTGCCCTTGATGTGGCTGCTGTTCTTCTGGCGCCGTGACATCCACCTCTACGACCACGCGATCTTCATCACGTACTCGATCAGCTTCATGATGATGTTCCTGATCCTGCTGACGCTCGCCGCCGCGTTCGGCGTCAGCGGCGCGATCTGGGGCACCGCGATCGGCATCGTGCCGCCGCTGCATCTCTACAAGCAGCTGCGCCACACCTACAAGCTGTCGCGCTTCGGCGCGGTGCTGCGCTTGTTCCTGCTGTCGATCGGCATTTTCATCGTGCTGATCATTTTCTTCACGCTGCTGCTGCTGATCGGCATGATCGGCTGATGGAGCCTGGATGCTCCCTGTAGGTCGGGCTGCGGCCCGACAAACGTTAGTGGGCAACGTGCAAGCGTTGGCCTAGTTTGCATCCGGGGTTGCAATGAAAAGACCGATCAAGATAGTTGTCGCGAGTCTCGCGGGACTCGTCGTCGTGGTTGCCGCGGCCGCTGGCGTCGTCAGCAAGCTCGCCGATCGCAAGCTCCATCGCATCGTTGAGTTGCCGCCGATCCAGGCGACCTTCGCGCCGGCTGACGGGCAGCTCGAACATGGCAAATACCTGTTCAATTCGCGCGGCTGCATGGAATGCCACGGCGCCGATGGCGCAGGCCACGTTGTGATCGACGACAAGGACAGCGGCTTCTTCGTCCGCGCACCCAACATCACGGCCGGCGGCGCGAGCCCCGCGCGCAGCTACACGGACACGGACTGGGTTCGCACGGTGCGTCATGGCGTCAAACCCTCCGGCGAGCCGTTACTCATCATGCCAAGCGAGGACTACGCGCGCATGACCGATGCCGATGTCGGCGCGATCGTCGCGTACGTGCGCAGCTTGCCGCCGGCGAATGGCGGGCCCGCGGAGTTCAGTCCGTGGCCGTTGCCGATCAAGGCGGCGTACCTGTTCGGTGCGATCAAAGACGCGGCAGAAAGAATCGATCACGCAGCGCCCGCGCCCGAGGCCGTACCCGACGAGCTGCTCGCACGCGGTCAGTATGTCGCGCAAGGTTGCACCGGTTGTCACGGCCCGCACCTCTCCGGCGGCAAGATTCCCGGGGCACCGCCCGCATGGCCCGCGGCCGCGAACCTGACGTCCTCACCCGACAGCGCAATGGCTCACTACACCTCGGCGGAACAGTTCAAGAGCATGCTGCGCACAGGCAAGCGGCCCGACGGCTCCGCAGTCAACGACGTCATGCCGTTCAAGAGCCTCGCTTACATGAACGACGGCGAGATCGACGCGCTGTTCGCGTTCCTCAAGTCCCTCGACGCCCGGCCGTTCGGGCAGCGATAGCACCGTCTACTTGAACTCGGTGCGGATTTCGCTGCCGGCTTTGAGTGTCAGCGTCACCGGCGTGCGCTCGATGATGTCGGCGAAGCGCGCACGTTGTTCGGGTGTGAGATCGGCGTCCAGGTGCACGATACGCCGGATGACGTTGCGCTCGCCCTCCTTGCGGAAACTCAGGTTGATTTCCAGCGAGCGGATCGGCAGCTGCTTGCGATCCGCGTACATGCGCAGCGTGATTGCCGAGCACGCCCCCAGGCCCGCGAGCACCAGGTCGTAGGGCGCGGGCCCCGCATCGCGCCCGCCGTGGTCCGCCGGCTCATCCGCGACAAATTTGTGCTGCCCCGCCGTCACCGTCACTGCGTAAGGTGTGACGCCGATAGCCGTTCTTACGATACTCATGGTGCTACCCTCGCGACGCTCGTCCGGCACTGTACTGGTTTTCCGGTAGAAGGAGCTCACGATGAAATGCCCCCGCTGCAAGACCCCCGATCTGAGGCCCACACTGATCGAGGAATACCTGCCGGCCATGGGCTGCGACACGTGCCACGGCAGCCTGGTTTCGCTGCTGTACTACCGGCACTGGGCGGAAACGCAGAAGCTCGCCCCGAGCCCCGACGATGTGACGATGCCTGCCGGACCCGTCGCGACCAACGACACGACCACCGCCATCATCTGCCCGAAGTGCGCGCGCGTGATGCAGAAGTACAAGCTCACCGGCACGGTAGCGAATCGCGTCGACGTGTGCTCGACCTGCGACGAGGCCTGGCTCGACGGCGGCGAATGGGAATTGCTGGAAGCGCTGCAGCTCAGTCACGAGCTGCCGGCGATCCTCACCGAGTCCTGGCAGCGGCGCATCCGGCGCGAGCAGTCGGAAGGCACGCGTCGCGCGATCCTGGTGCGCATGATCGGCGAGGACGGCGCGACCCGCGTCGAGGAATTCAGGGACTGGCTCGCACGCAATCAACACAAGTCGCACGTGCTCGCGTACCTTTACGGAACCAAGACGCCGGGGACTCCATGACGGAGGAGCGCGATGCAGATTTTGGCGGCAAGCACGCTGGTGGTGTTACTGGGCACGGGTAATCCCGGCCCGCTCCCTGAACGTTCCGGCCCTGCGACTGCAGTCGTCGTCGATGACGTCGCCTACCTCGTCGACTTCGGCCCCGGCGTCATCCGCCGCGCGAGCGCAGCGTTCCGCGATAAGAAAATCGAAGCGTTGGATCCAGTCAAACTGCGCGTTGCGTTCGCCACGCACCTGCACTCCGATCACACTGTCGGCTATGCCGATCTGATCTTCACGCCGTGGACGATCGGCCGGCAGGTGCCGCTCGAGGTGTATGGCCCGAAAGGCATGAAGGCGATGACCGAGCATCTGCTCGCCGCCTACAGCGTGGACATCGAGACGCGCACCAACGCCGACGGCAACCAGCACGACTTTCCGCAAGGCAGTCGCGTGAACGCCCGCGAGATCGGCCCGGGCGTCGTCTACAAGGACGCCAAGGTCACGGTGACCGCGTTTGCGACCAAGCATGCGATGGAAAGCTACGGCTATCGCTTCGATACGCCGGATCGCAGCATCGTGATCTCCGGCGATACCAATCCCACGCAGGCGACCATCGATGCGTGCCGCGGCTGCGACGTGCTGATCCACGAAGTGCAGACGCCTGCATGGCGAGCCACGCGGCCCGAGCGCTTTCAGCGCTTCGCCGAGAAATATCACACCTCGACGCCGCAGCTCGCCGATCTCGCCAAGCAGGCGAAGCCGCGCCTGCTGATCCTGTATCACTACAACGGTCTCTCCGATCAGGAGCTGTTCGGCGACATGGCGTCCCGCTATCCGGGACAGTTCGTCGTCGGCCGCGATCTCGACGTCTACTGACAAAACCTCACACTGACGCGTTGTCGTCGTCCCTGCCGCGTGGAAAATGTCCGCGTGGAAGAATGAGTCAACAGCAGGGGGAGACGATCATGAAGCGATCAATCGTGTTGGCTGCGCTCATGTTCATCGCGGGTTTCGTCAGCGCTGCCGCTGCGGCGCAGGACGCTGTGAAGATCGAAGGCGCCGCGTGCGCAACGCCGCCGCCGCTGCACTGTCCCGACAGCGAATGCTCGGGCCCGACGGTGATCAACCAAGGCCCCGTCGTCGAGATGAAGACGCGGCGTACTTATTTTCTCGATTATCCGTGCGACCTGAAGCCCGGCGAGCAAGTGACGTTCATCCTGGCGCTGCACGGCGGCGGTTCGTACGGCAACTGGCAGCGCCACTACTTCCCGCTGCTCGATTACAAAGACAAATATCGCCTCGTGATCGCTACGCCGAACTCGCCGACGCGCGTGTGGACCGAAGCGGACGATCAGTATCTGCAGAACATCGTCGAGTTCGTCGTCGGCCAGCTCGGCAGGCAGAACGTCAAGGCGTTCTGGCTGGTCGGTCACTCGCAAGGCGGTTTGACTTCGAACCGCATCATTCGCACCGAGTTCTTCAAGAGCAAAGTCGACGGCTGGCTCAGCCTCTCGGGCGGCCGCCTCGGCGGCAACCCCGGACGCTCGGCGACGTTCGCACCGGCGCCGCCGGCAGGCTCGGCCGCCCCACCGCTGAACACGAGCTCGTTCGCTGCAGTGGCAGCGTTGTTGCGCGAGCTTCCCGCGGTCGACTTCTCATTTATATATGAGACCGGCCAGCGCGAAGTCGACGAGAAAGGCGTGCCCGACACGTCCGACTGGGCGAAGAAGTACAACTGCGGTGCGCGCGGCGCGGCGCAGGAGATCGTCGACACGCGAGCGGGTTATGTCTTCGACAGCAGTCGCCTCAACCAGCTGCGTCCGGGTTGGGGATTATTGCCGGCGCCGGGCAAGGCGCAGGTGTCTGTGTTTCCGAAATGCAGGGAGGGACGAGTCGTCGCGGACGTGGTGCGGTTGGACAAAGGGCATACCGAAGGGTTGGAGCCGAAGATCACGGAGGAGCTGGTGAAGCTGATGCTGTCGGCGCCGGGCGGGAAGATGCAGAAGGAGTCGACGTAACCGCGACCGTTAACGCGCGGTAACGGGTGGGGAACCGTAAATTACTCGCGGCGCGCGTGCCGCGAGTCGATGCTTGCTCAACTATGAACAAGCGTTACCTGTTGCTCGCCGCCAGCTGCTTCACTCTTACGGCCCAGGCCGCGGAGAATCTCGAAACCGTCGAGGTCTTCGGCCGCCGCATCGAAGGACTCGGCTTGGGCGAAGCCACCGCGACTGGCTCGCGCCTCGACCTGTCCCCGCTGCTGACCCCCGCGAGCATCGAAGTGCTCGCCGGGGACGTGATCCGGCAGCGTGGCGATACCAGCATCGTCGAATCCGTGACGCGCGCCACCGGCATCACCAGCGAAGCAACTCCCGGCGACGGCGGCACTGCCTTGAGCGCCCGCGGTTTCGTCGGCCACAACTCGATCATGCAGTTGCTCGATGGCTCCCGGCTGTTCGTCGGTGCTGGGACTGTCACGTTCCCGTTCGATGCATGGTCCGTCGATCGCGTCGAAGTCCTGCGTGGACCTGCGTCCGTGATGTACGGACAGGGCGCGATCGGCGGCGTCATCAACGTCGTCTCTCGCCAGCCGGACACGAATGCACAGGAAGCACAGGTCGAGCTGGGCTTCGGCGAGGATGCGCGCAGTCACGCCGCGGCCGTCGACTTGACCGGCCCGCTCGACGACGACTGGGCGTATCGCCTCGACGTCAGCTACAACCAGGCGGACAACTGGGTCGACCGCGGCGATTCCGACAGCCTCGCGATCGCCGGCACGCTGCAGTGGGATGTGTCCGACACGCTGCGCCTGTCGCTGTCGTATGACTACGGCGATCAGAACCCGATGCAGTATTTCGGCACGCCGCTGCTCGAAGGGCGGCTCGACAAGTCGCTGCGACACGAGAACTACAACGTCGGCGACAGCAAGATTCACTACCGCGACGCCTGGACGCGCTTCAAGGCGCAGTGGCAGGCGAGCGAGAACGTGCAGTTGAACAACCAGCTCTACTGGCTCGACACCGATCGGCAGTGGCGCAACGTCGAAGAGTACGAGTTCAATCCCGATACGGGCGAGGTCGATCGTTTCAGCTACATCGGCATCGTGCATCACCAGGAGCAGATCGGCGACACGGCCGATGCTCGCATCGAGCACGAGCTGTTCGGTCGCGAGAACCACGTCGCGGTCGGCGTCGACTTCAACAAAGTGCGCTTCAAGCACATCAACGATTTCGACGATCCGCAGTTCGACCTGTCCTCGAGCGTGCCGCTGCGTAACTTCAATCCCGGCGCGTTCATCGACGCCTCGCCGACGATTCCGCGCTTCCGCACCGAGACCGAGCAATACGCGGTGTTCTTCGAGGACCGGATGGTGCTCAACGAGCAGTGGTCGGTGATCGGCGGTGCACGCTACGACCATGCTTCGCTCGATCGCTTCAACCTGATCAATCCGGCCGCTTCCTTCGACGCGTCGTTCAGCGACACGAGCTGGCGCGTCGGCGTCGTGTTCCAGCCGGTCACGACGCTGTCGTTCTACGGCCAGTACTCGTCGGCGGTCGATCCGATCGGCTCGCTGATCACGACCTCGGCCGCGAACCAGGATTTCGATCTGAGCACGGGCGAGCAGGTCGAGGTCGGCGTCAAGCAATCGTTGTGGAACCAGCACCTGGAGTGGACGCTCGCTGCCTATCGCATCGAGAAGAAGGATCTGCTGACGCAGGACCCGACCAGCGCGAATCCGGAGGACGTCCAGCAGATCGGCCAGCAATCCTCCCGCGGCATCGAGGCGTCGCTCGCGCTGAACATCGACGAGCGTTGGCGCATCGACGCGAACGCGGCGCTGCTGAACGCGAAGTTCGACGAGTTCGGCGAGGAAGGCGATGACGGCAACATCGTCTCGCGCAACGGCCGGCGGCCGCCATCGGTCCCGGAGCGGGCGGCGAATCTGTGGGTCAGCTGGGCCGTGAACGATCAGTGGCTCGCGCGCGCCGGCGTGCGCTACGTAGGCAAGCGCTTCACCGACAACGCGAACCAGCTGGAGTTGCCGAGCTACACGGTGCTCGACGCGGGAGTGGATTGGGCGCCGCTGCCGCAACTCTCTCTGACGGCGTTGCTGCGCAATGTGACGGATGAAGTCTACGGCGTCGCCGCTTATACGACTTCCGAATGGATTCTCGGCCAGCCGCGCACGGCGGAGCTGCAGGCGCGCTATCGGTTCCGCTGAGCTGGGTCGAGTCGGCATGACGGTCTGGCGAGTCGTCAGGTACTGGCTCTACATCGTCCACCGCTGGCTCGGCATTTTCGCGTGCCTGCTGTTCGTGGCGTGGTTCGCTTCCGGGCTCGTCATGTCGTATGTCGGCTACCCGGAAGCGCAGCCGGCGCGGCGCTATCAGGCGCTGGCGCCGGTCGACTGGAGCCAGGTGCGGCTCGATCCGAACGGGCTCCTTGGATATCTGCAACTGCAGCGCTATCCGCGCGAGCTGCGCCTCGAGATGCTGTTCGGCGAGCCCGTCTATCGCGTGATCGATTGGGACGGCACGCACACGACTGTCTCCGCGCGCAGCGGCGAGCGCGTCGGCGTAACGGAGCCCGAGCAAGCGGTGACGATCGCGCAGTCGTACGCGCACGCGCGCGGCGAGTTGCAGGCGACCATCACGCGCGATCAGTGGACCGTGCCCGGAGGATTCAATGCGTGGCGCCCGCTGCATCGGATCGCGATGGACGATTCCGCCCGCACCGAGGTCTACGTTTCTGCGAGAACAGGCGAGGTCGTGCTCGCGACCACGCGCATGCAGCGATTCTGGAACTGGCTCGGCGCCATCCCGCATTGGATCTACTTCACGCCATTGCGCGCGAATCCGCCGCTGTGGCGCCAGGTCGTCCTGTGGGCCTCGGCGCCAGGCATTCTGCTCGCGGTAACGGGCATCTGGATCGGCATCCTGCGGCTGCGCACGCAATATCGCGGTTGGAAGAACTGGCATCAGTGGTCCGGCATCATCGGCGGATTGTTTCTGCTGACGTGGATCTTCAGCGGCTGGCTCTCCGTGAATCCAAACGGCTGGCTGAGCGGCGGCAGTCCAGACGCCGAAGCGCTGCTGCGCTATGCGGGCCACGAGGGCGCGGAGCTCCCGGTCGACTTCGACAAACTGGCGCACGAGTCAGCTCGCACCGTGCGTTTCTTCCACATCGATGGCACGCCGATCGCCGCGCTTGTTATGGCTGACGGCACGGAGCGGCTGCTCGACGCACGGACCGCCGAGCGCATCGCGCTGACGGACGATCGGTTGATCGACGCTGCGCGTCGGCTGATGCCGGATCACAAGGTGGTCGAGCGCAAACGCATCGAAGCGTACGACTCTTACTGGTACGCGCATCACGACCATCCACCGCTGCCGGTGCTGCGCGTTGCGTTCGATGATCCGCAGCACACCTGGTTCTACATCGATCCTGCAACCGGCCTGGTACTCGATCTGCTCGACGATGGGGCTCGACGCTGGCGCTGGTGGTTCAACGCGCTGCATCGGCTGGATTTCAGCTGGCTCGTGCAGAACCGCGTGTTGTGGCACACAACGGTATGGGTGCTGTGTCTCGCGGGTCTGATCACTTCGGCGAGCGGCAGCGTGATCGGGTGGCGGCGGCTGCGCAGAAAGAGTCGGGCCAAAGCCTGACAGCTGCAGCTACAGGGACAAATTGGAAGCGTGCAGATGGGCGATGAGCCAGGTGCTGCGCACCTTCTTCATCACCAGCGTGCGCCGTGCGATGCGCTCGCTGTTCCGCAAATGAAATGACACCACTGCCGTCTCGGCACTGAGCGATTGGATCTGCAGATCCTGCGGCTCGAGCCGATGATACGGCGGCCCGGCGCTCGCGCCTTTGCGGATCGCGTCGAAGACCAGTTGAAAGCGACTGCGGATCGCCGCCTTGCCCGTCACGCGCTCCGGCGGTTCAGGCGCGGGGAAGAACGCGGTTGCATCGTCCGCGAAGCACGCGAGGAACGCGGGCATGTCGAGATTCTCGAAGCTCGTCAGAAAGTGCGTCGTGGCTTGCTCGATCTCCTGCTGATCGCTCGCGGCACCAGCAGTCCACATCAGTAGCGCGAGCAAGCCTGCGAACCACTTCATGCGAAGTAGTCCAGCGCCTTCGCGGCAACTTCGCCGCCCCATTCCTGCAGGAAATGGCCGCCGTCGGCAATGACGAGCGGTTCGCTGCAGCCGCGGATGAGCGCGTGCAGCCTGCGCATGACTTCGACACCGAGCACTGGATCCGCCGCGCCGATCGCCATGAACGCTTTACCACTCCATTGCTCGGACCAGAACTTCATTGCCGCGCGGCTCTCGGGCACGCCTGGCATCGCGGGATCTGTCATGACGAGTTGCGGGAAAGCGCGAACGCCGGCCTTGTAGCGCACGTCCGGAAACGGCGCGTCGTAAGCGGCAACTTCCGCATCCGTCAGATGCGGCGTGCCGCGTTTGATCAACGGACCGACAGCGAGATCGGGATGCGAGGCACAGTATGCTCGCCAGGCGACGAAGCCCGGCGTCGGCGCAGTGCCCACCGCGAGTCCCGTGTTCATCACGATCGCTCGCGCGAGCCGCGGACGGAACCCGGCGTCCACCGGCAGCGTCAACCCAATCAGGCCGCCCCAATCCTGCGCGACCAGCGTGATGCGCTCCAGGTTCAACCGCTCGACCAGTCTGAGGATGAAATTCCGGTGAAAGTGAAAACTGTAGTCCGCGTCGTTGACCGGCTTGTCGGAGCGGCCGAAACCGTAGAAGTCCGGCGCGACGACGCGGCAGCCGCGCGCGACGAACACCGGGATCATGCGGCGGTAGAGGAAGCTCCACGAGGGCTCGCCGTGCAGACACAGGCACACGTGCTGCGCGTTGCGCGGCCCGGTATCGACATAGGCCGCGCGCAGTCCCTCGTAGCCCGGCAAGTCATCGACGTACTGGGGCGGATACGCAAAGTCGGGCAGGTGCGCGAATCGTTCTTCGGGTGTGCGGAGTGCTTCGATGGTCATCGGTGGAGCCTCCAGGATTTTCACGATGCTAAACTCTGGCGATGAAGATCGCGACCTATAACATCAACGGTATCGGCGCCCGGTTGCCGCGTCTGCTCGAATGGCTGGAGCGCGAGTCGCCCGACGTCGCCTGTCTGCAAGAACTGAAGGCGCCGGACCAGAACTTCCCGATAGTCGCGATCCGCGCTGCGGGTTACGGGGCGATCTGGCATGGCCAGACTTCGTTCAACGGCGTGGCGATCCTCGCGAAGGACGCCGACCCGGTCGAGATCCGCCGCGGTCTGCCCGGCGATCCCGACGACACGCACAGCCGCTACATCGAAGCGGAAGTGAACGGCATCGTCATCGGTTGCCTGTACCTGCCCAACGGCAATCCGCAGCCCGGACCGAAGTTCGAATACAAGCTCAAGTGGTTCCAGCGCCTGCACGAGCACGCGCAGAGCCTCTATTCGTCAGGCAAGCCGGTCGTGCTGCTGGGCGACTACAACGTCGTGCCGACGGACTTCGACATCTACGACCCGAAAGGCTGGAAGAAAGACGCGCTGCTGCAGCCCCAGACGCGGGCCGCGTACGAAAAGCTGCTCGCACAAGGCTGGGTGGACTCATTGCGCAAATGCCACCCGGAAGAGCGCATCTACACGTTCTGGGATTTCTTCCGCAATCACTGGCAGCGCAATGCCGGCTTGCGTATCGATCACGTGCTGCTGAACGAGGCGCTCGCGCCGCGTTTGGTGAGCTGCAACGTGCACTCGTGGGTGCGCGGTCAGGAGAAGGCCAGCGATCACGCGCCGGTGTGCGTGGAGATCAGCTAGGGCTGCATGGCTCTGCGAATCGAAGACTACGCGATGATCGGCGACTGCGAGACCGCAGCGCTGGTGGGTTGCGATGGCTCGATCGATTGGCTGTGCTGGCCGCGCTTCGATTCCGATGCGTGCTTCGCCGCGCTGCTCGGCACACCGGAGCACGGCCGCTGGCTGATCGTCCCGCAAGCGCCCGACGTGAAGGTCACGCGTCGCTATCGTGAGGACACGCTGATTCTCGAAACGCGCTTCGAGACTGCGACGGGCAGCGTGTGCGTCATTGACTTCATGCCGCCGCGCGATCACGCCTCGGACCTCGTGCGCATCGTCGTCGGCGAGCGCGGCGAGGTTGCGATGCATACGGAGCTGGTGCTGCGCTTCGGCTACGGCAACTCGGTGCCGTGGGTCACGCACATTGCCGAGGATACGTGGCGCGCCATCGCCGGTCCGGACATGGTCGTGCTGCGCACGCCAGCGCCGATGCACGGCGAGAATCTCAAGTCGGTTGCGGACTTCGTCGTCAAGGAAGGCGAGTCGGTTCCGTTCGTGCTGCGCTACGCGGCCTCGCATCTGCCGGACGTCAAGATCGCAGACGCTCAGCACGCACTCACTAGAACTGAGCGCTTCTGGCGGCAGTGGGTCGCGAAAGGGCACCGCCTCCACAAGTGGTCGGATGCAGTGACGCGCTCGCTCATCACGTTGCGCGCACTGATCTATGCGCCGACCGGCGGGATCATCGCCGCGCCGACGACGTCACTTCCCGAGCACATAGGCGGCGCGCGCAACTGGGACTATCGCTTCTGCTGGCTGCGCGACGCGACGCTGACACTGCTCGCGCTGATGGACGCCGGGTACTACGACGAAGCCATCGCGTGGCGCGAGTGGCTGCTGCGCGCGATCGCCGGCAGTCCAGGTCAGACCCAGATCATGTACGGCCTCGCGGGCGAACGCCGCCTCACTGAATGGGAGCTGCCGTGGTTGCCGGGGTACGAAGGATCGAAGCCGGTGCGAGTCGGCAACGGTGCACACGATCAGTTGCAGCTCGACGTGTACGGCGAAGTGATGGATGCGCTTCATCAGGCACGCCTCGGCGGCATCGAGCAATCAGAAAGTGCGTGGGCACTGCAACGTCAGCTGCTCGAACACCTGGAAGAGATCTGGGAGCAACCGGACTGCGGCTTGTGGGAAGTGCGCGGCCCGCCGCAGCACTTCACGCACTCGAAGATCATGGCGTGGGTCGCGTTCGATCGCGGGATCAAGGATGCCGAGGCATACGACTTCGTATGTCCGCTGGCGCATTGGCGTGAGCTGCGCGCGAAGATTCATGCGCAGATCTGCGAGCGCGGCTACGACGCGCAGCGCAATTGCTTCGTGCAGGCGTACGGCTCCGAGTTCCTCGACGCGAGCCTGCTGCAGATTCCGGAGCTGGGATTTCTGCCGCCGGACGATCCGCGCGTGCTCGGCACGATTCGCGCGATCGAACAGCGGTTGGTGCGCGATGACTTCGTCCTGCGCTATCACACCCACGAGACCGACGACGGCCTGCCGCCGGGAGAGGGCGCGTTTCTAGCGTGCAGCTTCTGGCTGGCGAACGCGTATGCGATGACGGGGAGGCACGCAGAGGCGGTGCAGCTGTTCGAGCGGCTGGTCGCGCTGTCAAACGACGTCGGTCTGCTCGCGGAGGAATACGATCCAGCGGCGAAGCGACTGGTGGGCAATTTCCCGCAAGGGTTCTCGCACCTGTCGGTGATCGTGACCGCGTTCAACCTGGCGCACAGCGAGAAGCCGGCGCAGCAGCGGTCCAAAAACGGTCACTGACTTGGTTGAGCCAGAACCGTGCTCTGAAACCAGTCGACGATGCATCCCTTGCGCACGATGATGATGCCCTTACAGCACCCTTCGTCGTACATGAACAGCTTGTCGCCCTTCTTCAGCTGACGCAGGAACTCCTGCCACTGCGCGTTCGCCTTGCCGAAAGGAACTCGCGGGACCGAGCCCTCGAGCTGTTCCTTCTGCTTGTCCCAGTCCCGCAGTGAATCGACCTCTAGCTCCTGCACCGTGAATGGCCCGATCGTCTGATACGAATCCGGAACCTGAACGCAGTTGATGTCGACGGGAGTGGCTTGAGCTTTCCGTTTTGCGTCGGTACTCACGTCGGGCTGAACTGCCAGCACCGCATGTGGCAGCATCGACCACACGAGTAGACCCAGCACGAGTGCGTTTAGACTGTGTTTCATGGCTTCTTTCCGGACGTGCATGGAACGTTGCTCGGGGCACGGCGTTGTGCCGGCGAGGTGAGGTCCATCCCATGCAGCCGCTAGTCACCCTTGTAACACTGGGCGTGGAAGACTTGAAGAAGTCGCTGCGCTTCTATCGCGACGGGCTTGGATTTGCGACGGAAGGCATCGTCGGCGAGCAGTTCGAGTACGGAGCAGTCGTGTTCTTTCAGCTGCAACCGGGCTTGCGTCTCGCACTCTGGCCGCGTAAGAGCATCGCTCACGACACCGGCCTGCCGGTCAGTCCACGCAGTCCGACCGAGTTCACCCTTGCGCACAACGTGCGTACCAAAGATGAAGTCGACAGCGTCATGGCGCAGGTGCAAGCGGCGGGCGCGACGATCCTGAAGCCGGCGCACGAAACCTTCTGGGGCGGCTACACCGGCTACTTCCAGGACCCCGACGGTCATGTCTGGGAAGTGGCATTCAATCCGCAATGGGTGGCGGAGCAGACCTAGACGACAAATCTCGTATGCCTGCCGCGAGGCGCCGCGGCAGCGGCGATCCGCTAGAATCGCGGGCATGGACGCCAAGCCATCCTCCGACCGCCTCACCCTCGCCGATATCCGTGCCGCGCACGAGCGCATCCGCGAGCGCATTCACCGCACGCCGGTCCTGACGAGCACGACGCTCGATCAGCAAGCAGGCGGCAAACTCTTCTTCAAGTGCGAGAATTTGCAGAAGGGCGGCGCCTTCAAGGCGCGCGGTGCCACTAACGCAGTTTTCTTGTTGTCCGATGCCGAAGCCGCGCGGGGCGTTGCGACGCATTCATCGGGCAATCATGCCGCCGCGCTCTCGCGGGCCGCGAAGGCGCGCGGGATTCCCGCGTACATCGTCATGCCGAACAATGCACCGCAGGCGAAGCGGGCGGCAGTCGAGCGCCTCGGCGGGAAGATCGTGTTCTGCGAGCCAACGATCCTCGCGCGTGAAGCTGCCGCGGCGAAGATCATCGCGGATACGGGTGCGACGCTGGTGCATCCGTTCGACGATTTCAGAGTGATGGCAGGGCAGGGAACGGCGACGCTCGAACTGCTCGACCAGGCGCCGGACCTCGACATCATCGTTGCCCCGATCGGCGGCGGCGGATTGATCAGCGCCACCGCCGTCGCTGCACACGGTATCAAGCCCGGCATCCGCGTCATCGGTGCGGAGCCCGCGGGCGCTGACGATGCGTATCGCTCATTCCATTCCGGCAAGCGCATCCCGACCGTGCAGCCGAATACCATCGCCGATGGCTTGCGCAGCACGACCAGCGAGCGCACGTTCAACGAGATCCGCAGCCACGTTGACGATGTCGTTACGGTCTCGGAAGAATCGATCATCGCGGCGATGCGCTCGATCTGGGAAGTGCTGAAGACCGTGGTCGAGCCATCGGGCGCGGTTTCCTACGGCTCGATCGTCGATAAGAAGATCGACGTGCGCGGCAAGCGCGTCGGCATCATCCTCAGCGGCGGAAACCTCGATCTCGATAAGCTGCCCTGGATGACAACATGAACGGCGTGACGATATGAAATGACTTCGGAGCGCGAAACCGTTCTACACAGCTGGTGCCGGCAAGCGGACTGGGCGGCGCCGACTGTCGTGGGCGGCTCCGGTGCGCGGTTTCATACAGAAGATGGCCGCAGCATTCTAGACATGAGCAGTCTCGCGGAGTGCAATGGCCTCGGCCATCAGCATCCGCGCGTCGTCGCTGCAATCCGGCAGCAGGCAGAGCAACTGTGCTTCGTGACGAATGCCTGGGGCGCGCAGCCGCGCGCACGGCTCGCGGAGATGCTGCTGGAAAAATCCGGATTCGAGGGCGGCCGCGTGTTCTTCACGCTGGCCGGCGCCGATGCCAACGAGAACGCCGTAAAGCTCGCGCGTCAGGCCTCGCGCAAGCCGCGCGGAAAAATCATCGCGCGGGACCGGTCGTATCACGGTGCCAGCTACGCGACCATGGCACTGTCCGGAGACACTCGGACGAGTCACCAGGTCGATGCGCAGGCGTTCGGTGTCGTGCGCGCGTTGCCGCCGTACGCTTATCGTTGTCCTTTCGACACGACGAGCGCAGAAGAGTGCGGCGAGCGCAGCGCCGCACACGTGGGCGAGCTGATCGAGGCTCACGGCGCCGCGCAGGTGGCCGCAGTGCTGATGGAGCCGAATGCAGGAACGAACGGCATCGTGGCACCGGAAAACTACTGGCCGTTGTTACGCGCGCATACGCGCGAGCGCGACGTTTACTTGATTGCCGACGAAGTGATGAGCGGCTTCGGTCGATGCGGCGAATGGTTCGCCTGGCAACGTTACGGTGAAGACGGCCGCCCTGATCTGATGACGCTCGCGAAAGGGCTGACCGGCGCGCATCTGCCGCTCGGCGCCGTCGTGCTGTCGGCCGGGATCGCGCGGCGGCTCGAGAACGAAATGCTGTACACGGGGCTGACTTATTGCGGACATCCGCTGGCGTGTGCAGCGGGTGTTGCGGCGGTCGAGGCGTACGAGAACGAGGGATTGATCGAGCGCTCGCGCCGGTTGGGCTCGCAGATGTATCGCGAGTTGCAGAGACTGAAGGAGCGGCATGCGATCGTCGGCGATGTGCGCGGCGGCCATGGGTTGTTCGCTGTCGTCGAGCTGGTGCGCAATCGTGCATCGAAGGAGCCGCCGAGCGCTTGGCCGGATGCGCATCCGGCGATTACGAAGCTGGTGAAGGACGCGTTGGCGCGCGATGTGTCGTTCGCGACGCGGGGGAATCTGATCATTCTGGCGCCGCCGTTGGTGATCGAGGAAAAGGAGTTGCAGGACGCGTTGTCGTTGCTGGATGCGTTGCTTGGTGAGATGAAGTTTTAAAGAGTCGGGCTGAAGCCCGACCTACAGCGTGGACATACGCATATGAGTTACAAACTGACCTACTCCACGATGTTCGATCCGCCGCCGGAGATGCACGCGCGCTTCGACGCCGCGATGCGCGAGGTGCGCTCGCAACTCGGCCGCCGGTATGTGCTGCATATCAACGGGGCCGACGTCGACACTGCGACGGCGCGCGACAAGCGCAGTCCGATCGATCGCGAGTGGCTGCTGGGCTCGTTCGCACAGGCTGGCGCGCAGGAGGTCGATCGCGCGATGGCTGCGGCCGCCGCAGCGTTTCCCAAGTGGCGCGCCACGCCGCCGCAGGAGCGCATGCGTCTGCTGCGCAAGGTCGCGCAGCTCATCGAGGAGCGCGTGTACCAGATCGGCGCTGCGCTCACGCTCGAAGTCGGCAAGAACCGCATGGAAGCGCTCGGCGAAGTGCAGGAGACGGCGGACTTCTTCAACGTGTACTGCGACGATTTCGAGCGTCAGCAGGGATTCGATCACGCGCTGCCTGACGATCCGCTGCCGAACGCGGTCTCGCGCAATCGCAGCGTGATGAAGCCCTACGGCGTGTGGGTCGTGATCAACCCGTTCAATTTCCCGTTCGCGCTCGCCGGCGGTCCGGTGGCTGCGGCGCTCGTCACCGGGAACACCGTCGTGCTGAAGGGCGCGAGCGAAACGCCGTGGGCTGGACGCATGCTGGCCGATTGTCTGCGCGATGCAGGGCTGCCGCCTGGAGTGTTCAATTATTTGATGGGTCCGGGCGGCGCGATCGGCGATGCGCTCGTGCAGGATCCGCGCACGGCAGGCGTAACGTTCACCGGCTCATACCAGACCGGCATGCACATCATTCGCACGCTCGCTAACGGCAAATATCCACGACCGTGCATCGCGGAGATGGGTGGCAAGAACGCCGGGATCGTGACTGCCAACGCCGACCTGGAGCGCGCGGCGCTGGGCATCGTGCGCAGCTCCTTCGGCATGGGCGGGCAGAAGTGCTCGGCGCTGTCGCGATTGTATGTGCAGTCTTCGGTAGCCGATGAGCTCATCGATCGCGTCGCCAAAAAGGTCGCGGCGCTCGGCGTCGGCGACCCGACTCGCGCGGAGAACTGGCTCGGGCCGGTAGTCAGCGAGAAGGCGCAGCGTGACTATCTGTCGTACATCGAGCGGCTGCGCAGCGCTGGAGCCAACATTCGCATCGGCGGGCGTGCTTTGCTGGAGGGAGATCTGTCGCGGGGGTTCTACGTGCAGCCGACGCTCGCCGAGGCGCCGGGTGACGCGGACTTGTGGCGCGAGGAGATGTTCCTGCCGATCGTCATGCTGCGGAGGATCCGCGACTTGAACGAAGGCATCGCGCTCGCGAACGATTCGGAGCTCGGGCTCACCGCGGGGATGTACGGCTCGCGTGCCGAGGTGGAGCAGTTCTTCAGGGAGATCGAAGCCGGCGTAACCTATGCGAACCGCGCGCAGGGCGCGACGACCGGCGCCTGGCCGGGTTATCAGCCGTTCGGCGGCTGGAAGGGCTCTGGCAACACGGGCAAAGCGATCGCGTCGTTCTACTATCTCGCGCAATACCTGCGCGAGCAGTCGCAGACATTCGTCGAGTGAGAAAGCCATGAAATCGCCACACATCAAGACAGCGCTGCCAGGCCCGAAGGCCGAGGCGATGCTCAAGCGCGACGCGCTGGTCGTGTCGCCATCCTATCCGCGCGATTATCCGTTCGTGATCTCGCACGCGAAGGGCGTGGAGGCGTGGGACGTCGATGGCAACCGCTTTCTCGATTTCATGGCGGGCATCGCCGTCTGCGGCACCGGGCACAGCCATCCCAAGGTCGTGCAGGCGATTACGGAAGCGGCGCAGAAGTTCGTGCACATCTCGAGCGACTACTGGCACGAGAACCAGATCGCGCTCGGCGAGAAGATCGCCGCGCTGAATCCGGTCGGCGGACCGGCGATGAGCTTCTTCTGCCAGAGCGGCACTGAGTCCGTCGAGGCCGCGCTCAAGCTCGCACGCAACGTCAGCGGGCGCGGGCGCTTCATCGGCTTTCTCGGCGGATTCCACGGGCGCACGATGGGCTCGCTGTCGTTCACGTCGAGCAAGTACACGCAGCAGAAAGGCTTCTTCCCGACGATGCCCGGCGTCACGCACGTGCCGTACCCGAATCCGTATCGACCGCTGCTCGCGGGCAGCGACCAGGGCGCGGCAGTGCTCAACTACATCGAGAACGTGCTGTTCAAGAGCAACGTGCCGTCGAATGAAGTCGCAGCGATCTTGATCGAGCCGATCCAGGGAGAGGGCGGCTACCTGGTACCGCCGGACGGCTTCCTGCAGGGACTGCGCGCACTGTGCGACCGGCACGGCATTCTGCTGATCTTCGACGAAGTGCAGTCGGGCATCGGCCGTACCGGCAAGATGTTCGCGGCGGAACACTTCGGCGTCACGCCGGACATCGTGACGCTCGCGAAGGGCCTGGGCTCCGGACTGCCGATCGGCATGATGGTCGCGAAGCGGGCGCTGATGGAAAAATGGCAGCGCGGCTCGCACGGCAATACCTACGGCGGCAATCCGGTGTGCTGCGCGGCTGCGCTGGCAACGCTCGACCTCGTGTCCTCGGAGTTCTGCGCGAACGCCGCGCGCATGGGCGAATACTTCATCGGCCGGCTGCGCGAGCTGCAGGGCAAGTACGCTTGCATCGGCGACGTGCGGGGCAAGGGTTTGATGCTCGGCATGGAGCTGGTCGAGGACCGCACCAGTAATTTGCAGGCGACCAAGCTCACCGAGAAGTTCATCCGACAGGCCTACCTCAACGGGTTGCTGCTGCTGTCGTGCGGCCAGAGCACGATCCGCTTCATGCCGCCGCTGCTGGTCACGAAGGAGCACGTGGACGAAGCGATCACGATCCTCGACGCCACGTTCGGCGAAACACAGAACGCGTGAGGCGCTTGACCCGACTTGCGACTTCGGGAGCCGCGCTCGCGCTGGCGGTTGTTACGACCGCCTTCGCCGAGCGCGAGCCGGTGCTGAAGCAGATCGATCTGCCGCACTCCTACTACTACCGCGAGATGTACCTGCCGCAGCTGACGAGCGGCCCATCGAGCGTCGCGTTCTCGCCGGACGGCGCATCGCTGGTGTACAGCATGGCCGGTTCGCTGTGGCGCCAGGAGATCGTCAGCGACCGCGCAACCGAGCTCACGCATGGACCGGGCTACGACTATCAGCCAGATTGGTCGCCGGACGGCAAGCACATCGTCTTCGCACGTCATCACGACAACGGGATCGAGTTGTGGCAGCTCGACTTGCCGTCAGGCGGTGCACAGCAGCTGACGACGACGGACGCAGTGAACGTCGAGCCACGCTACTCGCCGGATGGCAAGCGACTCGCGTATGTGTCGACGGCCGGCAGCGGTCATTTCAATCTGTTTGTCGCGCCGATCGAGACCAACAAGCTCGGAGCCGCGCGCGCAGTGGTTGCGCCGCACGAGAGCAAGATCGCACGCTACTACTATTCGAAGCACGACCACACGATCAATCCGTCGTGGACGCCGGACGGCAAGCGTCTCGTGTTCGTTTCCAATCGTGAGATTGCATACGGCAGCGGTGACGTGTGCAGTGCTGCGGTCGACGGTGCCAACGGGCTCGAGTGTTTCGTGCACGAGGAAACGAGCTGGCGCGCGCGACCGGAAGTCGCGCCCGACGGACGGCGCGTGCTCTACAGCAGCTATCAAGGCCGGCAATGGCATCAGCTGTGGCTGACGACGCTCGCCGGCGATGCGCAGTTGCCGCTGACGTTCGGCGAGTTCGATGCGACGCAAGCCCGCTGGTCACCCGACGGACGCCGCATCGCTTACATCAGCAACGAAGATGGCAACGTGGCGCTGTGGGTACTCGAAGTCGTCGGCGGGGAGCGTACGCGCATCATCGCTCGCGATCGTCAGTACGCGCGTCCGATGGCCACGCTGCGCGTTCGCTTGAGCTCCGGTGACAAGAGCGTTGCCGGCCGCATCAGCGTCGTCGGCCCCGACAATCGCTACTACGCCCCGGACGATCGCTGGGTCCACGCAGACGACGGCTTCGATCCGGTGCGAGTGCCAGCCGAGCTGCGCTATTTCCATTGTCCTGGCGAGTGCACGCTGACGTTGCCTGAGGGTGAAGCGTACGTGACGGCGTGGCGTGGCCAGGAATATGCACCGGTCCGTCAGAAGTTCGACGTGCGTGCGGATGCGCAGAACGCGGCGAATATTTCGCTCCAGCCGCTGCAACTTCCCGACTGGGCGCCGCGCAATGTCACGGCCGACCTGCACGTCCACATGAATTACGGCGGCCACTATCGCAATACCGAAGAGCGGCTCATCGAGCAGGCGCGCGCCGAAGACCTCGACGTGATCTACAACCTGATCGTCAACAAGGAGCAGCGCATTCCGGACATCGCGCTGTTCGATGCAAATGTGCGGCGCGACCCGGGCGGCGTCACGATCTTCCGCAATCAGGAATATCACACGAGCTACTGGGGCCACCTCGGCCTGCTGCATCTCAAGCGCTATCTCATGCCGGACTTCAGCGCGTACCAGCAGAGCGCGCTGACTTCGCCCTACCCGCACAACGGAGTGATCGCCGACCTCGTGCACAAGCAGGGCGGGCTCGTAGGTTACGTGCATCCGTTCGACACAGTGCCCGTGCCCGACAGCGAGTCGATCACGAACGCGATGCCTGTCGATGTCGCGCTCGGCAAGGCCGATTACATCGAAGTCGTGGGGTTTGCCGACCACAAGGCGACGGCGCAGGTCTGGTACAAATTGCTGAACCTCGGCTTCCACGTGCCCACCGG
>Ga0134127_10000859_pt1 | contig 24513 bp, 21 predicted proteins | sample KB31753_FD_96459 | JGI IMG/M metagenome (GOLD analysis project Ga0134127, IMG submission 96459) | Terrestrial soil microbial communities with excess Nitrogen fertilizer from Kellogg Biological Station, Michigan, USA - KB3-175-3 | ecosystem: Environmental > Terrestrial > Soil > Unclassified ... | reverse complement strand
GCGGGCCCGCATTCATCGCCGCGATGGAGCGTTCCTTCCCCGATCACGGACAGCGCGAGATGCGCGAGCGGCGCGAGATCGCCGCTCGCACCGACGCTGCCCTGCTCGGGAATCGGCGGGTGCAGCCCCGCGTTGAGCATCTCGAGCAACAGCTCCGCGAGCTCGATGCGCGCGCCCGAGTAGCCCTTGGAAATGACGTTCGCGCGGAGAAGCATCATCGCGCGCACTTCGCGCTCGGGAAGCAGATCGCCGACGCCCGCCGCGTGACTGCGCACGAGATTCACTTGCAGCTCGGCCAACCGCTCCGGCGGGATGGCGACTTCGGACAACTTGCCGAAGCCGGTCGTCACGCCATACGCGACAGCGCGTTTGCTGACGAGCAGCTCGACGATGCCGCGCGTCAGTCGCGCGCGCTGTCGTGACTGCGGCGCCAACGAGACGCGTGCACGGTCGCGCGCGACGGCGGCGACCTGCTCGATCGTGAGAGAGTTGCCGTCGATGACGACTTCGGGAGGCATGCAGCAAGATATCCATGCGAGTCATCCCGAGCGACCCTGGGCGACCAGTTGTCATCCCGAGCGAGCGAAGCGACCAGTTGTCATCCCGAGCGAGCGAAGCGACCAGTTGTCATCCCGAGCGAGCGAAGCGAGTCGAGGGACCCCCGTCCCGGCGGAGAAGCTGTACGCAGCGCTCCGCTGAGACCGGGGTCCCTCGACTCCGGCGCTACGCGCCTCCGCTCGGGATGACAACGCTCACAAACCATCCAACATGGTTCGACTCACGGCGCCCGATTCAGCTCCGCGTTTCCGACGGCACTCTGATACGACCAGTCGAACACCACGTGATCCGCCGCCACATAGGCCACGCGCACCGCGGCAAAGTGTACGCCGTCGGTCTTTTGCGTGCGAAACACGTACGCGTATCCAGGCAGCGCCTGGATGCCGGTGGGCGCGAACCCCGCCGAAGGTGCACGGTCGATCGACGTGAGGTCGGTGACCGGGGTCGTCGAGTACAGCATCATTGTGACCGCGCTACGGCCCGGTGCGAACCACAGCGAACCGTCCGCCTGACGCTCGACGGTGAAATCGAGATCGGTGCGTGCGGCCGAGCTCACCGTACCGACTCGCTTCGTGGTCTCATCCAGGAACAGGAAGCCGGCACTGTCCGCGCGCGCCGAATGCGCGTACACGACGACATTGCGGGCGTCGAAGCGCGGCGTGTCGAGATGCGCATCGCTCCACTGACTCTCGTGCCCGTCGTGTGTGATGGCGCTGACGACGAAGCATTCCGAGACGCCGTTCGCGAGATTGCCGGCGAGGAACCCGTCGGACACGGTCGAACCTTCGAGCACCCAGTTGGCCGTGCACACGCCGCGCGTGCCGTCGTATGGCGTCGAGTACACGCGATAGTGATCGAACGTCGCGCGCGAGGCATCGACCGCGTTGCTGCTCCACGCGAGTTGCACCGCGCCGTTGAGCGAGATCGACGTCAATCCCTGCGGTGCTGGGAGTCGCGACTGGAGATCGATCGAGATCGTCTCCGAATGCGCCAGCTCGTCGCCGTTGTCGTCGCGCGTGGCGACGTAGTATTGCGCCTCGGGCAGGCCGGCATCGTGGAACGACGGCGACGTCGTCGTTGCACGAAGCTGCCAATCCCCTCCGCCCAAACGCCCGTACACATTGAACGAATTGGCGCGGCCGCTGGTCGGGACTTCCCAGGTGAGCAGCACGCCGAGTGGCGTCGTGGGATCGCCGCTCGGAATCAGCTGATACGTCAGATTGGTGGGCGCGTCGGGATCGACGTCGGGACCCGTGAGCTCATCGCACGCGACGAGTGGAAGAATCACCGCGAGCGAGATCACCGAGAAGATCGAACGAGACAGTGTCATTGCGCAGTCCGGGTGGGTTACGGCACGCCAGAATGCATTCGGCACACCCTCAGACCGCTCGACGTAACTGTTTGTGAATACGCAGGTTGAAAAAACGCGCGGGGCCAGGCCGTCCTGACACGAGGACACTCCCCTGCCCACTTGCTGCGACGGTGCGCACGAGGTGCCTAAGGCACCGTCGAGCGAACGGTGGCGCGGTTGTAGTCGAACTTGATGTCCGGATCGGCCTTGAGCGCGATCGTGAAGTTGAACGCGAAGTTGCCGTTCGGCGACTGCGTAAAGGCGAAGATCGCGCGCCAATCGTGCAACTCACGCTGCAGTTGGACGATGTGGCTGGCGAACTCGTGGCGCTCGAGATCGTACGTGGTCGTCCACTGCGCCGACCACTTCGGCGTGAGATTGAAGCTGGTGTTCGCGTTGAGCGACGTGGTCGGCGGAATGCGATACAACGCGCCACCCGCCGTCGCCGACGTCACCGGCACGTCCGTGGTCGGCTGCGCGCGCAGGTTGTTGAGACACGCGTCGAGCAGGAACGGATCGTTGCCGACGGTTGCCGCGCAACGCGCTCGCGGATCGAAGTCGATGATGTTACTGCCGACGCCGCCCGACGGCGGCCGTGGACTCGAGCGCGTGAACGTCAGCGAGGCGCGCCAGCCTTGCGACGGCGGCACGATGAACCGGTCGCCGCCGCGCGAGCTGCCCGCGACGGGCTGCGCGGCCAGCGCCTGCGCCATGGCGTCGTCCGGCCGCGGCCGAACCTGATCGGTGCCCGTCGTCGGCGCTTTTTGCGGCGCGGGCACGGCCTTGCCGAACAGCCGGGTGAACACCGCGAACGGGTTCTGGTCGCGGCTGATGTTGAAGGAGGCGCTGACATTCGTCAGATACGGGCCGAACTTCGCCGTGTCGCTCAACGTGCTGCCCTGAAAGAGCGAGTAATTGCTGTTGAAGTCGAAGCCGGGCAGAAGATCGGAGCTCAACGAATAGCCCCAGTTGTCGCTCGTGAATCCGGTGAGCAGACTGCGATTGCCTTCCTGGACCGCGTGCTGATGGCGAACGAAGTCGTACGAGATCGGCGTGAAGTTGATGCTCAACAACTTCACGTTCTTCGGTGCGTTCGAGGCCTGCGTGCTGTCCTCGTCGTCCCGGCGAATCTTCGCTTCGAACGTCTGGTTGAGCCCCAGCGTCACGGCGCTCTGCTTCAGGTCGCCGAGGTAGCCTTTCCGGGTGCGGCCCGTCGCGATGAGGTAATCGTCCGACACGTTCGATGACGGCGCCCACGAGTAGCTGAGCGTCGGTTGAATCGCGTGGCGCAGGCGCGAGAACGGGCCGACGCCGGGCAGAAACGCATAGAGCGTCGGCGAGGCGCTCACACCCAGGCTGATGCGCTTGGACTTGAGCAGACTGCCGCCCTGAAAGACATACTTCCCGCCGGTGCGCTCCGACGCCACCATCAGCGGCCCCGGATCGATGTTCTGCAGGCTGAAGCTCGGCGTCAGATTGAAGCGGTTCTGGCCGAGCGACGGCAATTGAAACTCGGGCACCCAGTCGAAGTCGCTGCGATACGTCGCGGCGTACACACGCTGATCGGTGACCGCTCCGCTCTCGACGTCGTAGATCGTGAACTGCTGCGGGAAGTTGTTCCGCTGCTGATTCAATCGAAACGAGTTTCGAAAGTCCCAGCCGAAGATCTGCACGGGCGTATCGAAGCTCATCGTCGCGTTCGCGGAATTGCGGCCGTTGAACTTGGAGCTGTCCAGGCGCGGCGTCGTGATGCCGTTGATCGTCACGTCGCGCGTGAAGTACGTGAACGCGCCGAGTCCCGGCTGATCCATGCCGAGCACGTCGTTGCGCGAGAAGCTGAAGCTCGGCGTCCAGCTGAACTTGTCGCCGATCGCCACGGGCGACGTCGTGAGGCTGACCGACGGAATGCCCTGATCGACCTGCGTGCGTCCCGGATATTGTTTGCGCGTCGCGCCGATCGTCAGCGAGGCGGGGCCGATCTTCGATTGATAGTTCGCCTGCGACGCGATGGTCGCGAGCGCCGAATATGGATTGAACGTGTTCTGCCGCTGCAGCGTCGTGCTGGTGACGTAGTTGAAGTTCGTGTTCAGGTGGTTGTTGCGGCCGAAGTCTTCCTGGTGATTCCACGAGACGGCGAGGTTGGTCGAGGCGTCGCGCTGGCGCGTGTATCCAAGGCCGATGCGCCCGGCCAGAAATCGGTCGAGCCATTTGTAATCCCAGTCGGCGTTGTAGCGCACCCACCCCGGATCGCCCGGCACGCCGCCCGCGGCGGTGCGCCAGTCGAACCACGCGGACATGTCCGCGTAATCACTCAACGCCCAGTAGTAGCCGATGTGCTCGACGTTGCGGCGGTACGAGGACGAGCTGCGAATGATGTCGCCGACGCCGAACTGCGGCGTGAGAATGCCGCTGTGCCGCCCCGGCCGTTCATCGCTGAAGATGAACGGAAACCACATCACCGGAATGTCCTTGATGTAGAGAATCGCCGGGCGCGCGACCATGGTGTTGCCGCCCGTGCGCTTGGCTTCGTGATACCGAAACTGATAATCGGGAATCGAGTCATCGCAGCTCGTCATCCGGCCGCCGCCGATGTACGCGACGGAATTCTTGGCGCCCGTGGTGTCGAGATCGATGCGCGCGCGATCGAAGCTCACGTACCAGATCTCGCCGTTGTTCACGGGGAGACTGGCGTTCGTGATGAGCAGCGAGCGCGCGGCCAGATTGTACTTCCCATAGCCGTGGCCGCGCACTTCCGACTGGCCGCTGCTCGACGGCGGCGTGAGCACGTAGTGCCCGCCCGTGATCACCTGCCGATCCGCCTGCGTGTAGTAGATGCCGCTGTCGCTGACGACGCGATTGGAGTCGCGCTCGACGGCGGCGGGGCGTTTCGGCGCCGCGAGCAGATCGAGCGACTTGCGATCGGCATCGAAGTACGCCGTGTCGGCGGCGTACCGCGTCGTGGTATAGCCCTTCTTCTGCAACAGCCGCAGCGTCACCGAATCCGGTGGCGGAAACACCGGGCGTTTGGCCGTCGAGTCCTTAGTCGTGTCGCGCGGCTGCTGCCGGACGGCCGTCGCATTTCGCGGCCGTCCGGGAATGATCTGCGCTTGACTCGTGCTGACGGGGAGCACCGCGAGCACCGTGAACAGCGCGGCGCTCAGCCACTTCAGGATCACGTCAGACCCCTCGGGCGGCCGACGTCATCGTCATCGTGGTCATCGTCGCGATCGTTCGAGACCAGCGCGAGACGGCGCCGCTTGCGGCGATAGATCACCGTGGCGGCGAGCACGCTCAATTCATAGAGCGCATAGAGCGGAACGGAGAGCGCGATGGTCGTCCACACCATGTCGCCCGGCGTCAGGAACGCCCCGGCGATCACGATGAGCACGATCGCGTGGCGACGATACTTCGTCAAAAATTGCGGCGTCACGATGTTGAGCGCGGCCAACGCCAGCACGACGATCGGCAGCTCGAAGCTGATCCCGAACGTCAACACCATCGCGAATATGAAATCGAAATAATCCTCGGCCGTGATGAGCGGCACGAGCGAGGGCCCGGCGAAACCGAACAGCCACGGCAACGCCAGCGGCACGACGACGAAATAGGCGAGCGCCGCGCCGGCGATGAACAGCAACACGCCCGAGAACAGCACGACCAGGCCGACACGTTTCTCGTGCGCGTGCAGCGCCGGCGCCAGGAAGGCCCACGTCTGGTAGATGATGACCGGCGACGCGAACACGAGGCCGATCGTTATCCCCGCGTTCATGATGACGGTGAAGCCTTCGCTCGGATGCGTGTACACGAGCTTGTGCTCGGGAATGAGCGGTAGCACCGGGCGCGCGAGAAGCCCGACCGCGTCGAACGTATACGACAGCCAGAAGCCGACGCCGATGCACACGAGCAGCGCCGCCAGGCAATAAATGATGCGCCAGCGCAGTTCCTCGAGGTGATCGAGGAACGGCATCTCTCCGGCATTCGACCGCGGTATCGCCATTCCCACGCTGCGTTAGCCTCGATTCTTCAGCAGTTCTCTGGCCAGCTCGTACTCGTCGGAATTCGGAAAATCACGCATGACTCGATTCAGGAACGGCCGCGCTTCCGACTTCTTGTTCGCATCCCACAGCTGCCTGCCATGCCGATACAACGCCGTCGCCGCTTCGGGCGCCTTGGGATACCGGGTGTAGATGATCTGGTTTACCGAATCCGCCGCCGCCTTGTTCCCGTCGGCCACGAACGATTCGCCGATCTTCAACATAGCGCGCGGCGCGAGCTGATCGTCGGGATACGAAGCAACCAACTGCTCGAACCCGCGCCGGGCGCTCGCATACGCCCCCTCGCCCAGTTGCTGGTTCGCGGTCGTATAGAGCGTCGCGGGCCCGGGTCCGCGGTTCATCGCCGAGTCGCGGCCGAGGGTCGCGCCGGAGCTCGGCGACACGGGCGTCGGCGCCGAACTGTTCGCCGCCTGATCGGCCAGCGCCTCGAGACGCGCGCGCTGCTCCTGCAGGTTGCGCGTCGTCTGGCCGAGCAATGTCTGCACGGACACCATCTGCTGGTTCAGCGCGTCGAAGTTGCCGCTCGCGGTCGCCTGAAACGAGGCAAGGCGCGCCGCGGTGGATCGCAGCGAGTCGATCATCATGTCGATTTTCCGCGACAGATTCGCGATCTCGGCCCGCTGCGACGTGGACGTGCGGAGATGCAGCGTGTCCCCGGTCGCGAGCTGCGCGCGCGTGGCGATCATCTCGTCTTGCAACAACCGAATGTCGCTCTTGGAGGCCAGGCAGCCGGCCGCCACGAGCAGGGCAACCGGCGCGACCGAGGTGAGTTTCCTCATGGCTTGCGCAGCGTTTGGCCACCCGAGGTGATCTCGAATTCCGCGCGGCGATTCTGCGCCCATGCGGACTCATCCGATCCCTGCGCGATGGGACGCTCCTCTCCGTAGCTGATGGTTTCGATGCGCGAATCCGCGACACCGTGATCGATGAGATATCGCTTGGCCGCGGCGGCGCGCCGCTGCCCCAGCGCCAGGTTGTACTCGTCCGATCCTCGTTCGTCGGTGTGGCCGGCGATGCGAATCATCACGCCCGGGTTGGCCTGCAGGATCGGCACCTTGGCATCGAGAATCGCGCGATCCTCGGGCCGCAGGTCGGACTGATCGTAATCGAAGTGCACCATCGCGGTCAGCGCCGAGCGGAGGCTGCCCGCGGAATTCGCGGCGTCGCGTGCGGCGGCTTCGGCGGCGGCGATCGAGTCGGCCCGGCGGCGCGCGGCATCAGCGGCGGCGCGGCGTGCCGCGTCTTCCTGAGCCAGGCGCGCGCTGTCGGCGTTCGGACCCGACATCGAGGCCTGGGTTGGCGTCGGCGCGGGTGCGGCCTTGTGGTGACAGGCGTCGAGGATGGTCACGGACAACAGTGCCAGCGTCAGCCCCGCGATCCGGTGCGTGCGCATCATGATCAGTCTCCCGTGTGGCGAGATAAGACAGCGAATCGATAGATGAGAAAGAGAGTTAAAGGTTCTTGAATACCAAGGTGCTTATAACGGCGCCGCGGTGGGTCACGGCGACGCGAGGTGCGGCGACCAGGCGGCCAACCGCGAACCGGGCGACTTGGTGAGCTGGCGCAACCGCTGCGATTCGGTGTCGAGCACCCAGAGCTGCCGCACGCCGGTCCGGTCCGACGTGAAGACCAGGTGGCGCGAATCCGGCGCCCACGCCGGCTGCTCGTTCGCACCGTCGCTCGTCAGCTGCTTCGGGGTGCTCCCCGTCGTCTTGATGATGCGCAACTGAAATCGGCCGTTCATCAGTTCCTGATACGCGATCAACCGGCCGTCCGGCGACCAGTCCGGATCGGAGCGGTACGCCTTGGTGCTGAAATCGTAGTTGGTGAGGATGTCGTTGTTCGTGCCGTCAGCGTCCGTAATATACAACTCCGGATGGCCGCCGCCGTTGTTCACGTACGCCACGCGACGCCCATCCGGACTCGGCGCGGGGCTCGAGCTCTCGAAGCCGCGGCTCACCGTCATGCGCCGCGGATCGCCGCCGCTCACCGGAATCGAATAGAGATCCGTTCCGTTCTCGCCGGCGCGTCCAAAGACGATCGTGTTGCCGTCCGGCATGAACTCGGGCGTGATGTAGCTCACGTTGCGGGTGGGACCGATGAGGGATCTCGAACGCCCCGTCGCGAGATCGATCAGGTAGATTCTCGACGACGCACCGTAGGTCGCATACGCCAGCATGTTCGCTTGCGGATTCCACGCCGGGCTCGCGCCGTTCTCCTCCGTCGGCACCGTGATCTCCGACGCACCGTCGCTGTCGACGATGCGAATCGCCGACCCGCGCATGTACGCAATGCGCGTCGCCGCGATGCCCGGCTGTCCGGCCATCCACCGTTCGATCTCGTCCGAGGCGCGGTGCACACCCATGCGCCAGTCGCGACTCAAACCCGACGAAACGAGCGGGAACTCGCCGACGTTCACCACCGCGCCCTTCGAGACGTCGTGCAGCGAGACGTGCAAGCCGCCGCCGACCATCGTGATCTGCACCACCGCGATGGTTCCGATGCGGCTGAACAGCGGATAATTGAGCCCGAGGCCGTTCGCGCCGCGCAACGCGCCGGGATCGGTGGTGTCGATCGGCACGATCGTGAACCGGTCGCTGTAGTCCAGATCGCGTTGAACGATCGTGCGCACCGAATCGCCGAACGCACCCGCGACGGGCAGGACCGCGACGGCAAGCTTGTCGTGCAGCGGATCGTATGTTGCGCCAATGAAGATGCCCCGGCCGCCCGTCGTATCCTGCGCGACGAGGCGCGGTGAAACCGAAATGATCAAGGCAGCGGCGCCGGCCGCCACGCGTCCGTAACGAATCATCGATAGCTCGAAGGAGAGAACCGGAACGTCACCGGCAGAATGTCTTCACGAAACCCCGGCGGCAGCGCGCCGAATTCATGCGCGTTCGCCGCCGCCTCGACGGCGCCAAGGGCCCGTTGATCGAACGAGTAATTCCTCGAAGAGGTCACGATTCGAATCGACTCGGGATCCACCGATCCGTCGCGCTTGATGACGAAGCGGACCTCCGCGACCAGGTTCGAGCTCAAATTCCCAAAGCGCATGATCACGCGCCGCGCGATGTTGTCGATGTACCAGGGATAGTCGAACTCGATCCCCGGCGCGACGAGGTTGGCTACGTCCGAACCTTTGCCGCCGGTCGCTCCGCCTCCCGCCGTCGCCGGCGTCTGCGTGGGCTTGGCCGTTGGGCCGAGATCCGGCGCGCGTTTCGGCGGCGTCTTCGAAACCGGCTTGGGCTTCGGGACGGCCGGCTTGGGTTTCACCGGCTCCGGCTTCGCCACCGAAGGCGTTGGCGCGGGCTTCGGAGGTGCCTCGGGCTGAACCGCACCGATGGCGCGCTCGCCGGCCGGCGCCGCGATCAACTGCACCATGTACGGCGGAGGTCCCGCCGACGGCCGCGACACGTGCGCGAACAGGAACACCGCCACTAACCCGCCGTGCAGCACAACCGACACGGCGAAGCCCGAAGCAAGGCGCGGGGACGCCACCGCGCTCACTTCGGAATGTTCTCCGGCTCGGTCACGAGCCCGACGTTGGTCACACCATTCGCATTCATGATCGCCATGAGCTGCACCACCGTCCCATAGGGGACGCCCTGGTCTGCTCTGAGATACACGCCATTTCGCGTTCGGTTCTTCGAGATCGTCTTGAAGAGCACGCGAAAATCGCGCAGCGTCATCGACTCGTTGTCCACGGAGATCTGCCCGGCCTTGTTGACGGTGATGTTCATCCCGTCCTTCGACTCGAGCGGCTTGGCCTGCGCTTCCGGTAACTGAATGTCGACGCCGCCCTGCATCAGCGGCGCGGTGATCATGAAGATCACGAGCAAGAGCAGCATCACGTCGATCAGGCTGACGACGTTCACATCCGCATTCAGCTCGTAGCGGTGACGACGGCCGCGGCGCGCCATGTCAGATGCGCCCCTCGCGCACGAGCAGCGCGATCACCGCCGTATTGAAGCTCTCCATTCGCCCGTCGAAACGGTTCAACCGGCTCGCAAAGATGTTGTAACCGAACGTCGCGGGAATCGCGACGCTCAACGCGGCCGCCGTCGCAATCAGGGCCTCGCCGACGCCCGGCGCAACGGCACTAAGATTTCCGGACCCCTTCGACGCGATCCCGAGGAACGCGTCGATGACGCCGAGGACCGTGCCGAGCAAGCCGATGAGTGGGCTCACCGATCCGATCGTTGCCAGCCATGGCAAAAAACGCCCAATGCGATCGCGTTCATCCGATGCTTCGCTGTCGAGCAGCAGGTGCAACGTCTCGACCTGCGAGCCGCTCAGCGTCTGTGCGACAGGCATTTCCGCCGTCGTCGGCGTCGCGCGTTCGCGCGCCTGCTGATTCACCACGCGCGCATCGGCGACGAAGTGCATCGCGCGCATGAACAACTTCGGCAGCGCGCTTGGCTTCGATCGCTTGGCCAGCGCGCCGACGTCGTCGATGCGCGGCGTCCGCTCGAAGTCGCGCCAGAATTTCTCCGCCGAGCCCGACGCCTTGGCGAGACTGCGCCATACGCCGAACATGATCGCCCAGCTCAGCAGCGACAGCAGCGCAAGTATCGCAAGCACGACCTGCGTCACCGTCGTGGCGCCGAGAATGAGATCGATCGGACTTGCAGGCACGGCGCCGCGCGTGGCCTGCAGCAGGGGAAACAGTTGTGAAATGACGTTCACGTTCGATGGAGTTCAGAGTTGAGCGGAGTCAGGAAGCTCCGGCCGGCGTCTTCTCACCTGACTGACGAGCCGCGAACCAGGTAAACGTCTCGGCCAACCCCTGGTCGAGCGACATCCGCGGCTCCCAGCCGAGCGTCTCTCTCGCCTTGTCGATGTGCAGCGACGAATCCTGCTGCTCGCCCGGACGCCGCGGCGCGAAGTCGATCGACGGTGCCTTGTTCGTCGCGCGGAAGAGCGCCGAGGCGAGATCCAGCACCGACGTGGCGACACCAGTGCCGATGTTGAACGCGCGCGCGTCGACAGCGCCGACCTCGGGGAGCGACGCTTTGGCGGCCGCAACGACCGCATCCGCGACGTCCCCGACGTAGACGTAGTCGCGCGTCTGGGTGCCGTCGCCGAACACGGTCAGTGCTTCGTCGGCGAGCATGCGCCCGCAGAAGATCGCGACGACACCGGCTTCGCCGTGCGGATCCTGGCGCGGACCATATACGTTCGCGAACCGCAGACTCAGCGTGTCGAGGCCATGAATCCGGCCGTAGTAGCCCAGATAGTATTCGGCCGCGAGCTTCGACGCGGCGTACGGCGAGTCCGGATTTTTTTGTGTCGTCTCGCTGTTCGGCGGCGTGGCGAGATCGCCGTAGATCGCGCCGCCCGTCGACGCGAAGATGAACCGCGGGCGATGCCCCGAGCGGCGCACGGCCTCGAGCAGATTCACGGTGCCCAGCACGTTGACGCCGGCATCGAACAGCGGATCGGCCACGCTGCGCCGCACATCCATCTGCGCCGCGAGGTGGACGAGTACGTCGAAGCGGCCGCGATCGATCAGCTCCGCCGCGGTCTCCGATCGAATGTCGACGACGTGGAGACGTGCCCGCGCATCGACGTTCTCGCGCTTGCCGCTCGACAGGTCGTCGATGATCTCGACCGCCCAGCCGGCCTCGAGAAAGCGGTCGCACACGTGCGACCCGATGAAGCCGGCGCCGCCGGTGACGAGCACCCGGCCGCTCACGAGGCGGCGCTCCGCTGTCCGCTGGACGCGGAGTCGGGCGCGGAGTCGGGCGCGGCCGGCGGCGTCTGCTCGAGGCCGAACAGGTAGCGCACGGTGTCGACGACGCCCAATCCGCGCCCGTTCGCCGCCGCCGCACGCAGCCGCACACTGGGTTCGTGTAAGAATTTGTTCATTAACGTTCTGGAAAGTTCTTCGACGACCGCGCGTTGTTCGGGCGGCAGCGAGTCGAGCTTGCGCAGCGCGTCCGCGAGCTCGCGGCGGCGCAACTCCTCCATGCGGTCGCGCATGGCGCGCAACACCGGCACCGCCGAGAGACCGGCGAGCCAGTCCCAGTATTTCCCGACCTCCCCCGCGATGAGCTCTTCGGCGGTCGGGAGCTCGCCGCGCCGCCGCTGGAGATTGGCCGAGACCACGGCCTGCAGATCGTCGAGATTGTACAGGAAGACGTTGCTCAACTCGCCCACCGCCGGCTCGACGTCGCGCGGCAGCGCGATGTCGAGCACGCACAGCGGCCGTTGCCCGCGGGCGTCGAGCGCCGGACGAATGTGATCGACGGATACCACCGCATGCGGCGCCGCGGTCGAACAGACGAGTACATCGACGTCGCGCAGCGCGGCCCAGCATTCGTCGTAGTGCATCGCCGCCGCGCCGTGCCGCGCCGCAACTTCCACGGCTTTCTCGTACGTGCGGTTCGCGACGATCGCGGTGCGAACGCCCTGATCCCGCAGGCACTCGAGCGCGAGCTCGGCCATCTCGCCGGCGCCAAGGACCATGGCGCGCTTGTTCGCGAGCGATCCGAAGATCTGCTTCGCGATCTGCACCGCGGCCGAACTTACCGACGCCGCGCCGCGGCCGACGGACGTCTCGTTGCGAACGCGGCCGGCGACCAAGAGAGAAGTCTGAAACAAGCGATTGAGCACAGGCCCGGAGTGCGCGCGACAAAGCTCCCACGCGTCGCGCACCTGGCCGTGGATCTGCGCTTCGCCCAGGACCATCGAATCGAGACCGCTGGCGACGCGGAAGAGGTGCGCCACCGCTTCACGATCGCGGCGCACATAGCCGAACCCCGATGCTTCCGCACCCAGCCGCTGCGACAGCTCGGCCCATAGCGCGGGCACCGCATCGCGATCATCCTCGACGACGTACAGCTCGGTGCGATTGCACGTCGACACGACCACCGCTTCCTGCAGCCCGGTGCTCTCGCACAGCGCGGCGAGCGCGTCTCCGATTTCGCTCGGTTGATAGGCGATGCGCTCGCGAATGTCGAGCGCCGCGCCGCGATGATTGATACCCACGACCGTCAGCGCCATCGCGCCACCCGTTCGGCGTACCGGCCTGATTCGACTTGCTCGTGGAAATCCGCCGCGGTCAGCGCTTCGGCGGCCTCGTGCCACCGTTCGCGACGGCCGCTGTCGAGGAGCGTGCGGCGCAACGTCGCGAGATCGGCGACCGCGGTCGCGTAGCGCTCGTCGATGAGGCGAGCGATGGCATCGCGAATGCGGCGGGCGGCGGTCGGAACGCCGCCGGCGCTCACGGCGATCACGACGTCGCCCGAGCGATGCACCGCCGGTGTGCTACAGGTGCCCAGGTCCGGTGCGTCCGCCACGTTGACGAGAATGCCGCGCGCGCGGGCCTCGTCGGCGATCCGTGCGTTCAGCGCGGCGTCGTCCGTGGCGGCGACGATCAGCGTCGCATCGTCGATATCAGAATGCTCATATGATTTCTCTAATGCACCCGGGACCGCGCTCCGCAGGTCGGCCGCCACCGACCGCGCGACGACTCGCACCTGCGCGCCAGCGTCGAGCAGCGCGCGCGCCTTGCGCGCCGCCACGGGACCACCGCCGACTACCAGGGCGCGAATCGCCGTCCCGTCGAGCATCAGCGGATAGACGCTCACAGGAACTGCCCTGCCGCCGGTCCGGCGACGCGGAACACCACGTAGAGCAACAGCACCGCGACGAACGACATGCTGGAGTATTTCGCCGCGCGCTGCGCCTGCCATCCAGCGGTCATCCTTCCCATGGCAAGAAACGTCACCGCCACCCACGCGCCGCCGCCCCACAGGAGCTGCGGCAGATTCATCTCGTGATACGCCACCGAGTAGGAACCCGCGAGGATGACGCCAAGTGTCAGCCCCAGCCAGCCGGCAATCGCCGCGAGATGGTTCACGCGGTCGAGTGTCGCGAGCGGCGGGAAGAATCGAAACAGCGTTCCGAAGCGCCGAGACTTGAGCTCGTGCCGCTGCACGAGATACATCGTGCCCGCGGCGGCCGCGGTCGCGAACGCCGCGATGCCGACGAAGCTCAACGCGATGTGCGCGAACAACCACACGCCGCGCATGCCTTCGGCCGACCGCCCCGGCGTGAGGCCGATCGTGTTGGCGCAGATCGTCGAGATCGCGGCCAGCGGCGCGGCGACGACCGTCAGGCTGACGTCGCGCGCGAGCGCCTCGACGATGAGCAGCGTGAACGCCAGCACGAGTCCCGCAAACGAGAGCGATGGGCCCAAACCGGTGAGTGGAACCGCGTCGGCCTGCCGCGCGAAGGCGAGCAGAGCCGCGACATGCGCCGCCACGCCGAGCCCCAGCGCCGCCAGGACTCCGCGAAGCGGCGCCTTCACCGGACGCGCGAACGGCACCGCGGCCAGAGCCGCGGCGCCGAGGTAGCAGGAGATGGCGATGAAATGGGCGATCGCAATCATGGCGGATCGCCCAAATCTACTGTGAAATCGCGGCTTACGGGATCTTCGCCGCCACGCGAACGGTGGTTCCTTCCTCGATCTTCGGCTGGTCCTGGTCGAGCAGGATCGCGCTCGCGCCGTACGGCGTCACGCGAAGGATCTGGGCGCGCGCGATGTGCTGCTCGGGAATCGCCAGGTCGCGGCCGTCGGCCGGCCCTTGGCGCGGCGCGATCAGATCGATCTGATCGCCCGTACGCACGTTCGGCTGGCGAATGTCGAACAGGACGTAGCTCTGCACGCTGGCCAGCACGGGCGAGCCGTAGACCCAGCGAACCCGGCCCATTTTCCCGTTCGCCACCGCGCGCGGTTTTTCGAACCCGATCGCCGCGGCGCTGTCGAGCGCGATGAGCTGCTGCCCTTCCAACATTTCGTTGAAGAGCTTCACCACGCGACCAATCGCCGCTTCGCCATTTCGCGCCGAGCGAGTGATCTCGATGATACCCGTTGGGATGATGACTTGTCCCAAGTCTTCGAGCAGCGGACCAAAGGAGTACGTGAGATAACGCTCATGCTCCGGCGCGACGGCACCAGCGGGCGGCGCCACGAGCACTTGATCGTAGAGGTTCAAGCGCGAATGATCCGCCGACGCGATGCCCGGCAGATCGGCCGATCCCATCACGGTGCCCGAGCCGCGCGGGCCGCCCCGACGATCGACCCACGGCGCGGCGATGTACTCGCCCGAGCGAACCGTCGGCACGGGCGCCGGTGGGTGTTCGATGGGCGTGGTGTCGGGCGCCGGAACAGCGGCGACGATCTGCGGCGGCGGCGCCGGCGTTGGACGTGCCGGAACAGGCGTGGGTGCTGGAGCGGCCGGCGGTTCAACGGGCCTGACCGCGACAACCTTAGGTGCTTCGCCCGGAAGCTTCAGGACTTCGCCGGGATAGATCCAATGCGGGTCCTCGATCTGATCGGTGTTGAGCCGGTAGATGTCGGGCCACAGGAATGGGTCGCCGAGATAGAGCTTGGCGATGTCCCAGAGTGTGTCGCCTCGTTTGACGGTGTGTGTCGCGGGACGTGCCGGCGAAGGAGCCGTCGGCTGTTGCGCGACGAGCGCGGGAGCGTAGACCGTGACGGCCGATGCGGCGATGGCCAGCGCGAGTGACGCGAGTGAGCGGTAGCGGATGGACCGCACAGACATGGGGAGAACTCCGGACGGGATCTTCATTGAGAAATTGACGATCTCGTCGGTAATTCGGTAATCGCCAGTCGCAACCGGATTTACACAAACGAAATGACGATGGTGTGACTCGCGTCACAACCACCGTCATTTCCATCGAACAATCGATTGGCCGACGTCAGAACGGCAAATCGTCGTCTTCGTCGTTCAGCGCCCCGGGAAAGTCCTCGAAATCATCCGAGCCCGCCGCGGCCTTCGCCTTCGTTGCACCGGCGGGTGCGGCACTGCGTCGCGGCGCACTCTCGCCGCCGAAGTCACCACCCGCGCGACCACCGCCCGCGCCGCCGAGCATGATGAGCTCGCGCACGTTGATCTCGGTGGAGTAGCGCGTCTGGCCGTCCTTGTCCTGCCATTGGCGATACTCGATCCGGCCTTCGACGTACAGCTTGTCACCCTTCTTCACGTACTTCTCGACGACGTCGGCGAGCGTGGAGCCCTTCGTGTTCCACACCACGCAGCGATGCCATTCCGTCTTTTCCTGCTTCTGTCCCGACGCATCGTTCCACGAACGGCTCGTGGCGAGCGAGAACGTCGCGACACGGTTTCCACCGGTCGTCGAACGCACCTCGGGATCGTTCCCGAGGTTTCCGATCAACGTGACTTTGTTCAAGCTACGGCTCACTGATTCCTCCTGGCGAGAGAGTTCACTGCCTCGCCGCTGACGGTATGATCCAGTCCGTGTTGCCGCGCAATCAATTCATTGCCTGGCAACGTGTTGTGTTGCACGACTCATCCAATGCGTAAGGCTGCTCAAGACAACGCTCGCCGTAGCACGATGGCATCCTCGACCGGGCGGCGATAATAGCCGCGCCGTCGTCCCACCTCCTCGAATCCGCGCGACGCATACAGCCTGCGCGCGCGCTCGTTGGAGTCCCGCACCTCCAGGAACACCGCGGCAACGTGCCGGCGTTCCGCTTCCTCGAGCGCCGCATCGAGCAACGCGCGCCCGATCCCACTGCCCCACCCGTCCGGCGCGACGGCGACGTTCGCGATCTCGCCTTCGTCGGCCACGAACCACGCCACAACATAACCCACGACTCCTACCCCGTCACGCCGAGCGCACGCGAAGTAGACCGCGTTGTGCTCCAGCGCCTCGCGAAACGATTGCGCCGACCACGGATCGCTGAACGCGGCGCGCTCGATCGCCACGACCGACGGAATGTCGTCGTGCCCCGCGGCGCCAATCGTGACCGTCATTCCGTCGGCAGCGGCCGCCCGTGCGTCGATTCCCATTTCACCTGCGCCTCGGCCAATCGTCCATACGCCGGTTCCCAGGTTGCAACGTCGACAGGACCGGTTGCGTCGAGCCATGCGCCCAACCGCGCGACGGCACGCGCCTTGGGATGCGCGACGATCGCATCGGGCAAATCAGGCAGCGAGCTCGGACTCACGACACGCGCGTCGAATTCGTGGGCGATCCCTGAAACGTCATCGGCTGCAACGAGTCGTGCGCGTTCGAGCTCGATGACGTCGCTCGCCGCGCTGACGTGATACAACCCCACATAAAACTCGCCGCGCAACGCGTCGACTGCCACGAGATATCTCCCGACGTCGAGACTCGCGCCGCCGACAGTGAGCGCCATCGACGGCACGGAGAACAGCGGCTTCGAGGCGCCGGTCGCCAACCCCTTCGCAATCCCGCCGGCGATCCGCAGACTCGTGAAGCTGCCCGGGCCCGCCCCGCAGACGATGCGATCGACATCGGCGATCGACTGGCCGGCGCGCTCGAGCACGAGCGCGACGGCGGGCATCAAGCGCTCGTGTGCGGCATCCTTCATCGCGACGCTTTCCTCGGCGACGAGACGCGTGTCGTCGAGAAGGGCGACGTCGCCGGCGTAGGTCGAGGCGTCGAGGGCGAGGGTTAGCATTGCCGCCACTTGTCATCCCGAGCGGAGGCGCGCGGCGCGTCACCCCTGTTGTCATCCCGAGCGACCCTGAGCGCAGCGAAGGGGAGTCGAGGGACCCCCTTCTCAGCGGAGCGCTGCATATTGCTCCTCCGTCGGGACGGGGGTCGCTCGACTCCGGCGCTGCGCCCCTCCGCTCGGGATGACCACTGTCGCGGTGCAGTCAGACATGCCCCCCCGCATACAACAGCCGCCGCTGTGGATCCTCCGGCAAATGCTGCAAACTGATCGGCACGTGCACGTGCGGAATCTGCTCCGCCGCCCGCTCCGGCCATTCGATCAACACCAGCGCAGGACTGCCGACAACCTCATCCCACCCGATGTTCGTGAGCTCGGCCGGCGACTTCAGGCGATAGAGATCGAGATGGTAGACAGTCGACCGTGACGACGCATACCGATGCACCAACGCATACGTTGGACTGGTCACCTCTTCGGTAACGCCGTACCCGCGACAGATCGCCTGCGCGAGCGTCGTCTTGCCGGTGCCCAGGTCGCCGGTGATCGTGACGACGAGCGGCGCCGACGCCGCGCGACCGAAACGTTCGCCCCACGCAATCAGCTCGGCCTCCGTGCACGCCAACCGTCCGTGCCCCGCCAGCGGCGGAATGATGGAATCGTGCAACATTTATCGACCGCGTCCGCCGGCGGCGGCCTTCGACTTCGCTCCGCCCGCTGAATCCTTGCGGGCACGAACCTCGAACAGCTGATCGCGCAGCTGCGCCGCGAGCTCGAAGTCCATCGCCGCCGCGGCTTCGCGCATCTGCTCCTCGAGCATCTTCTCGAGCGACGCCATCTCCATGACCGCGTACCCGCGCGCCGGTTCGGCAACTTTTCGACCTTCTTTCTCGGCGCGAGCGTCGGCCACCCGGGTGATGAATCGCACCTGATCGACGCTCTTGTTGACGCTCACGGGCGTGATGTTGTTCGCTTCGTTGAAGGCTCGCTGCGTCTCGCGGCGCCGGGCTGTCTCCTCGATGCAACGTTGCATCGATCCGGTCATCCGATCCGCGTAGAAGATCGCGCGGCCGCTCACGTGGCGGGCCGCGCGGCCCACGGTCTGAATGAGCGAGCGATCGCTGCGCAGGAAGCCCTCTTGATCGGCATCGAGAATGGCGACCAGCGACACTTCGGGCAGGTCGAGACCTTCGCGCAGCAGGTTGATGCCGACGAGCACGTCGAATTCACCGAGCCGGAGGCCCCGCACGATCTCCATGCGCTCGATGGCGTCGATGTCGGAGTGCATGTAGCGCACGCGGACCCCGACCTGCTGGAGATAGTCCGTGAGGTCCTCGGCCATGCGCTTGGTGAGCGTCGTGACGAGCACCCGCTCGCCTTTGCGTTCTCTAATTCTAATTTCGTTCAGCAGATCGTCGACCTGGCCGCGGACGGGGCGAATCTCGATCTCGGGATCGACGAGGCCCGTCGGCCGGATGATCTGCTCGACGACGACGCCCTCGGAGAGCCGCAACTCCAACTCGGCGGGAGTCGCTGAAACGAAAACCGCCTTCGGCGTCAGCGCCAAAAATTCATCGAACATCAACGGACGATTGTCCAGCGCGCTGGGCAGCCGGAACCCGTATTCGACGAGCGTCAGCTTGCGCGCGCGATCGCCATTGAACATTCCGCCGATCTGCGGCAGCGTCACGTGCGACTCGTCGACCACGACGAGGAAGTCTTCCGGGAAATAGTCGAACAGGCACGCCGGGCGTTCGCCGGCCGAACGTCCGGAGAGATGGCGCGAGTAGTTCTCGATGCCCGCACAGGTGCCGATCTCGAGCATCATCTCGATGTCGAAGTTCGTGCGCGACTCCAGGCGCTGCGCCTCGAGCAACTTTCCCGCATTGCGCAGCTCCGCCAGTCGTTCCTCGAGCTCGACGCGAATGATCTTCACCGCGCGCTCGAGCGTCGGCCGCTGGGTGACGAAGTGCTTCGCGGGATACACCGCCGCGCGCTCGAGCGTCGCGATCGTTTCGCCCGTGAGCACGTTGATCTTGGAGATGCGCTCGATCTCGTTGCCCCACATCTCGACGCGAACGCCCTGCTCCTCGTATGCCGGAAAGATCTCGACCGTGTCGCCGCGCACGCGGAACGTGCCGCGCTCGAATGCGACGTCGTTGCGGTTGTACTGGATCTTCACCAGCGCGCGCAGAATGTCGTCGCGCTCGATCGTCTGCCCCTTGAGGAGCGTGACCATCTGCTCCCTATAGGAAACCGGGTCGCCCAAGCCATAAATTGCCGACACGGTGGCGACGATGATGACGTCATCGCGCTCCATGAGGCTGGACGTCGCGCGCAGCCGTAGCCGATCGATGTCCTCGTTGATCGACGCATCTTTCTCGATGTACGTGTCGGTCGTGGGGACGTACGCTTCGGGTTGATAGTAGTCGTAGTACGAGATGAAGTACTCGACCGCGTTGTGCGGGAAGAAGCTCTTGATTTCGCCGTAGAGCTGCGCCGCGAGCGTCTTGTTGTGCGACAGGACGAGCGTCGGCTTCCCGTGTGCCTTGATGACGTTGGCCATCGTCATCGTCTTGCCCGAGCCGGTGACGCCGAGCAGGGTTTGGAATCGGTCGCCGCGTTCGAGGCCGGCCGACAGCTCGGCGATCGCCTTGGGCTGGTCGCCGGCGGGTTGGAAAGGCGCTTGGAGATCGAATTCGGCGCGCGGCATAGACGTGTGAATGCAGAAGCCCGAGCGGAGGCGCGAAGCGCTGAAGCGAGGGACGATCAGGTAATAATATAACACCGTCTCGGGTTTTATTCGGGTCCTTTTTTCCCGGAGTATCCGCTGGGCAACGAACTGGAAACGGCGCTGGAGACCCACGCAACGCAGGCCGGCGAGCGTCGTTGGGTGGGTGTGACGGTGTGGGCGGTCGCGAGTGCGCTGTTCACGATCGCGCTGTTCGCCGTGGCGTTCTACACCGCGATGGACTTCCGCGGTGTTCCGATCGACGGCCCCTTCCAGTTGTACAACGCGATGCGCCGCATCCAGGCCGGATTTCGGCCCGGCATCGACTTCCAGTTCTTTCACGGGCTCGGCTCGGCGTACCTCTACTATCCGTTCTATCGCCTGTTTGGCGGCGGGCTCGAAGGCTCCGAGCTCGCGCGCGAGCTTGGAGCGGCGCTCGCATACCCGATCGTCTATCTCGCCGCGTTCCGCATTCTCACGGGGAACTGGCGGACGGCTTGGTGCCTCACGGCGCTCGCGCTCGCGGTGTCGTTCATCTCCGGGTTCTCGGCTTCGTTTTTCGCGCTCGCATTCGCCGTCAACGGAATGCTCGGCATTCGCTCGGCGCTGCCCACGCTGCTGCCCGCGTCTCTGTTGCTGGCGCGCACAAGGACGCAGCGGGCGCTCGTGGCCGGAGTCACGATCGGGCTGGCGCTGTTCATCAGCACCGAGCAAGGCCTGGCGGCGATCCTGTCATACGGAATCGTGAGCGCCGTCGCGATTGCCCGCCGCCGCGACTGGCGCGCGCAGCTCGGTGAATCCGCCGCGACGATCGGCCTGTCTGTGCTCATTTTGATCATATGCCTCGTCGCCGTCGCGGGCTTCGGGGGCATGCGCGGGGCGCTGCGTTACAACTTCTCGACCGTGCCCGCCGACCAGTACTGGTTCTTCGGTGCACCGCCGAATGTGTTCCTGAGCTCATGGCGCACGGCGTTCTCGATGGTCGTTCGCGTGTGGCACATTGGGCTCGCGCTGCTGCTCGGCGTCGCCCTGACAATTTTTTATCTCACTCGACTCTGGCGCTCGCCGAGCGGCGCCGCCGACCAGCGGCGTTTTTCGTTCGCGCTGCTCGCGGTGTACGGGCTGGTGTCTTGTGCGTCGCTGCTCGGCGTGTTCGTGCAGGTGTACGTGCAGCCCTGCTGGCGCGCCATTCTCATTTTGCTCTCGATCGAGCTGTACGAGCGCACGAGGTCCGCCGACGAGCGGCAGTCGCGCCGGCCCTGGCTTGGCGTGCCGAGGCCCGTCGCGATCGTGACCGCGGCGGCCACAATCTGGAGCATCGCCATGTCGCCGCTGCTCCAGGTGTCGCTGGCCAGCTCGTTCCCAAGTATCATCACAGAATATCTATTTGGAAACGCTCATTTTCGAGCCGAGGCGGAATGGCCGAACGATTTGAAGGAGGGCCAGCGCATCATCGACGGTCATCGCGGCCCACGCGGCGAGACGCCGATGCTGTGGTCGACGTACGCCGGGTGGCTCGAGGCGCAAAACGGCATCTTCAACCCGTCGACCGACTACATCATCCACGCGCTCGGCACCGAGGGGCGCGCGCGATACGTCTCGCAGTTTCGCACGCTGCGCCCGCCATTGGCGCAGACGGTGCTGCCGACGTATGCGCAATACGAGCCGTGGCTCGAGAACAATGACTGGCCGTTTTACGACGAGCTGCTGCGATCGTACGTCGTCGCGGGAAAGACGTCGTGGTCGTTATTCTGGTCGCGCCGCGCGGCGCCGGGGCCCGAGCCGCACGCGTTTGCCGAGATGAACGTCCCGGCGGGGATGGCGGGCGTCGCGCTGCCGCCCATACCGCCCGAGTATGTCGCTCCGGTGATGCTGCTCGAGGTCGACATCGACTACGACACGAAGAATCCGCTCCACTGGATTCCCGTCGTCGGCCAGAGTCCGCGGTATCTCGTGGGAATTCAGGGCGCGGTGAGTTGGCTGCCGATCTCCCTCAACCCATTCGTGCATCACATCCGCTTCCCGCTCGTGATGCGTCAGGGGCAGCAGCCGCGGCTGTTCTTCGAAACGATGGGCCTGCTTCCAGGCGCAAACTACGTCCCGACGAGGTTGCGAGTATCGGCACGCGCGGTCGATTCCACAAATACGCTGTGGCTCAATAATCTCGTCGAGCGGCTCGAGAAGCGGTAAGGCTGTCAGTCCCGCGTCGCTCGGAATGACGAACGGCGGCAGGAACGCGTCTATCTCGTATGCGCGTGCAGACGCAGCGGACGGTCGACAACTACGTGGGGCGGCTGGGCATTGCCCTGCTGCGTCCGACGGCCATGCTGCTCGGCGTCGTGTTGCGCCGCGACCACCAGCTTCGCGTCGGCAAGGAAGTCGTGTGGATGAAGATGCTGGGCGGCGGCAGCCTGCTACTGGCGATGCCCGCGCTGCTTGGCTTTCGCCGAACTCATCCGAACACGCGCATGGTGCTGATCACGACGCCGAGCGTGAAGCCGTTCGCCGAATTGACGGGCGTGTTCGACGAGTATCGCATTGTGAACAATCGCGGTGTCCTCCGGATGCTGTGGACCGCAACGGTCGCGCTGTTCCGGACGATGCGTGCCGATTGCATCATCGATCTCGAGGTGCACAGCCGTCTGACCACCGTGTTCACGACGCTCACCATGGCGCGGAACCGCGTGAGCTTCTGGCTCGAGGACATCTTCTGGCGGAAGGGACTCGCGTCGCACCTGATCTTCTTCAATCGCTCGTCGGGAAGTTTCCACTTCTATGATCGCATCGCCGATCTGTTCGGCGTTCCGGTGGCGAGCCACGCGGAATGCCGCGATTCGTTGCTGAACGCGATCGGGCTGGGTGAAATGCCCGCGCGCGCGAGCGATCGCGTCGCGATCGGGTTTGCCTGCTCGGAGCTCGGGCGAGAGCGAATGCTCACGCCGGCTGAATGGGCGAAAGCATTTCGCGAGCATGTGCGTGCCGAGCATCAGAGATTCGTGTTGCTCGGCGGACCGTCGGATCGCGCCGACGGCGAGGCAATCGTCGCCGAGCTGAGACGAGTTTTTCCGCAGCTCGACATCGTAAATCGCTGCGGCGAGCTGTCGCTGCGCGATTCGGTGCGCGAGCTGCTCGCGTGCGGCGAATTCTGGGGCATCGATTCGAGTCTCCTTCATATCGGACGGATCGCAAGCCTTCGCTCGATCTCCTACTGGGGGCCGACCGATCCGGCGACGCGCCTGCGCAACGACTGGGTCGTGGACGAGACGACGCATTATCAGAAGATCGCGTGCTCGCCGTGCGTGCACACGAGTGAAGAGCCGCCGTGCGGCGGCGACAATCGGTGCATCAAGGGATTGTTCGAGCCCGGGGTCACGGCGCCGGATTGGACGCCGATCGCGTATCCCAAGCGGCGCACCAAGGTTTCGTGACTCCCAGCAACATGAAATCATTCGGCTCTTGGTTGTGGCGCAACTTGGGTTTCGTGTGCGTCGCGCTGGTGCTCGTGTATTGCGTCGTCCACGCGTTCGATCCGCCGCGGTTGAACTGGGGCGACTCGGGCTCCGATTACAACGTGATGACGGCGGGGCGCAACTTTCAGAAATACGGATTTCTGAAATTGCGGTTGACGCCGCACCTGCTCGATCCGGCGTTGATGTCGGCGGCCGATCCGTCGAAGATCTACACGCACTACCCGCAACTGCCCGACTTGATGAACGGCGTCGAGCGCGTGGTGTTCGGCTTCTCGAGTCTCGTGCAGTTCCGGTTCGTGGCGCTTGCCTTCTCATTCGCGGCGTTGTTTTTCGTGTACGCGCTCATTCGCCACTACTGGACGCGCCAGGTCGCGCAGATCGCGCTCGGCTTGTGGGTGGTGAATCCGATGTGGATCCAACACGCCGACTACCTGCATCACGCACCATACGGCGCGTTCTTCGGGTTCGGCAGCGTGTACTTCCTGATGCGCTACCTGAGTGATGCGCCCAAGCGGAGATTCTTCGCGGCGTCGGGCGTGTTCTTGTTCTTCGCATTCTTCGCGTCGTACGACTTCTGGTTCTTCGCGCCGTTGTTGCTGGCGCTCGTCACGGTGAAGGAGCTTGGCGGCGTCTCGCTCAGCGCCGTGAAGGTGCTCGCGAGCCTCGCCGCATTCGCCGTCGTCGCGATGGCGTGCAAGTTCGCGACGAACGCCTGGGTCCTCGGCGGTTGGGGTCCGTTCCTCGCTGATCTGCGGTTCCAGGCGCTCGAGCGGTCGAAGAATCCGAGCATGCACATCGACATCGCGCGGGGGATTTTGCCGACGTTGTACGGCCGCGTGGATCGCGAGTTTTCGCTGCTGCTCTTCCCGGTCGCCGCGTTC
>Ga0134127_10000856_pt1 | contig 24553 bp, 24 predicted proteins | sample KB31753_FD_96459 | JGI IMG/M metagenome (GOLD analysis project Ga0134127, IMG submission 96459) | Terrestrial soil microbial communities with excess Nitrogen fertilizer from Kellogg Biological Station, Michigan, USA - KB3-175-3 | ecosystem: Environmental > Terrestrial > Soil > Unclassified ... | reverse complement strand
TCGACGGATCGGACGAAGTTCCGGTTGAGCTGCTGCAGCTTGGCGCGGTGTTGTTCGCAGTCGGCCATGGCACGACTCCATAGGGTTGGGGCGAACGCCCCTCCCACGCGCTCCGACGACTTAGCGAATGCAAACGGGGAAAACCCCGATTCCGGTACAAGGAGTTGCGGTCCTGAAACGCAAACGGCCCCGCCTCCCGACGGAGTGGGCGACAATTTGGCGCGCCCGAATGAAGGAACCGCCCGCCGTCTCACTGAAATTATCGATCACAGACTCACCACTACCGTGGCTCTCTCAGAAGCACGAAGAAAGGAGCGGGATCATGGTCGATCAAGAAGTGTTTGACAGTCAGCTTAAGAGGGATCGTTTTCCTTTCCCCAGTAAAGGTGACATTACGCTGGCGGTCCGGAACGCGAACTACACGCTCGGTCCTGTAATGTTGCACCTGGCTATGAAGCCGGGCGCGGTCGTTCCGGCACATAGCCACAAAGGTATGTCCGAGGCGCTCTATGTTGTTGAGGGCGACTTCACCAACGAGGGTACGCCGTACGAGGCCGGCACCTCCCTGCATTTCAAGGCCGGCAACGTACACGGCCCGCACACGACTAAGAGTGGATGCAAGCTACTCATTCTATGGACGGAGCGCACCTCGCATGAGTCTGCCGACCTCAGCGACTTCATCGTTGCAAAAGAGGCGGCAGCTTAAGCGGTAGCCAGCGGGTTGACGTGGCGGGTCCGAAGCCGGCGCCAGCGCCTTGTGATCGGGGTGCTGTATACGTGCGCTCGGCTGGTAGCTGGTCGCGCGCCTGAAACGCAAAACGGCCCCGCCTCCCGGGTGAAGGGGAAGCGGCGCCGTTTGCCAACTCGGGAAGTGGGGGGAGAGAGGCCGCTGCATCCGGAGGAACCGGAAACCTCGGTCGAGCTTTCAGCAGTTTCCCGGATATCAACACGTTCTCTTCCGCTGCAAACAATCACTAACCTCGCGCCGATTGCCGTCACATTCGCGGTCTGGACCGGGATTAGCTGGCGCGTGACGCCCGTCAAATCGGGTCGCGGCGACGGCGGCAGGTTGATCGACCGTTATGCCGGCCCACGGGATCACTCGGACCGGCCGGAGCCCGGTGAAGGGAACCGCCCATGACACCGACCAGAGGCTTCACTGGGCGCCGGGGGGCCGAAGCGGACGAGCAACGGGTCCCGCCCGGCCAGTACGCGACAGACGGTTTCCCGGTCCTGAGCGCTGGACCAACACCGCGTACGCCGCTCGACAGGTGGGACTTGGCCCTGCAGGACGGTGGGTCGCTCCTTGGCAAGTGGACCTGGGATGAGTTCCAGGCGCTGCCGCAGACCGAGCTCACGGTCGACATCCACTGCGTGACCAAGTGGAGCAAGCTCGGGACCGTCTGGGAGGGCGTCACGATCGACGACCTGCTCGCGGCGGCGGGCCTCGACGAGCCGCCAGCGCCCTACCTGATGGCGCACTGCGACGGCGGGTACACGACCAACCTGCCGCTCGAGGACCTGCTCGATGGCAAGGGCCTAGTAGCGACCCGGTTCGATGGCGAGCCACTGGCGCCGGAGCACGGCGGCCCGGCGCGTCTCCTGGTCCCGCACCTCTACTTCTGGAAGTCGGCTAAGTGGGTCCGCCGGCTGCGCTTCATGGAGCACGACGAGCCGGGCTTCTGGGAGTCCCTCGGCTACCACATCTACGGAGACCCCTGGCGTGAGCAGCGTTATGCCGGCGATTGAGGCGGCGCGCCCGCCCGCAGGGGCCGGCACGCCGCGCCTCGCCTGGCGGCAGGTAGAGGTGATCGAGAGGATAGCCGAGACGCCCCGAGCGACTACGCTCGTGCTGGATGTTCCAGGCTGGCCTGGCCATCTCGCGGGGCAGCACGTCGACATCCGCCTCACAGCGGACGACGGCTACCAGGCGCAGCGGAGCTACTCGATCGCCTCCCCGCCCGAGGTGCCGCAGCTTGCCCTCACGGTCGAGCGGCTGGAGCGCGGGGAGGTGTCGCCCTGGCTCGTCGACGAGGCCCGGCCGGGCGACCGGTTCGAGCTGCGCGGGCCAATCGGCGGCTACTTCGCCTGGTCTGTAACCGCGGGCGGACCGCTGCTGCTCGTCGCGGGCGGCTCGGGCGTCGCGCCGTTGATGGCCATGCTGCGGCACCGAGCCGCGAGCGGTGAGGCGGGCTACGCCGTGTCGGCATGCCTCCTCCTTTCCTCGCGCTCCGTCGCGAACGTCATCTACCGCGAGGAGCTGCAGCGCCTTGGGTCGGCGCCTGACGGACCCAAGGTCGTTCACACCCTTACGCGCGCGCAGCCGCCACCAGGCTGGCGCGGCTACGCCCGGCGCATCGACGCGCCAATGCTGGCCGAGGTCGGCTTCCAGCCCGCGGCGGCGCCCAAGGTATTCGTCTGCGGCCCGACGCCGATGGTGGAGGCGGTGGCCGAGGCGCTGGTTGGGCTTGGGCACGAGCCCGAGCGCGTCAAGACCGAGCGCTTCGGCGCAACAGGAGGAGAGTGAGATGAGTGGCGAGCAAGCCTGCTCCACGCTCGACGGCAACGCCGCGGGTGGTCTGCTGCGCGAGGTCTTCGCGTTCGACGCGACGGAGGCGCGGACGACATGCTCGGGCTGCGCCAGGACAGCGCCGATGGCAGAGCTGCGCCTCTACGCCATCGAGCTGGGCGCCATCCTGCGCTGCCCCTCTTGCGATGAGGCCGTGGTACGGATCGCCCGCACGCCGCGGGGGCTCTGGCTCGACCTGCGGGGTGCGGCAACCGTCGTGGCGGTGTCCGCTTGAACACGACCACCAGGAATCATCGCGAGCCATATGCGAGCGGCCGCACGGAACTTTGCCCCCCCTGATCGCCGTGCAATCTTGACCCCTTGATCGAGTGAGCTTCCTGCTGCTCAGGCCCGCAGCTGGGAGCGTCGCGAGCAGCGGAGGGCCTGGGCAGTAGGCTCGCGCTAGGGTGCCGATTGGGGGGCATCAATGTTCGATGCCTCAAAGTCGAGGTGCCCCGTGGCCGTGGCTGCCGGAGCGCCAATTGTCGAGCGAACTGCGTCGTGGTCGAGACGCGAACGACGTTCGCCCCGGCGAAGAGCTTGGGAATACCGGAGCCCAAACGAGAAGCTGAATAGTAGAGGAGCGCTGCCGGCGGCGCCGACATAAGCGGCCTTGCGCGCCTTGGTGGGCGATAGCCTTTTCATGGAGGCGGCGAGCTTGTCTTTGAGCGTTGTGTTGAGGCGCCGCTGCAGCAAGGTGAGCACGGCCGCTTCCTCGGGCTTCAGTCCGGGAAGATCCTTGCGCAGGTCGGCTTCGACCCGCGCCTTCACTTCGAGCAGGAGCGAGCCTTCAACGTAGGTGGTCAGAATCTCCGGGTGGACATAACATGTTCTCGGTGTGCTCGTCCGACATGCCAATGTCCTCAAAAATGGAAATTTCGTTGGACCCCCGGCCCGCCCCCTCGTTTCTTCTCATGTGCATCGTTCGCTTCGTCAGTTCTCGGCTGGGGGCAAAGGAGGGGGGGACGGCGTGTCGATCACGAGCCCAGCGTGCGATGCGGCAGAGTGCCGCGCGGATGTTGTGCTGGGTGATCGTATCCAACAATCTATCCAACAATCGGACAAGGGTTCATCGCGTTTTCCAAGCAATATCAATGAGTAGTTCGCATATAGGCTTGGCACTCGATTCCCCTCGGCTCCACCAGGCTGCCTCGACAGGCGTGAAGCCGATCGGACCGCGCGATCGCTCGTGAAGCAGGCACCGTGAAGCGACCTAATACTTGATCAGTGTGTGCAAGGTCACGACCGTGGCGTCGGGTATCCTTGCCCCGCCCGGGGCCCCACCCGGGCCCGCGATGTTGCCGCCTGGGTGGACGATGCGCTGGAGATCGAGATCGATCTGCAGGCCGGGCAGGATCTGCACCTGATAGTCCGCCTCGAACGCGGCCTCGAAATCGCGGATGCGACCCGCACCGGTGAGCACCGCGACGTCGGCGTCGAGCTGGCGTGCCCGGTCCGAAATGCGCGCATAGGCCGCGCCGAAGCTCAGCACATCCTCGGGCCGCCCCGGAATGAGCCCGGCGAGCACGATGCCGCCGTCGAAATACAGATCGATGAGGCTGCGATCGGCAGGGCTTGCCGACGCGCGGGCGAAGACGCCGACGCCCTTGTTTGCCTCGCCCGTCGGTGGCCGCCAGATCTGCTGGTCGATGACCGCGTAGACGCCGAGATTGCCGCGCTGCGGAGCCGGCTGGCCGGTGCTTGCCGGATCGGCCAATGCGAGGCCGCCGGTATCGAAGCGCCGGTCGTCGAAGCGCCCGAGGTGGCCCCAGGCACCAAGCCTGACCGCGCCGGCCAGCCCCGCGGACCCCTTCTCCTGGTTGTATCGATACTGGCCCTCGGCGATGACGAAGGCTGGGTCCTGGACCCGGAAGTTCAAGCCGTAGCGGTTGCGAGTCTGCGGGTCCCCCTCGCCGGGGCCGGCCGGATCGCCGTTGAACACGCCCAGAAGCAGGGACAGGCTCTTGTCCGGGTCGAGCTTGGCCCGCACGCCGGGTGTCGCGAAGGGATAGGCGGGTCCGCCGCTCGGCAAGTTGGCTGCCATGCTGGCCGGCCAACCGAAGGTGCTGTTGATGAACTGGGTCGCATAGCTCGATATGTTGAATTCTGTGTCGGCGGCGAGCTGCCCGACGCGAATGCCCAGCTTGTCGCCGAGAATTTTCTGCTCGAGCCACAGCTCCGAGAGCCGGGTCGTCGCCAGCGCCTCGATATAGCTGACCGTCATCAGATTGCCGACGTGCTCGCGACTGAGCCCGCTGCCGTGAATCTGAAAGCTGTTCGCATGGAACGTCAGGCCCTGCCAGCCCATAAGCTTGGCGAGATCGATATCGATCAGGCCCTCCAGTCGGCCGATATAGATGCTGCCCCGGCTTACCCCGCCCGCGATGTCGGCTTGCCACTCTCCAACGTAGTTCCATTGATAGGTGATGCCGCTTGCAGCCAATGCCGCGCGGCTGCCGTCGGGGTCGCCTTGCTGAGGCAAGGTCGTTGCAATGGACTTTGCGGGGATGCCTTTCTCGGACGCGACATCCTGACCAAGAGCGGCGGGCGAAGCCGCGATGGAGGTCGATATCGCGACGGCCGCATAGACCAAGGCACCGCGCGCGGTTGCGGCCGCACCGTGTCGGCGACGGTATATCATGCCGGCGCACCCGCTCTCCGGCGCGCAGAAGAATCCGGCCTCCAAGCCGCCGCCTGCATGATCCCCCCGAATCATCCGTGCCCCACCGCATTATTCGACGACGGCGATTCATGCAATTTGCCGAACCCGGCTGCATGCCGCCGGGCCTCGAAGTTGCGGAGGAGCGCCGCCCGTCGGGCAATGGTTGCATCCTCAGGGAATGCTGACCTACATGGGCGTACCCGAATGCGCGCCCCGATTGGTCGGGGACACACCCACCGCAACAACAGGACCGAGCTGACCGGCCCATGCGCGTGATCGTCGCCGCCGTGGGGCGCCTCAAGGACGGACCGGAGCGCGCGCTGCTGGCGCGATACCAGGAACGCGTGGCGCCGCTTGCCAAGCGCCTGGGCCTCGGCCCCGTCGTCTGGCACGAGACCGGCGAGAGCCGCGCGGGAGACGCCGCGCGGCGCCGCGAGGAGGAGGGCCAGGCGCTGCACAAGCTGGTGCGGGGGGCGGATTTCATCGTCGCACTGGACGCGCGCGGGAAGGCGCTCACCAGCGAGGCGTTCGCCAGGGTGCTGGCCGAGAGGCGCGACGGCGGGGCCGCGGCGGCGGGCCTGCTGATCGGCGGCCCCGACGGGTTGAGCGACGGCGTGCGCAGCGCCGCGCACCTGCAGCTCGCGCTCGGCGCCATGACGCTGCCGCACGGCCTCGCCCGCATCGTCCTCGCCGAGCAGCTCTACCGCGCCGCCACCATCCTCAGCGGCCATCCCTATCATCGGTAGCGGCGTCGGTTGCCGGGGTCAGACCCCTTGCATAATCCGCACGATCTTATCCGCGACGCTGGGGCAAGGGGTCTGACCCCGATCCCGCCTACGCCCGCTTCTCCCATCGCCCTTCCGGCGATTGCTGCCAGTAGGTGGCGTCGCAGCCGGCGGCCTTGACGGCCTTCCACTGCTCGCGTGCGCTGGCCACCGCGGCCGCGTCGTGGCCGTCGAACAGGTAGACGATGCGCTCGTAGCCGGCCATGTCGCCGATCCCGGCACCGTCCACCAGGAAGCGCACCGTGGCCTCGTTGGGATTGATATCGTCGGCCGTCAGATAGACCGGCTGCGCTGCGGGGTTGCCGTCGCGCTTGGTGCCGTGGGGGAGGAAGCTCTCCTCGGCATACGTCCACAGCAGCGTGTCCAGCGCCTCCACCCGCTCCTCCGAGCCCGCCTGCACCACCGCCCGCCAGCCCCGCGCCAGCGTACGCTCCACAAGCGCCGGCAGCACCCGCTCCAGCGGCTGCTGCTCCAGGTGGTAGAAGAGGACCTCGGTCATGGCCTTGCTGTCGCCGATCTCAATCCAGGGCTCAAGCCCCGAGCAGTCGACAAATCGCCCTCAGCCCGCGCGCCATCCAGACTACGAGCGCCAAGGCGATACTCACGACAACGCTGAAGACTGCAAACCACGACAGGAAGATCAGCGACAAGTCGAGATAGTTCACGGCTCCTGTCACGTGATCGACATACACTCCCTGCGGATTGTGCTCGATGGCGATATAGACCATCATCGATCCAATCGCGCCCCGACAAGACAAGCCATGCAGGTCCCGGCAAGAGCTGAATTCAAGGTACGCAGATAGGCGACATAGGCCACGATGAGCCAAACGACGCTCATCACAAGGCAGGCCGCACCAGCGATGGCGATCCATGTCCCCATGCCAGCTCACCGCCGGTCGTACGGGTTCTCCCCCTTGCGCAGTTTCAGGCGGATCGGCACGCCCGGCAAGTCGAAGGTGTCGCGCAGGCTGTTCGTCAGGTAGCGCAGGTAGGCCTTGGGCACGGCCTCGGGGCGCGAGCAGAACGCCACGAAGGTGGGCGGGCGCGCGGAAGGCTGGGTCATGTAGCGCAGCTTGATGCGCCGGCCGCTGACCGCCGGCGGCGTGTGGCGCTCCACAGCTTCCATCAGCCAGCGGTTCAGGTGAGGCGTCGGCACGCGCCGGTTCCAGCGCTCGTAGGCCGCGAACACCGCAGGCGCCAGCCGGTCGAGGCCGCGCCCGGAAAGGGCGGAGAGTGTGACCAGCGGCACGCCGGGCACCTGCGCCAGCCGCTCGCCCAGGGTCTCGCGCAGCGCCTTGAGCGCGCGCTGCTTGTCCGTCACCAGGTCCCACTTGTTGACGGCCACCACCAGGGCGCGGCCTTCCTGCTCCACCAGGTCGGCAATGGTGAGGTCCTGGTGCTCCAGCGCCTGCTGGGAGTCCATCAGCACCACCACCACCTCGGCGAAGCGGATGGCGCGCACGCTGTCGGAAGCGGAGAGTTTCTCCGCCGTCTCGGTGATGCGCGCCTTGCGCCGGAGCCCCGCGGTATCGAACAGGCGCACAGGCCGGCCGTTCCAGGAGAAATCCGTGGCCACCGCATCGCGCGTGAGCCCCGGCTCCGGCCCGGTGATCATGCGCTCCTCGCCCAGAAGGACATTGACCAGGGTCGACTTGCCCGAATTCGGCCGGCCGACGATGGCGACGCGGATCGGCCGTGCGATGGCATCCGCCTCGGCGCCGGCAGTCTCGCCGCCGTCGCGCTTGGGGGCCGGCTTGAGGCCGAGGGCGGCCAGCAGGGTCTCCACCAGCTCGCCGATGCCCTCGCCGTGCTCCGCCGAGATGGCCACGGGCTCGCCCAGGCCGAGCCGGAACGCCTCGTAGAAGCCTTCGGCCCCGGCGCGCCCCTCGCTCTTGTTGGCCACCAGAACCACCGGACGCCCCGCCTCCCGCGCAACCTGCGCGAAGGCCGCGTCGGCCGGCACCACGCCGTCGCGGGCGTCGAGCACGAACAGCACGAGATCCGCCTTGGCGATGGCCGCCTCGCTCTGGGCGCGCATGCGGCCGGCGATGGACGCCGGCGCGGCCTCCTCCAGGCCCGCCGTGTCGATCAGCGTCACCTGATGGCCGCCGAGCACGGCCTCGCCCTCGCGCCGGTCGCGCGTCAGGCCCGGCATGTCGGACACGAGCGCGGTCCGCCTGGCGGTCAGGCGGTTGAACAGGGTCGATTTGCCGACATTGGGCCGGCCGACAATGGCGATAACGGGAGGCATGCGTGCCTCGCATGGAGACGATCGAGCGCTGACCGGACGACAGCCAGGGTCAAGGGCTAGCGTGAACCGGCGCCCCGTTCAATGGACCGGCCCTTATTGGAACGCGTAGAGGCGCGCGTTGTCGCCCAGCACATAGAGCCGGTTGCCGGCCACCACCGGGCCGATGAACACCGGGTTGCCGATCTCGTCGGTGGAGGCCACCCGGCCACTGGCGGGGTCCACCCCCACCAGCTGGCCCTTGGAGGAGGCGAGCCACAGGCGGCCACCGGCCAGCACCGGCCCCGACCAGGTGCCGGGCCCCAGCTTGCTGGCCCAGCGAATGCGGCCGTCCTCGCGCGTCACGGCGGCGAGTTGGCCGGCCGTATCCACCACGAACACGGTATCGCCGGCCACCCAAGGCTGCTCGATGCTCGCCACCGAGATGGACCAGATACGCTCACCCGTTTTCGCCGAGGTGGCGATCATGCGCCCGCCGTGGCCGGCGACGTACATCACGCCGCCATAGAGCACGGGCCGCCCCGCATCGCTCATGGCGCCGAGGGACGAGCCCGTGGCCGATCGCGCCAGCGACTCCTGCCAGGCCGGCTGGCCGCTGGAGGCGCGCAATGCCACCACGTCGCCCGTGGGGTAGGGAACGACCACCAAATCCTTGTCAACGGCAGGGCTGGTATCGGTGAGGATGCTGGCGCGCTCGCCGGTGCCGGCGAATGTCCACAGCTCGGTGCCGTCGGAGCCGGAGAGGCAATAGACCTGCCCCTCCTTGTTGACCGCGAAGACGCGCTCGGCCGATGCGGTGGGTGCCGCGCGCAACGGTGGCCCCAGGCTCTTTTCCCACAGCTTGCGGCCAGTCTTGGCCTCCAGGGCCACCACGGTGCCGAAACCGGTTGCGGCGTAGATGCGCCCGCCGTCCGCGGCGAGCCCGCCGCCGAAGCCTTCCTGGTCCTTCTCGTTGGCCGGCGTGGTGGAGGCGCGCCACACCACCGAGCCGCCAGACGCGCTCACCGCCGTTACCTGTCCGGCGGCGTCGAGCGTGTAGATTTGCCCGCCGTAGACGATCGGGCTCGCCGTCACCTTGCCGTAGAAACTGGAGCCGGTGCCGACGCTCACGCTCCAGGCCGATCGCAGGGTGCTGCCGAGGGCCAGGTGGCCCGGCGCGTTGCTGGGCACGCCGCCCGGCTGGGTCCAGGAGTCGTTGGCCTGCTGCGGCGGCAGTGCGACCGGCCGGCCGGCGGCCATGGCGTCGGAGCGCAACGTCTCCTGCTGGATGATGGCGACGCGCTTGCCGGGAAGCGGGACCTCCTTCTCCGCGAACGGGTTGAGGTCGGACAGCCGGGGCATGCTGTCACCGCAGCCGACGAGCGCCAGCGGAAGCGCCAGAGCAAGCAGCGAAAGAACGCCTCCGAGCGACACTTTGCCGCGGGCTCCAGGGTCCATCCGGGCCGCCCTGCGGGCGCCTTGCGTCTGTGACTGCTGCGTGGCCACGATCCCCTCGCCTAGCTCACTTGCTCTTTGCGGGCGCCCCCGGTCCCGGCGTTCCCGGTCCCTGCGTGCCAGGAGCCGCCTTGGCCTTCCCCTCGGCCGGCCCGGCCTTGCCGGGCGGCGCCGCCGGCCTGTCCTCGCCTCCCGCCCCCGCCTGCGGCGCAGCCTTGGCCCTCTCCGCCTCGTCGAGCAGAGCCACCATCATCCGCGCCCGCTCCGCGAAGCCGGCGGGTGCCTGGCGATCGGAGGCGAGGCGCTGGAAGTGGCTCCGCGCCTCGTCGGGGAACCCGGCCTTGGCCGCTCCCATTCCCAGCAGCTCGCGGGCGCTGTAGCGCCATGGACTCCGGTCGTTGGCCAGCGGACTGAGCTGATTCCTCAGCTCTGGAAAGGTGATCGTATCGAATTTCAACATGGCAATTTGCAGACGCGCGAAGTCCTGCAGGATCGGATCGACCGACTCGTCTCTGGCGATCCGGTCGTAGCCGGCCACGGCGTCGAGCGTGTTGCCCTCGGTCGCGTTGTTGGCGGCAAGCCGCAGGCGGGCGAGGACCGCGTAGCCGGGCGGCGCATTGGGAACGAGGTCCTCCAGGGTCCGCTGCGCGTCGGACGAGCGCTTGGCGTTGAACTCGGTCAGGGCCACGAGATACTGGGTGCTGGCCGCCTGATTGGCCTGCAGCATCCGGCCTTCGTAGTACTTCCAGCCACCGACCCCGACGACCAACAGCACCACGCCCGCCAGGATGAAGGTGCCGTATTTGTCCCAGAGCTTGAGAAGCTGCTCGCGCCGCAGTTCCTCGTCGATCTCCCGGGACATCAAGTCTTTGAGCGAATCGGCCATGTCCGCGTGCGTCTCGTAAAGTTGGATCGGCAATGCCAGCGCCGCCGACGAAGCCGGTGCCGGCCGGTTGGTGCCCGTTTCAGTGCCCGCGTTATAGCCAATTTGCCGGAAGTGGTGAGGTTTTTTCGCTGGCGGCCCACTTGCCGCAGTCGAGCCCGGCGCCGGGCAGGCGTCGGTCTCCGCCGGCGGCTTGCTGATGGCAACGGTTTGGCAAGCAAGCGGCAAACGCGGCGGAACCGCGGCGGCGCTCGCACAGTTAAGGGGTTGCGGGGGGCCGGAGGCCCCAATGACGAGACTTGCGAACACCCTCCAGAAGAACACTTTCGATAGTCGCTCTCCCTTTCAGCCCTGCAGCGCCGCTCCAGCCGAGAAGGACCTCCTGGAGGCGGAGAAGCGCGTCAGGGACCAGGAGGCGCATGTGCTGCGCCTGATCGTCCAGGGCGCGCCCACCCAGTCTGCCGAGGATCTGCTGCGCCGGTTGATGGCCGCGGCCGAAGCCATGCGGGAGCGGCGGCGCCCCGCGCGCGGATAGCGCGCCGCCGGCCAAGCCCACGCTTTTAGGCGCGGACGGTTTACCATGCCCAGTCGCCGGGTCTCGCCCGCCCCCTCTCGCCCTGTTTAAGGCACTGACAGAGCGCTGAAAACGCGCCGCCGCCGAACGGGGACGAGACCTGACATGATCGATCGCTTCCTCACCCGCATCGCGGGGGCCCGCAGCTTCGCGGGCAAGCTGTGGGTGCTGACGCGGCCCTACTGGTACGCCCAGGAACGGCACCGGATCGCGCTCTGGGGCTTCGGCGTCACCGTCACCGAGTACGTGATCGCGCGTACACTGCTGGTCGCCAGCATCGCGTTGAGCGTCCTCATCGTCTACATCTCCAAGCTGATCAATTCCTGGAACGCGCGCTTCTTCAATGCGCTGCAAGAGCGCAATGCGGAGGTATTCTGGTCCGAGCTCGGCTACTGGGTGGTGCTGGTGGCGGTGTTCATCGTCGCCGTGGTCTATCGCACCTGGCTGATGCAGCTGCTCACCATCCGCTGGCGGCGCTGGCTGAGCGAGGTCTACTTCCGCGACTGGCTTGCCGGCCGCACCTACTACCACATGGAGCTGACCCGGCACGGCGTCGGCAACCCCGAGCAGCGCATCGAGCAGGACTGCAATTCCTTCACCTCGCAGACATTGAACATCGCGCTCGGCCTGCTGCTGCAGGTGATGACGCTCGTCACGTTCACGGCCGTGCTGTGGGAGCTGTCGCACGGATTCGTGCTGCCGTTGTTCGGCGGCATCAACGTGCCGGGCTACATGATGTGGGCGGCGGTGGCCTATGCCGTGGCGGGATCGTGGGCAACCTACGTCATCGGCCGGCCGCTCGTGCGCATCAACTTCGCGCTGGAGCGATACAACGCCGACTTCCGCTACCGCATGGTGCGCATCCGCGAGCACGCCGAGAGCATCGCGCTCTACCACGGCGAGCCGGTGGAAGCGCGGCGCCTCAGCGGTGCCTTCACGCGCATCTTCGCCACGTGGTGGGCCTACATGCGCTACAATAAGCGGCTCACCTGGCTCACCTCGTTCTATGGCCAGGCGGCGGTGATCTTCCCCTACATCGTGGCCGCGCCCCAGTACTTCGCCGGCCAGATCGGCCTCGGCACCATGACCCAGACCGCCGACGCCTTCGGCCAGGTGCAGGGCTCGCTCTCCTGGTTCGTGGACAGCTACACCCAGCTCGCCGCCTGGAAGGCCACCGTGGACCGGCTCACCACCTTCGGCGAGGCCATGGTGAGGGCAAAGCGGGCCGACCTTAAGAGCGCGATCGACATCCGGCCCCAGGCGATCCCCGAGTTGCAGCTCCACGACGTGGACCTCGACCTGCCCGACGGCACGCCGCTGCTGCGCAACGTCAACCTGGCCGTCCGCAGCGGCGAGGCGGTGGTGCTGCGGGGCCCCTCGGGCAGCGGCAAGACCACCCTGTTCCGCGCGCTGGCGGGGCTGTGGCCGTACGGGCGGGGGCGCATCGCCATGCCGCCGGCGGGCGCCCGCACCCTGTTCCTGGCGCAGCGGCCCTACCTGCCCATCGGCACCCTCAAGGACGCCCTGTGCTATCCCGACCCGTCGGACCCCGTCCCCGACCGGGAGTGCCGCGACGCGCTCGAGGCGTGCGGGCTGTGGCATCTCTCGGCCCGGCTCAACGAGACCGCCAACTGGTTGCTGGTGCTCTCCGGCGGCGAGAAGCAGCGGCTGGCCTTCGCCCGCGCGCTCATCTACCGGCCGGACTGGCTGTTCCTCGACGAGGCCACGGCCGCACTCGACGAGCCGGCAGAACGGCACATGTACCAGCTCCTGCGCCAGCACCTGCCCGGCGCCACCGTGATCAGCATCGCCCACCGCCCAGCCGTGGTGGCCTTCCACGACCGCCAGATCAGCGTCGATCCGACCGGGCAGCGGGTGGTGAGCGAGACGGTGCGGACTTCCGCCTAAGCAGATTCTCCTCGTTGGCCCAACGCAAGCCGGCAAAGACCGTTATGCCTCCGGACCCTGACGGACGCAGACCGGAGGAAGTGTGCCATTTGCAGACCAACGCACGACGGCAAGAGCCTGTATGGGGTGCCGACGCGATACATGGTGCCGTGTTGCCGACCCGCGGGTCGACCGCAGTCTAGCTCTGCGATGCGGCAAACCGCGCTCAGTGTTTACTTATCTGGCGGAAGTCAAATATCCGCCATCACGTAGCTCACGGTTGCGAAATCACGACACCCTTCTTCCAATCGAAGCCGCAAAAGGAGGGGAAAGGAGATTTGTCCTTTGATGCGGCCGTCGACTCTGCCAACCGAGTTTTGCGTTCCGAATTGCGAGGTTCAGGCCATCGGTTCGAGGGCGGAGTCTATGCTTGGCTTTTATGGGAAGTAGTGCCTGAGGCTTGCGATTGGGCCTTGGGCAGGCCTGAGCGCAACAGCCACGGCATTGATCGCCGGCTTGCGCTCTGGCCCGCCCCCTGAAGAGCCGGTGTGGCCGGTTGGCCCTTGATGGACCCAGAATTTCACACCCTACGGCTCCGTTGGAGGTTCTTGATCACCTCGATGGGCGCACCGTGGATGAGCTGTAAGAGGCAGGCAATGGCAGCGATTGACGTTACAAAAAGCGCAATCAGGGTTGCGGCCTTAGTCACTGCTCTAGCCAGCATGAGCCTTTCCGCACGTGCCCAGAAAGGAGAGGACCTGCGCGAGGCTGCACAAAATCCTATCGGCGATTTGATCAGCCTGCCCTTTCAGAACAATACAAACTTTGATATTGGCCACACTAGCAACACGCAAAATGTCCTCAACATTCAACCGGTCTATCCGCTTCACCTCGATCCGAGCTGGAACCTGATCATCCGACCGATCCTTCCGGTCATCTATCAGCCGCCCTTCATCTCTGGACCGGAGCTACGAGCGGCTGAAGCCATTGCCGGCCCAGAAATCGGTCGTACCGAGTTCGGCCTGGGCGATCTCACGCCAGAATTATTCTTCTCGCCGAGGCAGCCAATAGTATTTGGTCAGGGGCTGAGCATGGTCTGGGGTGTCGGGCCGGCCTTTCAGCTGCCAACGGCCACGAACGATAAGCTTGGGACGGGAAAGTGGTCCGCCGGTCCCGCATTCGTCACCTTCTTCTCGGCAAGGCCGCTGCACGTGACGACCGGCTTCTTGATTGTTAACGTTTGGTCCTTTGCCGGAGATCAAGACCGCGCCAATGTCAACGCGATGACGCTGCAGCCGTTCTTGAATTATAACCTGCCCGATGGCTGGTATCTGACGACGAGCCCCCTCATGACGGCAAACTGGGAGGCTAATCGTGAGAACCGCTGGACCGTGCCCATTGGGGGCGGTTTCGGGCGAATCTTCAAGATCGGTGATCAATCGGTCAATGCTAATATCGCTGCCTACTACAATGTGGTGACGCCCGAGGACACGGGCGCTAATTGGCAATTGCGCGCAGAGTGGACATTCCTTTTTCCGACAAAGTAGCGACGTGCTCGCGCATAGCTGCCGGACGTAAGCGGTGCTCTTCGCTCGTGCCTCGCAATTGGTCGTGAGTTGCGCCTCGGCTGCGCGTGCCCTCGCATCACGTCCGTCCCAGGAAGAGCCTGATGACCGTCCCCGTGCGCGCCCGGTTGGCAGGCGGCTCGCGCACCCTCGCCGCCTCCTGAGCGCCTGCGCGCGGCCGGCAAAAAATCGGGGTTGTTCCCGATGTCTGGCCGACTGGCGCGGGCCTACGGTTGCCGCCTCTCCAGGAGGAGGCAAGCCGACATGCTGAGATTTCCAGTCTCGCTGCGATATGCGCCGGCAATCGCCGTGGCGGCGCTTTGCCTGCAGGCGGCGGCAAGCAACGTGCCCGGCGCGGCCGTGGCCTACGCGGTGGCGCCTGCGGGCCAGCATGCTCGCGGCGAAGCCGGCTCCGGCTTCGTGCCCGCAGCCTCGCAAGGCAGGTCGGCGCGACAGGCGCGTATGAGACGATGCCTGCAGAGCTGGGACCCCGCCACGCAGATGTCGAAGGGCGAGTGGCGACGCACCTGCCAGCGCGTGATCATCCAGCAGCCCGGAATGTTCGGCCCCGACCCGTTGTGAGCGCGCCCCGCTGTGAGCGCGGTGGCCGGCGAAATCGTACCTCGCCGACGTGGCCCGCATGCGCCAGGGCGTGGCGCCACTTCGCGGCGTCACTTGATGGCGCGACCGATGCTGGGCTGGAAGATCTCCCTCCAGTCGTCCTTCATGCTGACGACCGTCCAGCCCCTGGACTTGGCCTCATCGTAGAGCGCCGGGGTGAAGGTCCCGACCCTGGTCTCGGGCAGTCCCTGCGCCGGCCCGTAGGCATACTCGCGCCGCTCGTCGTCGTGCAGCAGCAGCATCGCCAGTCGCAGGCCGTCGCCGGCCCGCGTGTATTCCAGCATCTGGCGGTCTCCGGTCGAATTGCCGAATGCCGCGCAGGGCCGACGGCCGATCATCAGGTGGATAGCCTCGGGCTTGCCGGCGTTGTTGTCGTTGAGGAGCAGCCTGGGCTCCTTGGTGAGCGTGGGCCTGCCGTCCTTGTCGTAGCCGAACGTGGTGCCGCCGGCCGTCCCGACCACCTGCTCCGGCGGGATGCCGTAGACCTGCTCCGCGTACGTGCGCACGAAATCCTGGCCGCCGCCGGTGACGATGTAGGTCTTATAGCCATTGGCGCGCAGGTGGCGCAGAACCTCCAGCATCGGCTGATAGGCCAACTCGGTATACGGCCGGTCCCAGCGGGGATGCCTGGCACGCTCCATCCATGCCTTCGCCTCCGCGCTGAACTCATCGACTGTCATGCCGCTCAGCGTGGCAGCGAGGACCTCCTCAAGCTCTTTCAGCGGGAGCCTGGAGACCGCTTCGCGATCGCCGGAGAGGACCGTCTTGAACTGCGCGAGAGTCCCCAGTTCCGGCCTCCGCGACACGACAGCCGGGACGCGCTCCAGGCAATAGACGACCTGGGTGTACATCGGCTGCTCCACCCAAAGGGTGCCGTCCTGGTCGAAGGTGGCGATGCGTGCCTCCGGCGGCACGAAGTCGGGGCTCGACCGGTCGGTGGTGGCCTGCACGAACCGGAGGATCGCCTGTTTCGCTGCGCCGTCGTTCCAGGACGGGAGCGGGTCTGCGTCCTGCGCCCGCGCCGATGTGCGGGGCATCGTGCCCCCAAGCAGCGGAAGCGCCGCCAGGGTCGAGAGCACTGCGCGGCGGTTGATGCCGCGGGACGAGGTGGACGCCATGACTGCAGGCCCCTTCTCATTGCGTTGGGGGCGCGTCCGCCATGCGGCGCGCCCCCAACGCGGTTCCTACTGTCCAGGCTTGTTTTTGATCGTCGCGTCTATCTGCTGCTTCACCGCCTCCAGGTTGAAGGACGCCGGGTCCTGCATGGGCGGGAACTCGATGGCCGTCTTGGCTAGGTCCGCTACCTTCTCCTGGACCATGACGAACCGCCAGAACTCCCGGGCGTAGAAATCGTTCATGTAGCCGCCACCCATATTATTGAGATTCTCTTGATTGATGGACGGGGTGCGCTCAAACGGATCCTGGCGAATGTTGATGATGCCGGGCATGTCCGTCGTGGTCTTCTGACCGGTCCAGCCCTCCGGCTGGCGGAAGAACTGGAACTTGAAATCGCCGATTCGGATGGCGCCCAGGTGGGGCCCCGCGAAGTAGAAGTACTCCTGGCGCGCGGATGGCCCCTTGTCCTGCAGCAGGTCCAGCTGGTTGTAGCCGTCCAGATGGTTCTTGTAGTTCCGGTCGCCGAGGCTCACGCCCTTCTTCAGCTGCTCGACGATGTTGGGATTGCCGGCGGCGGCCACCATGGTCGGGAACCAGTCGAGGCTGGAGAACAGCCCGTTCTGGACCGTGCCTGGCTTGATCTTGCCCGGCCAGCGCACGATGCACGGCGAGCGGAAGCCCCCCTCGTAGGCGGTGCCCTTGGTGCCCTTGAAGGGCGTCATGCCGCCGTCCGGCCAGGTGAACACCTCGGCCCCGTTGTCGGTGCTGAAGACCACGATGGTGTTGTCCGCCTCGCCGATGTCCTCCAGGTGCCGCAGGAGGGCGCCGATGGCGTCGTCCATCTGCTTCACGCCTGCCTCCTGCAGGCCGAAGTTGGTCTCGCTGTTCATCATCGCCCGGTACTTCGGGGAGAGGAAGGTCCACACGTGCATGCGCGTGGTGTTGTGCCAGAGGAAGAACGGCTTGCCCTCCTTCTTGGCTCTGTCCATGAAGCGTTTCGAGTTGTCGACCAGCACCTCGTCGAAGGTGGTCATGTCGTACTTCGCCTTCCCGAAGCCCTCCCACATGTTCGGGACGTTGGACATGTCGGGGAACGGCGGCAGCGGCCCCTCGTCCTCGATGCGCTGCTTGCCGACGCGGCCCCAGCGCGGCATCACTGTCGGGTCGTCAACATCGGTCGCATAGGAGCGCACCAGGTTGCGCGGCCCGTACTTCTGATAGAAGGCAACATCCCTGGGATAGGAGTACCAGTAGGGGTCCGACATGGCGTCGAGGTGATAGAGGTAACCGAAGAATTCGTCGAACCCGTGCAGGGTCGGCAGGAACTTGTTGAGGTCGCCGAGGTGGTTCTTGCCGAACTGCCCGGTGAGATAGCCTTGCGCCTTGAGCGCGGTCGCGATCGTGCAAGCCTGGGCTGGCATCCCGACGTCGGCGCCAGCCTGCCCGACGGTCGTCAGGCCCGTGCGCAAGGGAATTTCGCCGGTGATGAAGGCCGCCCGGCCGGCCGTGCAGCTGGCTTCGGCGTAGTAGTCCGTGAACAGCACGCCCTGCTGGGCCAGCCGGTCGAGGTTGGGTGTCTTGCCCGACATCATGCCGCGATGGTAGGCGCCGATGTTGAACCAGCCGACGTCGTCGCCCATGATGAATACGATATTCGGCCGCTGCCCCGGCCGCAGCGCCGGTGCTGGAACTTGCTGCTGGGCTTGCGCCTGCCTTGTGAAGCCAGTTCCTGGCAGCGCCGTCGCGGCTGCAAGCGTGGCTCCGCTCAGCAGCAGATCGCGCCGGGCCACCCCCTTGTTTTTGCGCTGCGCTGCGTCCTGAGAGTTGTCGTGCGGGCTGTTGCTCATGCGGGTTCTCCTGGGGGCTCCCATCCCAGCAGGGCATCGGCAACGTGGGTCCCCCGGCGCGAACGCCAGGCCTCTCAACAAGCCCCAACCAGCCGGCGCCTCTGCTGTTGCTATGAGCAATTGGCGTAGACTGCGGCATCGGGGAACGCTCTCGGGCCCAACCCGCGAAACGCTGAGATAGAGTCCCGAGCAGCAGGCGGCGCGTTGCCGGATCGGCACGCGATCATGACTGTAAGGATGAGGCTGGCCGGTTAACCGGTCTCGTGCTCACTCGGCCGAGGAGAGGTCCTTCAGCACCCCGGCGGGGATCGAAAGCACGTTGGGGGTCTGCCATGCCGTCGAAACCCGCACGGGTCCGGTGGGCAGAGCGATGGTCTGCGTGATCAACGTGCTGACGACCGCAACCACCCGACCCTCGCAGTCGAGCACCGGCGCCCCCGACGCGCCGTGGTCCAGCACCAGCCGGTCGTCGCCATCGTGCATCTCGATGAGTGCCATGCCGGCGAGACGCTCGCCGGTGCCGTACTCCGCAAAGCGCCCTTTGGCGAACCGCAGCTTGCCGTCGGGATACGCGAGGCTGAGAAGCTGCTCCTCGGCAACCAGCGGTGCCGTCCTGACCGGAAGGGCGGCGGCGCTGGGGAAGGCGGCCTTGAGCTCGATCACGGCCACCTTCTCGGCGTGAGAGCCCGCAACGCGGAGGATGCGGGCGGGGATCACCTGCCCCCTGTCGCTCTCGCGCAGCTCGATCTGCTTCCAGTCCTGGGCAGAGAGCCGCATGGCCTCGGCGACATGCGCAGCTGTCACCATCAGCCGGGGCGAGAGGAACCAGCCGGTGCCGCGTATGCCAAGGATGGCGGGCGCATCCTTTCTCTCGTCCGCTTCGAACTCCCTGGTGATGTTGACTGTGGAGCGGACCAGCGTCGCAGGATCGATGCAGGCGGCATTGGCGCCGGTGACACCGGCGGGCATCGCCATCAACACAAGAAGGAAAAACAAACCTTGGCGCATGGCGCCGTCCCCCCGATGCACAGTCCTGTCCGATCGGACCGGCCCGAGGACGCGGCCCACGGCAAGACTAGCCTCATGGGAACCGGAAGGTGTGGCCGCCGCGTCTCACCGCGGTTGAAATCTCACTGCTTTGCCAAGCGTTTAGCACGCTCGGCATATTCCTCCGCGCCGCTCGCCGGCGTCACAGGACGTTCTGCCACAGCAGCCCGAGGCCGCCGGGCACCGCGAGGTTGGCGAGCATGCCGTTTTGCATGCCGATGCGCTTCGCCGGGTCGTCGACCTCCCAGAAGCGCAGGAGCATTGTCACCCCTTGAGCCGCTCGATCAGCGCCATGGCGGCGGCGGGCGCGCGCACCTTGCCCTCGTGGATGAAGTAGACGAACACGTCGCGGGGTTGCACCTTGGCCTTGGTGGCGGGCTCCACCAGCGCCAGGTCCTTCGGCGCGGTGCCCCTGGCCCAGGCCTGCGCGCGCGCGGCCCATTGGTCGAGCGCCTTCTCCGGATAGCCGGTGGCGATATCGTCCTGGCCTCTCTGCAGACGCGCGTAGACGAAATCGCCGACCGGATCGGGGATGGCCGGATAGGTGGCGTGCTCGGCGTAGACGACCGGGATCTGGAACCGGCGCAGGAGGGCGATGAATCCCGGCGTCAGGAAAGAGGGGTGGCGCGGCTCCACCACGTGGCGCAGCTTCACGCCGTCGTGCTTCTCGGGCAGCAGCTCCAGGAAGCCCCGAAGTCCGCCTCGTCGAGCTTCTTGGTGCCTGCGAACTGCCACAGGAGCGGCCCCAGCCGGCTGCCCAGCTCGGTAATCCCGGAGTCCAGAAAACGCTTGATGGAATCGCCCGCCTCCCGCAGCACGCTGCGGTTGACGGCGTAGCGCGGCCCCTTGACCGAGAACACGAAGCCCTCCGGCGTCTCGGACCGCCACTTGGCGAAGCTGGCCGGCGTCTGCGTGCGATAGAAGGTGCCGTTGATCTCGATGGAGGTGAGGCGCTGGCTGGCATACTGCAACTCGCGCGCGTGCGGCAGCCCCTTGGGATAAAACACCCCGCGCCACGGCTCGAACGTCCACCCGCCCACGCCGACCCGGATCTGTCCCGCTTTGGCCATGCCCACCGATTAAGCAGAGTTGGCGCGCAATGCCAACGGGGGAATGGTGCCCGGCAGTGCATCGGCGTTCCTGCAATCCTCCCGCAATCCTGGAATCGCCAGCCGCACAAGCTGCCTCTATAGTCGCAGGGTCGCGTGCAAGGCGCCGCGCTATGGTAGGCCAAGGGCAAAAGCAACAAGACCCGACGCCTGCGGTTCCGGAGGGAGGAACGATTGAGAAAGCTTCTGCGATTCAGCCGGGGGGTGGACGCGCTCAATACCCACATCGGCCGATGGGTGGCCTGGGCACTGCTGGTGGCCATCCTGGTGAGCGCCGCCAACGCGACGGTGCGGAAGGTCTTCAACACCTCCTCCAACGCCTGGCTCGAGATCCAGTGGATCCTGTTCGGCGCTGTGTTCCTGCTGTGCTCGGCCTGGGCGCTGATCTCCAACGAGCACATCCGCATCGACATCGTGAACAACATGCTGCCGAAGCGGGTGCGCGACTGCATCGACGTGGTCGGCCATGTTTTCTTCCTCCTCCCCGTCACGATCGTGATCGCCTGGCTGGGCTGGCCGTTCTTCTGGCGCTCGCTGATGCAGAACGAGCAGTCGACCAACGCCGGCGGGCTGCCGGTGTACCCGTCGAAATTCCTGATCCCGCTGGCCTTCACGCTGCTCCTCGTGCAGGGCCTCTCGGAGCTGATCAAGCGCATCGCCATCATGCGGGGCGAGCTGCAGGACACGACCTCGGGCGGCGGGCATCACGCGGCGGCCGAGGCTGAGGCCGAGCGCCTGCTGCAGGCGGCGCAGGAAGAAGCCGAAAAGCGCGCGGGCCACTAGCCGGCGGCACCGACCAGATACACCAACTGACACCTTAGCGAGATTTCCAGATGGCAGAATTCGTCGCCCACAACATGGCGCCGATCATGTTCGCCTCCCTCGTGGTCTTCCTGATCATGGGGTACCCGGCCGCCTTCTCCCTTGCCGCCGTCGGCCTCGTCTACTTCATCGTCGGCACCGAGCTGGCGCCGCTGTCGCACGGCGAGATCACCCTGTCGTGGCCGCTTCTGCAGGCTCTCCCCGAGCGCATCTACGGCATCATGAACAACGAGGTGTTGCTGGCGATCCCGTTCTTCACCTTCATGGGGCTGGTGCTGGAACGATCGGGCATGGCCGAGGACCTGCTCGATACCATCGGCCAGCTGTTCGGGACCATCCGCGGCGGCCTCGCCTATGCGGTGGTCTTCGTCGGCGCGCTGCTGGCCGCCACCACCGGCGTGGTGGCCGCGTCCGTCATCTCCATGGGGCTCATCTCGCTCCCCATCATGCTGCGCTACGGCTACGACCGCCGCGTCGCATCGGGCGTCATCGCCGCGTCGGGCACCCTCGCCCAGATCATCCCGCCGTCGCTGGTGCTGATCGTCATGGCCGACCAGCTCGGCCGCTCGGTGGGCGACATGTACGAGGCAGCGTTCATCCCCGGCATCGTGCTCGCCGGGCTCTATGCGCTCTACGTTTTCATCGTTACGCGGATCTCCGGCAAGGCGGCGCCCGGACTGCCGCCCGATGCCGTCGGCTTCAAGGAGCCTGGCGGCGGGCGCGGGCTGACCTCGCTTGGCATCCTGGCCGTCGTCTCCGCGCTGGTCGGCTACTTCCTCATGCGCGACCAGCCCTATCGCGGGGCCGACTTCGTGATCCTGACGATGGCGGTCTCCATCCTGTTCGCCTTCGGTGTCGCGGTCATCAACTGGGTCATCGCCAAGCTCACGGGCTGGCGCTTCCTGTCGGGCCTTGGCCAGCAGGTCACGTTCGTGATGGTGCCGCCGCTGATGCTGATCTTCCTGGTGCTCGGCACCATCTTCATCGGCGTGGCCACGCCGACGGAAGGCGGGGCCATGGGCGCCACCGGCTCGATGCTGCTGGCGGCGTTCAAGCGCTGGGTCGACCGCGACCCGCGCCGGTTCAATTTCGCGCTGGTCAAGTCGGCCACCGAGGCGACGGCGAAGCTGTCGGCGTTCGTGGTGTTCATCCTGATCGGCGCCCGCATCTTCTCGCTCACCTTCTACGGCGTCAACGGCCACCTGTGGGTGGAGCACCTGCTCACCTCGCTGCCCGGCGGGCAGGTGGGCTTCCTGGTGTTCGTGAACACGCTGGTGTTCTTCCTGGCGTTCTTCCTCGACTTCTTCGAGATCGCCTTCATCGTCATCCCGCTGCTGGTGCCGGCGGCCGAGAAGCTGGGCGTGGATCTCGTCTGGCTCGGCGTGATGCTGGGCGTGAACATGCAGACGAGCTTTATGCACCCGCCGTTCGGCTTCGCCCTGTTCTACCTGCGCTCGGTGGCGCCGAAGGAGCCCTACAAGGACCGCGTGACCGGCGCCATGACGGCCCCTGTCACCACCGGCCAGATCTACTGGGGCGCCATCCCGTTCGTGGTGATCCAGTGCATCATGGTGGGTCTCGTCATCGCCTTCCCGGCCATGGTGATGCACTACAAGGTGGTGACGCCGGTGGGGGATCCCACCAAGATCGAGATCCAGCCGCTGCCGTTCGGACCGCCGGGCGTGCCCTTCGTGCCGCCGGAGTTGCCCAAGTAATGGGCTGCGCCCGCGACGTATGCACGCAACGGGGACACGCCGTGCGCGAAGAGAAGCGCGGGCGCTCGCCGGGCGGACCACGTGCCGGCTTGAAAGAAAGTTCCGATTCCTACGCCGTGCGCAGGACGCTACACTCGCGCAAGGCCGCCACGCGGGTGACGCAAACCTCAAGAGCCGGGCGGCACTTTTTCATCTCGCCCTACAGGGAGGAAGACCATGACGAAAGTTGACAGGCGCACACTCATCAAAGCCGGCGGCGCGGTCGCGGCGGGCGCCGTCGCGACGGCCGTCGCGGCGCCGGCGATCGCGCAGTCGTCGCCCGAGATCCGCTGGCGCATGGCGACGAGCTGGCCCAAGTCGCTCGACACGCTCTACGGCGGCGCCGAATGGATCGGCAAGCGCGTCGCGGCGATGACCGATAACAAGTTCCAGATCCAGGCCTGCGCCGGCGGCGAGATCGTTCCGGGCCTGCAGGTGCTCGATGCGGTCCAGAACGGCACCGTCGAGGCCGGCCATACGGCGATGTACTATTACTTCGGCAAGGACGATACCTTCGTCTTCCCGTCGGCGCTGCCGTTCGGCATGAACAGCCGCATGCAGAACGCCTGGATGCTGCATGGCGGCGGGCTGGACGTGCTCAACGAGTTCCTGAAGTCCTACAACGCCTACATGATCCCCGCCGGCAACACCAACTGCCAGATGGGCGGCTGGTTCCGCAAGGCCCTCACCAAGATGGACGACATGAAGGGCCTGAAGATGCGGCTGGGCGGGTTCGCCGGCAAGATCGTGCAGCGGATCGGCGTGGTGCCGCAGCAGATCGCGGGCGGCGATATCTATCCGGCGCTCGAAAAAGGCACGGTCGACGCCGCCGAGTGGGTCGGTCCCTACGACGACGAGAAGCTCGGCTTCAACAAGGTCGCGCCGTACTACTACACCCCCGGCTTCTGGGAGGGCGGTCCGATGCTTCACGTGCTCGTCAACGAGAAGAAATACGCCGAGCTGCCCAAGCACTACCAGGCGGCGCTGCACGCGGCCTGCGGCGAAGCCTCGACCTGGATGCCGGCGAAGTACGACGCCCAGAACCCCGACGCCATGCGCCGGCTGGTCGCCGGCGGCACCAAGCTGCGGCGCTTTCCGACCGTGGTGCTGGAGGCCGCGGAAAAAGCGGCCTACGAGGTGTACGAGGAGATGAACTCCAAGAGCGCGCACTGGAAGCGCATCTATCCGGGCTGGAAGAAATTCCGCGACGAGCAGATCCAGTGGTTCCGGGTCGCGGAATCCACCTACGACAACTACATGATGAACAGCAAGGTCGGGCAGCCCGCAGGGAAGCCGGCCGCGAAGAAAAGCTGAAAAGCGCCGGTCTCGACAAACCCCGCCTCGGCGGGGTTTTTTATTTGCGGAACCGCTTCTCCAGATCGTCGTCGGCTTCCGGCTCCGCGGGCGTCTCCGGCGCGGCGCCGGGCAGCGGCGCGCTGGGCTCCTCGGCCGGGACGATGATCTGCACCTTGCTCGGATCGACGTCCGACGCTTTGTCGAGAAACGCCGTGACCAGGCCCGGCCAGGCGATCACGATGCCCACCATGATCAGCTGCAGCACGACCCACGGAATCGCGCCCCAGTAGATCGCGGAGCTCTTCACTTCCTTCGGCGCGATGCTCCTCAGGTA
>Ga0134127_10000851_pt1 | contig 24678 bp, 21 predicted proteins | sample KB31753_FD_96459 | JGI IMG/M metagenome (GOLD analysis project Ga0134127, IMG submission 96459) | Terrestrial soil microbial communities with excess Nitrogen fertilizer from Kellogg Biological Station, Michigan, USA - KB3-175-3 | ecosystem: Environmental > Terrestrial > Soil > Unclassified ... | reverse complement strand
GCTCGCCGCCGATCGCATCCGCATCCAACCGCGAGCATCGGCCCACCCGACGATAGAGGCGGCCTCGTGAGTCTTTCGTCGCAGCCAGCCGCCAGCGAATTCTTCAGCGCGACGATTCGCACGGCCACGCCGTTGCTTCTCGCGGCGCTCGGCGAGGTCGTTGTCGAACGCGCCGGCGTCATCAACATAGGTCTCGAGGGCGTCGTCCTCGCCGGCAGCTTTGGCGCGCTGATCGGAGCGACGCACGGCGGCGTGCTTTCCGCGTACGTCGTCGCGGCGCTCTGCGGCCTGGCGACGGCCACGCTCTTTGCGCTGTTCGTGCTCTGGACCTCCGCCGATCAGATCATCACGGGCACAGCCATCACGCTGCTCGCGCTCGGGCTCACCGGAACGCTGTATCGCGCCATTTATGGAGCGACCGGGGCGCTGCTCACCCTGTCGACCGAGCAGCCACTCCCGATCCCGGGCTTGTCACGCATTCCATGGCTCGGCGCCGCATTGTTCGCGCAGCCGCCTGTGACCTATCTGGCGTACGCGCTCATCCCAATTGTCTGGTGGTGGATGTACAGGACGCATGCGGGGCTCGCGCTGCGCGCCGTCGGCGAGTCGCCGCAGGCTGCCGCCGCGGCCGGCGTTCGCCCACGACGCGTGCGGCTGCTCGCCTTAATGTTCGGGGGCGTCCTTGGCGGCATCGCGGGCGGAATGCTCGTCGTCGCGCAGGCGGGCACGTTCGCCGAAGGCATGTCGAGCGGCCGAGGATTCGTCGCCATCGCGATCGTGGTGCTCGGCCGCTGGCACCCTGTGGGCGTCGCGATTGCCGCGCTTGTCTTCGGCGCGGCGAGCGCGCTGCAGTTTCTATTGCAGGCGCTGGGGCTCGCGCTGCCGTATCAGCTTTTCCTCGCCCTTCCCTACCTGCTCACACTGGCGGGACTCGCCGGGCTTGCCGGACGCGTGCTCGCGCCCGCGGCGCTCGCGCGTCCGGATGAAGAATTGGCCTGACGTCAGCAGCTCTGGCCTGAGCCGGACCACCGCACGCGCCAACCACCCGCGACGCGCTCGAGCAGGCTGTAGTCGACGCGATCCCCATAGTCGCGCGATAGCACGAGCAGCGGCGGCTGGCTCCCGAGCTTGACGGCGGCCAGAAGCTCGCGCGTCTCGACCGTCTCGTCGTCGCCCCTCGAGCGCTCACTGTACGTCGTGGTCCAGGAGTCGTCGGCGGCGCCCGGTCGCGCGTCGCGCTCCGCGATCAACAACGTGTGCTCCTCGAGGGGGCTGGCTTCCTGATTGATCTGGCGCTGCAGCGTTGCCACCACGACCTGGTGTCCGTCCGCGAGCGCAAAGCTCCACGCCGTCCGCACGCTGAACGGCAGTCCCACGAAGCGTGAATCGCCGGCGCCGGACGCATCGTCGTGCAGCACCGACGCCAGTCGAATGAGGGCAGTCGCGAGACGCGACGAATCCGCGTGCGACATGGCGTTGAGCGAATCCAGCGGCAACACAGTCACCGCGTCGCCGGCGAATCCCACGCTCCACGGTGTCGCGGAGGCAGGTGAAACGACGCGCCATGACGGGCACTCCGTGCTGTCGCTCGGCTTCACCTGAGCCAGGCGCGCCGGTTGTGCCGCGCCGTTCCGGCCAAAGAGCCGAACGCCAATCGTATCGCTCAGATCATCGATCGACGCCAGCGTGTCGGAGAGGATCGCGAACGCCTGGCCGGCCGAATCCGACGGAACGAAGAGCGCTGGCCCGAGCGCGCCGAGCCAGCGCGGGGCGACGGGGGCGGCGCTGGATTCCGCCGCCACGATGCTGTCCGGCGCGACGCTGTTCGTTCGGCTCGGAGTCTTCGCGTGCTCACACGCCGCGAGCAGCAGCGCGAGCACGCAAGCCGCGCGCCGCACAGCGGGCGATCGCACGAGCCCGAAATGGTCGTATCCCAAGGCTTCTACCGTCGGCATGAGCCCCATGTGAGGTGAAGACCATTTGGGGTCAGGCACCGCAACACCACGCGCCAAAATTGGTGTCTGACACCGTTTTTGGGGTCAGGCACCGTTTTTGGGGTCAGGCACCGCAATGCCATGCACCAAAAATGGTGTCTGACCCCAATTTTGGTGTCTGACCCCAATCTTGGGGTCAGTCTTCGAGTTTGGTCGCCAGCCAGTTGATGCCGGTGCCTACGTCCACCACCAGCGGCACAGACAGTTCAGCGGCGTGTTCCATCTCCTGCACCACGAGTTCCGAGAGCGTCTCCAGCTCCTCGTCCGGGACCTCGAACACAAGCTCGTCGTGCACCTGCAACAACATGCGGCTGGCGAGCGCACGCGAGCGCAGCGCTGCATCGATGCGGATCATCGCGATCTTGATCAGGTCCGCCGCCGAGCCCTGAATCGGCGCGTTCGACGCGACGCGCTCTCCGAATGCACGGATGTTGAAGTTGCGTTCCTTGAGCTCCGGGATGTAGCGGCGGCGCCCGAAGATGGTCTGCACGTAGCCATGCTCGCGCGCGAAGTCGACCATCGAGTCCAGATACCCCCGAACGAGGGTGAAGCGCTCGAAGTACTTCGAGATGAACTCCTTGGCTTCGGCGTGCGGGATCTTGAGCTGCTGCGAGAGCGCGTGCGGCCCCTGCCCGTAGATGGTGGCGAAGTTGATCGTCTTCGCGCGCCCGCGCATCTCTTTCGTCACTTCATCCAGCGGGACCTCGAAGATGAGCGCCGCCGTCTGCCTGTGGATGTCGCCGCCGGAGCGGAACGCTTCCACGAACGCGGGGTCGCCGGAGAGATGCGCCAGCAGCCGCAATTCGATCTGCGAGTAGTCGGCGGCGAACAGCTTGCGACCCGCGCGCGGCACGAAGCCGCGCCGAATGTCGCGGCCCAGCTCGCGGCGAATAGGAATGTTCTGAAGATTCGGATCGCTCGATGAAAGCCGCCCCGTCGCCGCCACAGCCTGGCTGAACGACGTATGGATGCGCTCCGTCTCCGGATGCACGGCCGCCGGAAGCGCGTCGATGTACGTGTTCTCGAGCTTCGCGATCTCCCGGTACTCCATGAGCAGGCCGGGTAGCTCGTGCCCTTCGTCAGCGAGCTGCTGCAAGACTGTCGCATCCGTCGACGCGCCTGTGGCCGTCCGCTTGAGCACCGGCAGCCCGAGCTTCTCGAACAGGATCTCGCGGAGCTGAAGGTTGGAGTTGATGTTGAACTCCTCTCCCGCCGCCGCATAAATCTCCTGCTCCACACGCGCGCGCTCCCGCGCGAACCGCTCCTTGAGCGCGGCGAACCAGGGCAGGTCGATCGCGATGCCCTCCCACTCCATCTCGGCGAGCACGCCAATGAGCGGCATCTCCACGTCGCGAAAGAGCGACGCCACCTGGAGCGCCTCGAGCTGCGGCTCGAAGAGCGCGCGCAGGCGCCAGGTCATGTCCGCGTCCTCGCACGAGTAATCGCGCGCGCAGTCGATCGGCACCTCGTCATACGGCAGCGAGTCCTTCCCCTTGCCGCAGAGCTCCTCGAACGACGTCATCGTGTGGCCGAGGAACTCGAGCGCCAGCAGGTCGAGCCCATGCGAGCGGCGTCCGGGATCGAGCACGTAGCTCGCGACCATCGTATCGAAATCGACGCCGCGCAGCGACACGCCCGCCCGACGCAGCGCGAGGATGTCGTACTTGGCGTTCTGCGCCGTCTTGCGGACGCTCGCATCCTCGAGGAGCTCGCGCAGCGGCCGCATCTCCTCGCTCAGGATTGGCGGCAGGTTGCGCACGGCGGGGCGTGGCGTGGCGGCCGCCGCGTAAAAACGCGCGGCAATGCTCCCGGCGTCCGCGCGCGCCGCGGCCTTTTTCGCACGCGCTTTCCTGGGCGCCGCCGGCGCGTCGCCGCTGGCCGTCGCCTGTTCGACAGTCGCCTGAGCGGCGGTCGCCTCGTCGAGCAGCAGCGAGCCCTGCTCCTCGCGGCGCGGCTTGTGTGCGAGTGGAAAGTAGAATGCCTCTCCCGGTGCAACGCCTATCGTGACGCCCACGAGGGTAGAGCGCAGCGGATCGATCTGATATACCGCCCTGGGATCGATCACTGTCTCCGTGTCGACGGCGATGTACGGCGCCGAGCGGGCGCGCGCCACGGCGTCGCGCATGGCGTCGAGCGTGTCGATCGTGCGGTAGTCGAGTGGAACCGCGTTGCCTGGGGCCGCATCGGCGCTCGACGCATCGACCGCCGCGGCCGGCTGCGCGCTCCCGCTGGTTGCTCCGCTCGCCGACGCCGCGGCACCTGACGCACGGGCCAGGCCGTGGAACTCGAGCTCCATGAACAAGTCGCGCAGCCGTTCGTGGTTCGGCTCCGAGAGACGCATGGCATCCAGATCCAGCTCGATTGCCAGATCCTGGTGAATCGTGACGAGCTCCTTGGAGAGCAGCGCCATGTCACTCTGCGCCAGCAGCGCTTCGCGCGGGCGCTTCTTGGTGATCTCGGCGGCGTGCGCGATGATGTTCTCGACGGTGCCGTACGAGTTCACCAGCTCGGCCGCGCCCTTCTCACCGATGCCCTTCACGCCCGGGACGTTGTCGGAGCTGTCGCCGAGCAGCGCGAGATAGTCTGTCACGAGCGCGGGCGGGACGCCGAGCCGCTCGGCGCCGTTCTCGACGCCGACCCACTGCTCCTCCACGGCGGACGCGCCGCCGCGCCCCGGATTGAGCAGCCACACACCGGGGCGCACGAGCTGCTGAAAATCCTTGTCCCCCGAAACGACGACGACGTTCACGTTCGCTTCCACGGCACGGCGGGCGAGCGTGCCGATCACGTCATCCGCTTCGTAGCCAGGCAGCGCGAGGATCGGAATGCGATAGGCCTCGAGCAGCGCGCAGATGCGCTCCATCCCGCGGTCGAAGTCGGCCTGGAGCTCGTCGGTCAGCTTCTCGCGCGTGGCCTTGTACGCGGGATACCGCTCGTGTCGGAAGGAGAGTCCTGAATCGTGGACCCAACCCAGGTACTCGGGTTTGTGCGTGCCGATGAGCCGCTGGACGAAGTTGGCGATGCCCCAGGCGGCGGAGGTGTTCTCGCCGCGACTCGTGGTGAGCGGGCGCGAGATGAGCGCGAAGAAGGCGCGATAGATCAGCGCATACCCGTCCACGAGAAACAGCCGCGGCGCGCCGGGCGGGGTGGTCGGGGTCGTCTCCATCATCGTAAGCTACAACCCGCTCGCGGGCGCGGCCGCCATAAAACGACACCGCCTGCCACGCGGCAGGCGGTGCGGATCATACGCGGAGCAGCGAACGAACGGTCAGACGCGGGTTACGTTCGCGGCGTGCAGCCCCTTCTCGCCTGTATGGATCTCGAACTCGACTTCCTGCCCTTCGGCGAGCGTCTTGAAGCCGTCCATCGTGATCGCGGAGAAATGGACGAAGACGTCCTCGCCGCTGTCCTGTTCAATGAAACCGTAACCCTTGGCATCGTTGAACCACTTCACCTTCCCTCTGGCCATGCGCGCTGCCTCCAACGGGGTGAATCGATTCCAGCACTCCAATACCGGTAAACCGACCCGGACTTTGCGCGCCCTATATAGGAATGCCCGGATGCTTTGTCAAGCGAAACCACGCGCGGCCCGTCAATCGAGCGTCACCCGCAGCGGCCGCACCAGGTCAGTCGTGCGATCGCCGTGGTGAATTCGAGCGCGCTCGCCGCGTCGAGCTGCCAGTCGCCGCGCCCCGTTCGATCCACGAACACGAGACGCAGCGCCGGATCGCGATAGCTCCACACGAGATGCGCGCCCGGCCGGTCGGCGTGCTCCGCGGTGGGCTCCTCGGTGGCGTCGGGCGGCCCGAACGCATCGAAGACGCGACCGCGCGGCGTCGACCACCCCGCCGATTCGCCTTCGCCGAATCGTTCGTTGGCCTGCTCGAGCCGGCGAAAGTACGCGATCATCGCTTCGTTTTCGGACGTGCTCGGATCCGGATCCGTCGTGCGCACGAAGCGCGACCACGCGTCGGCAAGCGTGGCGGAATCGCTCGCCCGCACGGCGCGAAGCCGCGCGTCCGAGGTGAAGTAGCGGAGGTAGTCGAGCATCTCCCGGAAGGAACCGACCGCGAGTCCGTCGGCCGGCCGCACGACGGCGGCGATGGGAGCGGCACGCGCGCCGCGCTCGTCGGCGACCCGAATCGTCAGCAGGCCGAGCCCGATCCGATCGACCGGCAGGCGCGCGACACCGCTGCGCAGATCAGAGCCGCCAGACAGGTCGACGGTGTCCGCGTACAACACGCTCGCGCTGTCGGCGAGCACCTCCACGCGCACGCGCGCCGTCGGCGCGGCGCCTGTCGCCTCGACGTACACGTCGAGCGTTGTATCCTCGCCGAGCGTGACGGTCCCGCGCGGATTCACGATGAGCGCCGGCTGCTGCGCGCGCGTCGTACGCGGTGTGACGTCGTAGACGGCGGCCGACGCGAGCATGTCGCCGCCCGCCGGAAAGGTCGGCAGGACGGTCGCGCGCGAGAGCAGGCCCGCGTTCGTGGATCCGTTGTCGCGCACCGAGAGGTCGAGCGTGTACGACCCGGGCCGCATGGACAACGGCTGCTGCACGACGACGCTCTCCTCGGTGCGCGTCGTCTCGCGAAAGCTGGCGACGCGCACCTCCGAATGCGCCGTGCGCCGCGCGACCAGCGCATTGCCCGCGCGCACGCCGTAGCTCACGTCGTACGCGGCGCGATACTGCTCGCCGTCGCGAACGAACGTCAGGTCGCGGTTGGGAAAGGAGAAGGCGATGATGATGCGCGTCGAATCGGGCGTGCTCCCGGCGAAGGCGTGGACATCGCCCACGAACGGGATCTCGCCCGACGCCACGAGATAGCCGGCCTGCTGATAGACGGCGCTCGCGTTGATGATGACGGGCGTGGGCGCGCGCTCGAGGGGACCGAGCGGCGCAGCCGGCGGCGGCGCACGATGATGCACGAAGCAGCCCGCGACGCACAGCGGCAGCCCAAACATCATCGCGGCGCGCGCACTCGGCGCCGACATTTTTCTCCGGCGGGCAGCCATCGTCACGCCGTAGTGTATCGCGCGCGCGATTCGCTTGCCACGTGCAGTGCCGGCGGTTAGGTTCGCCGCGTGCCACGAGAGAATTTGGTCGGTCAGAAAATCGCCGGATACGAGCTGCTCAGCGAGGTCGGCGAGGGCGGCACGTCGGCCGTGTTCCGTGCTCGCCACTCCGACCACGGCACCGTCGCGGTGAAGGTCCTGCGTGAGAAGCTCCGGCAGGATCGAACGGCCGTCGCGCGCTTTCTGCGCGAGGCCCGGTACGGCGAGCGCGTGACGCATCCCAACGTCGTGCGCACGATCGAGATCGGTGAGGCGACACCGGGCATGCACTTTCTCGCGATCGAATGGGCCGCCGGCGAGATCCTCGAGAAGTACGCGAAACAGAAGGGACCGCTGCCCGCCGCCGAGGTCGCGACCATCGTCTCGCAGATTGCCGCCGCCGTTCACGCGGCGCATTCCGTGGGTATCGTGCACCGCGACCTGAAGCCTGAAAACGTCATGTACGATCCGGCCACACGGCAGGTGAAGCTGCTGGACTTCGGCATCGCCACCGACACGGATCAGGATCCCGAGCAGCGGCTCACGCGGGCTGGCTTCTTTGTCGGCACGCTCATGTACGTGGCGCCCGAGGCGCTCTCCGGCGAGCTGGTTGGCCCGCAAGCCGATCAGTACAGTCTCGCGACGATCGCCTACTTCCTGCTCAGCGGTTGCCTGCCCTTTACCGCAAAGACGCCGCGCGAAATGTTCTCGCAGCTCCTCTCGACGTCGCCGGTACCCCTCAATCAGGCACGTCAGAATCTGCGCTTTCCCGCGGCGATCGAATCGGTGGTCATGCGCGGGTTGAGCAAGGACCCCGCGAAGCGCTACCCCGACGCGCTCGCCTTTGCCGCCGCGCTCGAGGCCGCGCTCCAGCAACAGGACGACGAGAGCGATCGGGGCATGTTCGGCAAACTCCTAGACCGCTTCAAGAAGAGCTGACGGCTACACCCGGCGCCGCCGGAGGTGGCACGGCCGGCTGACCGAGCGGTGTCGGCAGGCCCGGCGCCACCACGTCCTGCGGATGCACGGGCAGCCAGAGCGTGAAGGTCGAGCCTCGATCGAGCTCGCTCTCCACCGAGAGCTCGCCGCCGAGCAATCGCGCGAGCCGGCGCGAAATGGTGAGCCCGAGCCCCGTTCCGCGCTGCATCGAATCGCCGCGAGGACCCGCGTTCACCTGCTCGAATTCCTCGAAGATCCGCTCCTGATCCGCGGGCGCGATGCCGACACCTGTGTCCACCACCTGCACCACGACCCAATCGCGGCGGCCGTCCGGCGTGTGCTGCTCGAGCGCTGACGCGCCCGGCGCCGACGAAGCAGTGATCGCCCGGGCCCGCACCGAGATGCTGCCCGCCGGCGTGTACTTCACCGCGTTGCCGAGCAGGTTCACGAGAATCTGTCGCAGGTGCGTGGGATCGGTGCGCACCCGCGGCAGCGTGGTGCCAACGGCGAGCGAGAGGCTCAGGCCACGCTCGTTGATCAACGATTCGAGCTCGCTCGCCACGTTCAGCACGAACGGCCGCAGCGCGAGCGCCTCCGGGTGCACCTCGAGCCGGCCGGCAGCCATCTTCGCTATGTCGAGCACCTGATCGACAAGGTGCCGCAGATGCGTGGCCGACGCGGCTATGCGCTCGACGGGCGGGACCTGGCGCGGCGAGAGGTCGCCGTAGACGCCGTCCCGCAGCAGCTCCACGAAGCCAACGATCGCGTTCAATGGCGTGCGCAACTCGTGGGAGATGTTCGCGAGGAACTCGCTCTTTGCCGTGTTCGCGCGCGCGACTTCACTGTAGAGCCGCTCCACTTCGGCGGAACGCTCCGACGCGCGGCGCGCGTGCTCCCGTTGTCGAAGGACGGCCAGCAAGAAGAGCAGGACGACGAGCACGCCGACGACGCTGAACGGTCCCCAGAGCGGATCCGGATGCTCGCGGCGCTCGAGCGCCAGCGTCCAGCCCACGGCGCCCGCGAGCATGCACAGCAGCGCCACGATGGCCACCGTCACAGCGCGCGCGGCGAGTCCGCCTCGAGGCCGGGAAGATGTCATATTCATCCGCGGCGCCCCGTTTTGGCCGTTTTGGGGTCAGGCACCGTTTTTTGGTGCCTGACCCCAAAAACGGTGCCTGACCCCAAAAACGGTGCCTGACCCCAAAATGCGCGATGGATTCGTACAGGCAGCATCGTTGTCACGCGATCAGACTCTGACCTCCGAATAATGCCCGTGCCGCCCACGTCCCAGCCGTCGAATACCCGCGACGCGCTCGTCGCGATGCTCGCCGCCCGCTCCGCCCGAACCGGCACCTTCACACTCGCTTCCGGTCGCCAGTCCTCACTCTACATCGACGCGCGCATCACCACCATGAGTCCTGACGGCCTCGTGCTGATTGGCCAGCTCGGGCTGGCGGCACTCCGTCAGACTGACTGGGGCGACGTGGATGCGGTGGGCGGCCTCACGCTCGGCGCCGACCCGATCGCGTGCGCCATCGCGTACGCGAGCGCATCCTCGTCACGTCCGCTGCGCGCGTTCACCGTGCGCAAGGAAGCGAAAACGCATGGAACCGGCAAGCTGATCGAGGGTCCGTTCAGCCTTGGCGACCGGGTGGCTGTGATCGAGGACACGATCACTACAGGCGGCTCCGCGCGGCGCGCGATTGAAGCGGTTCGCGGCGCCGGCGGGTTCGTGGCCGGTGTGCTCGCCCTCGTGGACCGCGAGGAGGGCGGGCGTGAAGCGCTAACGGAGCTCGGCGTTCCTGTCGTGTCGCTCGTGCGCGCGAGCGAGCTCCTGCCGCTCATCGCGCGCTGAGTCCGCAAGAGACAGCTCGGGCCGCCCGGTGACGGCGACGTGCCGCGAGGAATCGAGCCACGCCGGAATCGCGGACGTCTCTGAGAGGTGCTCGCGCACGAGCTGCTGCGCGGCGACTGTGTTGCGCCGCGCTATCTCCAGAAAGTGTTCCCGGTCGCCGGACGCGGGCTCTTCATCCATGAGCAGGATCGCGTTCCGCACGGTGCCGACCGCATTCGTGAGGTCGTGCCGCACGTCGCGGACCCGCTTGCGCTCGGCTTCCGCTATTGCCCGCGCAAAAGCCGCCGTACCCGCGAGGAGGGCGCATTCAGCCGTCGTGTGAATGGCGCACGCATCCGCGAGCTTGACCCGCAGCGCGGCGCGCTCCAGCGCCATCAGGTCCGCGACGAGGTCGTAGACGGAGCCACCCTGGAGCGCTCGCGAAGCTCCGAAGCGGGCTGCGGCCATGCTGAGCCTGCTCGGACCGCCGGGTGCCGCATGGGGCGGCTGATCGTCCTGCCGCGCCGAGGCCGAGCCGCCGTCGCGCCGCTGGCAAAGCTCGTTCACTACAGCGCGGGCAAGATCCCCGGCGCAGGTGTCGTCGATCGATTCGCTCACGCGGACGCTGCCGCGGCCCGTCGCGTGTTCCCTGGCGGCCTGGCGCCACGCGCTAGCGAGTCGCGCCACCCCGACTTCTGGTTCCTCGAGTACATCGACCGCGTCCATCGGTCCACCTCGATGCAGCTACATCGTCTGTTCGGAGCTCGTCCTCGGAAGCCACGTATTGCAGCAAGTCTGCCAAACGTGTGCGCGGGCGTGCGTCGCTCGGCAGACTTCGTCAGAGTCGGTCGACGGACGCTCAGTGGATGAGCGTTCTCGCAAAGGTGGCGCCGAGCGATGGGTGCAGCGGGCGCAAGAGACGAAGGGCGCTGGCATAGGGAAGCACGAGCTCGCGACGGAAGTGCTCGAACATGGCCTCGCCATCAAAGCGCGCGCGGAATTCCGTGGCGGTGAGATGCATGTGGAGTTTCAGATGGCGGCCAAAGCTTTGCGGCGAGGAATACTCCAGCACGTTCGCGATCGTGGTCACCGACAGACCGGGATTCTCGAAGAGCCGCGCCGCTCGAATGAACCGGGCGAAGGTCAGGTACCGCTTCGGGGCCGGCACGCGTGCGCGAAAGAACCGGCTCACGAGCGTGCTCGGTACTACGTGCAGCTGATCGGCAAGCGTCGCGACGGTGTCACCGTGCGCCGACGCATCGATCAGCGCCTCGAAGAAGCGAAAGAGGTCCGGCGCCGCGCCGGAGAGGTCCATGGCCAGCTGGCTCATTACCATCCGCCGGACGTCGTGCTTCTGAGCGCCGTAGAGGTACTCGCGCAACTGTGTCCAGCCGGTGGGCTCTCGCACGTCGACGAGGCGACTCAGCCCGGTGCTGCCGAGCGCGATCATGGCCTGCGGCGTGGCGCGGTCGAGATGCGACAGCAGCGCGACCGTGGGGATCTGGGGAAACTCGCGCACCATCGCTGCGACGCTTGCGCCCAGGTGCGCGTCGTAACGCGTGACGGACACGAGAACTGCGCTCGCGCGGCGAGATCTCACGTCCTGCACGACTTCATCGAATGAATCGCGGTGGAGCGCGCGGTAGGCGCCGACGCCGGCGGCGTCTACGCTCAGCCGTTCGAACGGCGTGAGCACCGTTGCAACGGGCAGCAGGTGGGGTGTGGATGGCGGGCGCGTCATGAATTCTCTCGACGAGAGGACGGCGGGTGGGAAACGAAGAAGCAGCCCGCGTCGGCCGCGCATTCACGCCGCGAGAATAGCCGCGGGGGTCAACCGCGCGTCATGTGGATTTATATTTTTGATAGTGCCAACGACCGGGTGGTCGCGACCGGCCGCCGCAAGGCGTTCCGTTCGAGGAAAGTCCGGGCTCCATTGGGCACGCTGCCAGGTAATGCCTGGGCACGAACGAGCGCGAGCTCGCCGTGACGGACAGTGCCACAGAAAACACACCGCCGACGCCGGATGCCGGACTCTCACGAGCGAGGCCGCCGGTCGGGCAAGGGTGAAAAGGTGGGGTAAGAGCCCACCGCGCGGCTGGCAACAGACGCGGCACGGTAAACCCCAGCGGGAGCAAGGCCAAATAAGCAGCGAGAGGCGCCCGCCTCGACAAAGACGCTGCGGGTAGGCTGCTGGAGCACGCGGGCGACCGCGCGCCGAGAGGAATGACCGCCAGGGCGGTTCGTCGCCCTCACAGAACCCGGCTTACAGGTCGTTGGTAGGTGTTCGTGGAGGGACGGAGCCCTTGATCAGTCGATCAGAGGCTTCGTCCCTCTGAACTTGTATGAGCCGGTTTTTCAAACTGATGGTTGCGTAGTGGCCCATGCGGCCGGTATCGTTACTGCGCCCGGGTCCCCTTCCTGCCCGACCGGCGAGCGCCAACGGCGGCGCATCCGACCCGACGTTTCGGTCGGAAAGAACACGAAATGAATACCGGAGTGTTGCGTCGACGATGATCGACCTTCGGCTATTGGGCGGCCTCGATATAGCCGCCCCCGACCTCGCAGCTAGTGCACGCGCCCGGCGTCGCCATCCCATGGTGCTGCTGGCGCTCCTCGCCGCAGCCGCTCCGCAGCCTGTGAGCCGCGACCGCATCATGGCGCTCCTCTGGCCCGAGAGCGACAGCGATCGCGCGAGCAACAGTTTGCGGCAGGCGCTGCACGCGCTTCGCCGCGACCTCGGCGACGACCTGTTCCTGCCCGACTCCACCGGCGGAATCCGGCTCGATCCGGACAAGCTGCGCGTGGACCTCTGGACCTTTCGCGACGCCATCGCGCGCAAGGCGTACGACGAAGCAGTGGCGGCGCACCGGGGCGCGTTCCTCGACGGCGTGCACATGAGTCAGCTCGCCGACTTCACCCAATGGGTCGACGGCGAGCGCGCCGTGGTGGAGCGTTCGTACATCGACGCCCTGGATGTGCTCGGGCGCCACGCCGAAGACGCCGGCCGATTGAACGACGCGATCGGGTGGCGGCGGCGGCAGGCGACGGCCGACCCGTGCAGCTCTCGCGCGGCGCTGGGATTGCTTCGTGCGCTCACCGCGGCCGGCGACAAATCGGGCGCCATCGCCTACGCGGCGGTGCATGAGAGTTTTCTAAGAGCGCACCTGGAGGTCGAGCCCGATCCGGCCGTGATGGACTTCGTGGCGGAGTTGCGCAAGGCGACCCCGCCGGGCGGCACTGGTGTCGTTCCGGCGCGCGCGATCGCCGGCCCCGGCCCCCGCCCCGAGGCCGCTGCGCCGCCGGAGGTCGCTCCGGCAGCGATTCAGCAGCCGGTTCGCCAGGCGCCAGTCCGCCAGGCGCCGCTCCGTGAGCGGCCCCTCGCCCGGTGGTCATTGCGCCGGCTGCGCCACCGCTCCCGGCTGTTCGCGATCGGAGCCGGCGCTATAGGACTTGTCGGCGTGGGCGCGACCTATTCCCTGGTCCGCCCCGAAGACACGGCGCTCGAAGTCGCGTCCGGGTCGATCGACAAGGCGGGCCGCGACACGGCCGACATGCTGGTGGCTTGCAACGGACCCGCGTGTCCGCGGGGTCCGTTGCCACAGCCGGCGTTCCTCGTGCCAAAGAGCCAAGCGTATGCGGCGCCCCCCGAAGCGACGGCCTACATCGCCCCGGTCTCGAACGGCACCACCATCCAGGAACCGGGTTACAAGTGCTGCACGACGGCCGTGTTCGAGCGGGACTTCGCGCTCCCCAAGGACGCGGAATACGGCATCATCACGATAGGCGTCCTGGCCGACAATCAGGCCATCGTAGAGGTCAACGGGGTCGAGTTTGGCCGGCAGCCCAGGATTTCGCAGGAGGGGAACTTCGACGGACGTGCGAGCATGTTCGCGACCACCTTTCTGCCCGATCCGAGCGGCGTGAACCGCCTGCGGGTGACGCTATGGGATGGGGGCGGGGTGCTTGGGCTCAATTTCAGGGCCTTTGTCCGGTATACGCGCTCCAAACCCGCGGATTCCTCGGGGGGGTGACCCTTTTTTCGGGCGAAATCGCCGAGTTAACGCGCAGATAACAGGGTCTTCACGGTCCGCGACTAGGATCGGTGCACCTTCAGCGGAGACGCAGTTCCCTCCTCGCACGGCCGCTGAACAACGTCATCCCCCGATGCCGGAGGAGCAATGCACCGATCCACCCCACGATCTCCCCTCGCCCATTCCGCCGGCGCTCGCCTCAAGCGAAGCGTCGCATTTCTGACCGCCATCGCCGCCCTCGGCGCGTGCCAGGACTCCGCCACGGCGCCACAGGACAGCCACACAGCGTCGCCCGCGAGCATCACCCGAGCCGCCGACGCGACGCCGACCACTCAGGTATTCACGAGCGGCGCCAACGTCATGACGTGGAACGTCATTCCTGAGACGTACACAGGCCCAGACTGGGCTGCCAAGTTCTGCACGGCCAACCCCGCTGTTGGCCCGAATGCCAATTGGGTCAACCCGCACCCTTCGTTCGTCGTCAGCCATCCGTGGGCGTCCACCCTGGGCGTGCCGTGGATCAACGCGTGGAGCACCAACCAGTCCGCCGACGGCAATCCGGTTGCGCCGCACTACAACTGGACGCACTACACGACCCAGGTGTCTGGCAACGGCACTTTCGCCGTCTCCCTCGTGGCGGATAATTGCTCCTGGATTTACCTGAACGGCGTCCTCGTGGGCGTGCAGGGCGACACAGGACCTCATGCGACTTCGTACGGCGTCACGCTCAACGGAACGGCGACGCTCGAGTTCATCATCTTTGACGGCGGCGGCGCATCTGGTGGCCAGTTCGAGCTGCAGACGACGACGAACCCGCCGCCGGCGCTGAACCCCGACCTCGACGGCGACGGACACCTGAACGAGGCGGATGCCTTCCCGCTCGATCCGACCGAGTGGGTCGACACTGACGGCGACGGCGTGGGCGACAATGCGGACGCCTTCCCGAACGACGCGACCGAAACGGTCGACACAGACAAGGACGGCGTCGGCGACCACGCCGACAACTGCCCGGCGATCGCAAACACCAACCAGTCGGACATCGACCACGACGGCATCGGCGACGCGTGTGACCCCGACATCGACGGCGACGGCGTGCTGAACGCCGCGGATGCGTACCCGACCGATCCCACGCGCTCGTCGTCCGACGTCGACAACGACGGCGTACCCGACGTGAGCGACAACTGCCCGACGATCGCGAATGCGTCGCAGGCGGACATGGATCACGACGGCCAGGGCGACGCGTGCGACAACGACATCGACGGCGACGGTCACGTGAACTCGCAGGACGCCTTCCCGACCAACGCGTCGGAGTGGCTGGATTCAGACCACGACGGCGTGGGCGACAACTCGGATGCCTTCCCGTTCAACCCGGCGGAGCAGGTGGACACGGATCACGACGGTGTCGGCGACCACGCCGACAACTGCCGCACGATCTCCAACGCGGACCAGGCCGATCTGGATCATGACGGCATCGGCGACGCGTGCGACCCGGACATCGACGGCGACGGTGTCGCCAACGCGCAGGACGTCTTCCCGACCAATCCGCTGGAATGGGCGGACTCGGACCACGATGGCGTGGGTGACAACTCCGATCCGTTCCCGCACTCGAACATTGGCCCGTCGCTCGTCGTCGGCGCCTGCGTGCCTGGCGTCGCGAACTGGCGCGTGAGCAACGGCGCCTGGGCGAACGACCTGATCGCGAACGCCTACTCGACCGCGGGCAACCACGGCGCGTTCGTCAGCAACGTCGCGAACATCGCGACAGGATGGATGAACGCAGGTCTCATCACCGGTGAGCAGCACGGCAAGATCACTTCGTGCGCGGCTAGGACGAAGTAGTTCGATCCGCCACGGCAAAAAAGCTCCCGGTCGAAAGGCCGGGGGCTTTTTTGTGCTGCCCGAGAGAACCGTCATCCCGAGCGAAGCGAGGGACCCAGCTGCCGCTCGCGCATCGCGTGCGTTCGAGCAGGTCCCTCGTCGCTGCGCTCGTCGGGATGACGAGGTGCCGGCTCAGTCGAGCAGCCGCAGCGGCATCACGAGGCAGAGATACTTGGCGGGATCCGACCAGCCTTCGGGCTCGAGGGTCGCCGCGCGCTCCGGCGCCTTGAAGGTCAGCCGCACCTCGTCGGTGGGGATGTAGCGCAGGATCTCCAGCAGGTACGTGGCGTTGAAGCCAATATCGAGCGGATCACCCGTGTAGCGCACCGCCAGCTCGTCCTGCGCCTCGCCCAGGTCGGGTGTCTGAACGCTGAACTTGAGCATGCCGGCGTTGAACGACAGGCGAATCCTGTGCGTCTGATCGGACGCGATGATCGACATGCGGCGCAGCGCGCTCGCGAGCGCAGCGCGGTCGACGATGGCGACGCGATCGTTGTCGCGCGGGATGACCTGATCGTAGTTCGGGTACGGCCCCTCGATCAGGCGGGTGTAAACCGACGTGAACGGGCTGCGGAAGCCAAGGTGGTTGTCGCCGCGCGCTATCTCGAGATCCTCGTCTTCGGGGAACAGACGCTTGATCTGCTCCAGGGCTTTGGGCGGCACGATCAGATCGCTGGGCGGCGCGCCCGCCGACGTCGCCGTGATCTCCATCTTGGCCAGGCGATGGCCATTGGTCGCGACCATGCGCATCATGTCAGGCCGCAGCTCCCAGAGCACACCGTTCAGGATGGGACGGCTCTCTTCGGTCGAAACGGCGAACGACGTGTGGTGGATCAGCTTGATCAGGTCGCCTGAGCGAATCCGCCAGCTCTCGTTGAAGCGAACCGTGGGCAGGCTGGGGAACTCGTCGCGCGGCAGACCGAGAATCTTGAAATGCGAGCGGCCGCAATCCACGGTCACGCGCTGTTCGCCCGCGGCCGCGATACGAACGGGTGCTGGAGGCAGCTCCTTGGCGATCTCGCTGAGTTTCTTGGCGGGGATGGTGGTTGCACCAGGGGTCTCGACATCCGCCGCCACTTCGGTCGTTACGGCGATGTCCAGATCGGTGCCCGAAAGCTTGATCCCTTTCTCCGTCGCTTCCACCAGGATGTTGGCGAGCACCGGCAGCGTCGTCTTGGCCGGTATGCTCGCCGTCACGGCGGCAAGGCCTTCCTGCAGCTTTTCCCGGGAGATCGTGAACCGCATCACCGCTCCTGTGTTGTGCAAAACGAAGAGGCTGTACTAAAGCTCTATAAAGAGCATTAACCTAGTAGTCGTAGTAGAGCCTGTTGAGTGGTGGAAAACCGCTGGAACTTACATCAGGCCAAGCAGTTCGCCTATAGCCCCTGTTGTGGATTCAAGGTGAGGAATCCGAGTTTCCCCGAAAAGCTCCGCCGGCCGGGTACCACCATGTGGGAGAACCGCCGGCGGTTGTGGACAAGGCCGGTGGACGATGTTCATGACCGTAGACTTTCCAGCGCCGCATGGAGCTTTCCGAGCCGCTGCGCGAACGTAGGCTCCTCCTTCATCATCGCCTGAACGCGCTCCAGGCTGTGGATCACCGTCGAGTGGTCGCGACCGCCAAAGGCGCTTCCGATCTCCACGAGCTGCATGCCGAGCAGCTCGCGCATGAGGTACATGGCGACTTGCCGCGGCACCGTGAGGTTCTTGGTCCGTGTCTTTGAGCGGAGGCCCTCGGTGGTGACGCCCCACTCCTTGGCAACGGCCTGCTGAATGTTGAAGGTGCTCAGCGCCGGCGCCGCCGAGCCGCCATCTTCGGGCGGCTTGATCTTGTCGCGGAGCGCGTCGCGCGCGACCTCGACAGTGATCTCCTTGTGCTTGAGCGACGCGAAGGCGAGCAGCTTGATGATCGAGCCCTCCAGCTCCCGCACGCTCGAGCGAACGTTCTCCGCGATGAAGCGGACCACGTCCTCGGGAATCGTGAGCTCCAGGTGGTCCATGAGGGCCTTCTGGCGCAGGATCGCTATGCGATGCTCGAGATCGGGCATCTCGATGTCGGCGACCATGCCCCACTGAAAGCGGCTCACGAGCCGCGCCTCGAGCCCGGGGATCTCCGACGGCGGCCGATCGCTCGTGAGCACGATCTGCCGGCCCGCCTCGTACAACGCATTGAAGGTGTGAAAGAACTCCTCCTGCATCGCTTCCTTGCCCTTGAGGAAGTGCACGTCGTCGACGAGGAGCAGATCCGTCTCACGAAAGCGCCGGCGGAAGTCGGCTGTCGTGCGCGCCTGGATGGCTCCTACGAGCTCGTTGGTGAACTGCTCTGTACCGATGAACGTCACTCGCGTGTCAGGCTTTCGCATCACGATTTCGTGCGCGATAGCCTGCATCAGGTGCGTCTTCCCGAGGCCTGTGTCGCCGTAGATGAAGAGCGGGTTGTAGACCTTGGCCGGCGCCTGGGCGACCGCATGCGCCGCGGCAGCCGCCAGCTCGTTCGACTTACCGATCACGAAGTAGTCGAAGGTGTACCTATCGCTCAAAGGTGGCGATATATTGCCGTTATCCTGTCCTTTTACTGGCGCTATAGCCTGCGCAGGCGGCGCCACGAAGAAATCCATCTGCGGACGGCTGCGGCGTTCTTCGGTGACCTTGAAGACCACGGCGATGGGGTGGCCGAGCGCGACGGGCGCGAGGCTCGCGAGCAGCGAAGAGTGCTTGGACTCGTTCCAGTCGGCGGCGAATTGATCCGGCACGCCGACGAGGATTTTCCCGCTGTCGAGCGAGAGGGCCTCGGTGGGCTCGAGCCAGGTCCGGAATGTCTGCTCCGGAAGTTCCTGTCGCGCCCGCTCGAGCAGCCTGCTCCACGTCTCCTGCGCCGAGAGGCTCATGAAGTGAAAGCGGCGCAGGCGTGAGGGACGGGCAACGAGACCACGGTTTGTGAGCGACTCTTTTTAGGGCGGGGCAGCGAACCTAGACCGCCTTTGTGGAAAAATCAACGTAACCGGAACCGCCGCGCGAAAATTGGGGTCAGACACCGTTTTTGGGGTCAGACACCGTTTTGTCAAAAGTGACAAAACGGTGTCTGACCCCAAAACGCCGGATGCCGATGCGAACTTGCCCTATGCCAAGGCGCCACATATTTTTAGCAGTTCTGCACCGAAGCAGCTTCCGCAGCACCTTTGCACCGATTTCGGAGTAAGTCATGGGCAAGCCCACCTATCGTCCCCGGAACAAGCGCCGCATCAAGACGCACGGTTTTCGCGCGCGCATGGAAACCAAGTGGGGGCGCGCAGTCCTCAGCCGTCGTCGCAAGAAGGGCCGGCAGCGTCTCACAGTCCAGCTCCCGAGCAAGTACGCAGAAGCCTGATCCTCCGACAGCGCCCGGCGGCGCCGGACGGCGTTTTCCCCGCGTCACTCGACTCTCGCGGGGCAGCGACATTCAGCGGGTCATCCAACAGGGGAAGCGTATCCGGACGGCACACCTCGACGTCCGCGTGCTCGCTTCCCCTCTCGCTATGTCACGCGTCGGCGTGATCGTGCCCAGGCATCAGCAGAGCGCCGTGGATCGCAACCGAGTCAAGCGCCGGCTTCGCGAATTGGTGCGCGTCGAGCTGCTCCCGTCGCTCCGCGAACGCGCCGTGTCCGTGGACGTCGCGCTCCGCGCCCGTCGCGAAGCGTACCGAGCAACGTTCGCCGACTTCGCGCGCGACGTGCAGACCGTTCGCGCGCAGCTGGCCAGCGATGCGTAGGATTCTCGTGCTCCTCGTGCGCGGTTATCAGGTCTCGCTGTCGCCGATGCTGCCGGCCTCGTGCCGCTATTTTCCGAGTTGCTCGGCATACGCGATCGAGGCGCTCGAACGACACGGCGCATTGCGCGGCAGCTGGCTCGCCGCGCGCCGCATCGCGCGCTGTCATCCCTTTCACGTGGGCGGCTACGACCCCGTTCCGTGACCCCCACGCACTTCAAACCGCTCTAACCGCCGTTCATCGTGGCGTACCAGGATTATCCGACGCAATCGTCGCGCATGGACAAGCGCAGTCTGTTGATGATCGTGCTGCTCGCGATCGTCATCGTGGTCACGCCGCTGCTCTTTCCCAGCGCGAAGCCGGCGCCTGTCGCGGCCGATAGCAGCGCCGCGCGCGCGACGAGCACAGCCGCCGCGCCCGTTCCCGCGGCGGGCACGACCCCCACGAACGCCGCCGCCGCTCCGAGCACGATCTCGAAGCAGCCGGCGCTGACGGTTGCCGCGTCGACGGAACAGCCGGCCAGCCCGCGCGCGCCCGCGGAGACGTTGTCCGTCGCGTCGACGAACATGTCGTACCAGCTCTCGTCGCTCGGCGCCGCCCCCGTGCGTGTGTTCCTGCCCACGTTCGGCAGCCTGCGGCCCCAAACGCCGCGCACCGAACGGGTGATGCTCGCCGAGCCAGCGGGCTCGCTGCTCGATTTTCGCGTGCTCACGCCCACGCTGAACATCGCCCTCGACACAGTCGCCTTCACGGCGGCGCGCAGCCCGCGGGGCGTCACGTTCACGAGCGCCGCGCCCGCGATCACCATCGCCTACACGCTCGATTCGGCGGGCTACGTCACGCACGTGCGCGGCTCCATGCCCAACGCGCCGCCGGGCACGCGGCTCGAGGTCGCTCTCCCGTCCACCTTTCACTCGAACGAAGCGGACACGCTGGACGACCAGCGCCACTTCGCTTACGCGTACCACATCCACCTGCGCGACGTCACGAGCGTCGGCTTCGGCAAGCTCGACCCCACGGAGTCGCGCGCCGACACGGGCGCCATCGACTGGGTCGCCGCGCGCGACAAGTATTTCCTCATCACGCTGATCCAGCCCAGGGGCGGCAGGGCGTTCAGCGGCGTGCAGATGCACGGCGGGCCGCGCGTGGGACGCATGGCCGCGTTCGCGAGCGCCTTCGCGGTGCAACCGCTCGTGAACGGCAACTTCGGCTTCGATCTCTACACGGGTCCGCAGGCCATCGAGCAGCTCGGCAACGTCGCCGACGATCTGAACAACGTGAACCCGTACGGCAGCTTCCTGCGGCCAATCGTGCAGCCGTTCACGACGATCACGCTCAAAGTCCTGATCTGGATGAAGCGCGCGCTCGTGGTGAACTACGGCTGGGTGCTCATCCTGTTCGGCGTGCTGATCCGGCTCGCGCTCTGGCCGCTCAACCAGCGCGCGATGCGCGCGGGCATCCAGATGCAGCGCCTCCAGCCGCAGCTCCAGGAAGCGCAGAAGAAGTACAAGGGCGACGCGGCCAAGATGCAGGAAGAGACCATGCGCATCTACCGCGAGCACGGCATGAGTCCGCTGAGCCCACTGCTCGGCTGCCTGCCGATGATGCTGCCGATGCCGATCCTGTTCGCCCTCTACTACGTCTTCCAGAACACGATCGAGTTCCGCGGCGTGCCCTTCTTGTGGATGACGGACCTGTCGCTGCGCGACCCGTACTACATCACGCCGATCGTGATGGGTGCATCGATGTTCCTGCTGTCGTGGATCGGCATGCGGAATGCGCCGCCGAATCCGCAGACCAAGATGATGAGCTTCATGATGCCGGCGGTGTTCACCGCCATGTTCATGAACCTGGCATCGGGCTTGAACCTGTACTACGCCGTGCAGAACCTCACATCGCTTCCGCAGCAGTGGATGCTGAGTCGCGAGCGGGCCAAGTCGTCGAACCTGCCTGTCGTGCGCGGCACGCCCGCCGCCAGCGCGCGCAAGGGCACGGGAGGCGCAGGAGGCGCTGGCGGCGGGAGCGGCGGCGGCACTGGCAAGCGCAATCGCGGGTGAAGATCACCTACATCGGGCACGCGACACTGCTGCTCGAGCTGGGCGGCGTCACCATTCTCACCGACCCCAACTTCGAGCCCGCGCTGGGAAAATTTCTCCCTCGCGTATCGCCTCCCGGTGTGGCCCTCGAGGATCTTCCGCGTCTGGATGCGCTGCTGCTCACGCACGCGCACGCGGACCATCTCTCCTTTCTCTCGCTCGACAAGCTGCCCAGGGACGTGCCGCTCTACGCGCCGCCGGTGATCGCTCGCTGGCTCGAGAAACGCGGCTACGCGCACGCGCGCGGACTCGAGCCTGGGTCCACGGCGCGGGTTGGCGGGGTCGCCATCCACGCCGCCGCTGCCACCCACAAGGGAAACCGCTACGGATTCGACCGCTGGCGCGCGGACGCGAACATGTATTTGCTCGAGACGCCCGAGGAGAGCTGCTTCTTTGCCGGCGACACGGCCCTCATGGCCGACACGCACGGCCTCGTGGAACGCGTCCTCTGGGAGAACGGCCGGTCGCTCGATCTCGCGCTCCTTCCCATCGGCTGGGCGCCGCGCTGGAAACACAAGGGCTTTCGCAAAGGCCACCTGACGCACACGGACGCCCTCACGCTCTTTGAGCGGTTGCGCGCACGCGTCCTCGTGCCGTACCACTGGGGAACCTTCAGGCACGTGACGGCGACCGCCTACGACGCCATCAAGCGCCTGCGCGCGGCGCTGCCGACGCATGCGCGCGGCGCAGACGTCCGCATCATCGCCCCGGGCGAGTCCCTGACGCTCGACCCGCAATCGAGTGCGCCAGCCCCAGCCGCTTGACCTGAGCGACACGATCGTCGCGCAGGCCACGCTCCCGGGCCGCGGCGCGCTCGCGATCGTGCGCATGAGCGGCCCACGCGCGCACGCGATCGCCGCGCGCATCGCCGAGCGCTGGCCCGGCGCGCCGCGACAGGCCACGCGGTCCACGCTCCGCGACGCCGCCGGCGAGCCGATCGACGACGCACTCGTCCTCCGCTACGACGCACCCGCGTCGTACACGGGACAGGACGCGGTGGAGTTCATCACGCACGGCGGCTTGATCGTGCCCACGAGCGTGGTCGCCGCCGCCATCGCGCTCGGCGCGCGTCTCGCCGAGCCGGGTGAGTTCACCCGGCGTGCCGTGCTCGAGGGAAAGCTCGATCTGCTCCAGGCCGAAGCGGCCGGTGATCTCGTGTCCGCCGCCTCGAGCGCCGCGCAGCGCACGGCGCTCGGTCAGCTCTACGGCGGCCTCTCCCGCCGCGTGCTGGCGCTGCGCGACGAGATCGTCGCGCTCGAAGCCCTGATCGCGTACGACATCGACTTTCCCGAGGAGGACGACGGTCCGATCGACCCCGCGAGAATCCGCGAGGCCGCCGCGCACCTCGCCTCGTCGCTGCAGGCACTGCTCGATACGGCGCCGACGGGCGCGATGGTGCGCGAGGGCGCGCTCGTCGTGCTGGCAGGCGTGCCGAACGCGGGCAAGTCATCACTCTTTAACGCGCTGCTCGGCGAGTCGCGCGCGATAGTGACGGAAATTCCAGGCACGACGCGCGACGCGATCGAGGCAGTGATCGATCGGCCGCGCTGGCCCATTCGCCTGGTGGACACGGCCGGGCTGCGCGAGGCGCTGGATCCCGTGGAGCGGCTCGGTGTGCAGGTGAGCGAGTCGTACGTGCGCCGCGCCGCGCTGGTGCTGGTGTGTGGCGATGACGCGGCGTCCCTGGAGACGGCGGCAACAGCCGTCCGTGCCGCCGCCAGCGACGCGGCTGTCATCTTCGTGAGGACGAAATCCGACCTGAGCTCGGCCGCCGATCTCGATCGAGACGCGCTGTCGCTAGGCAGCGACGTCCACCGGCGCGCGGCGTGCGCCGTGAGCGCGGAAACGGGCCAGGGCCTTCGCGATCTCATCGAGCGCGTCGACGGCGCGCTCGCGAGCCGCGCGGCCTTACCGGAGGCTGACGCCGACGCGCCGCTGCTCACGCAGGAGCGTCATCGCGCGGCCGTGGCGGCGGCACTGACCGAGGCGCGCGAGTTCGAGGCCGCCTGGGCCAGCGGTGCCGTTCCGGCGAGTGTCGCCGCTGTACATCTCCGCACGGCCGCGGCCGCGCTCGAGACGCTGATCGGTCGCGTCGACGTGGAAGACGTGCTGGACGAGTTGTTCAGCCGATTCTGCGTCGGCAAGTGACCGCGGTTGGCGGTTAGGCGCTTGCCGCCGCGTTTTCGCTGACTGCCAGCTCGGACGCGGAGGCACGCACAGCCCACGCGAGCCCGCGGCTCGCGACGGCGGCCTCGCACAGCCGCGCGCCCACGTAGTAGCCGCAGCGCTCCGGCAGCACGTAACGATCCGCCGAGCGCGCATCGTCGCTCATGCCGCCCACGAGATACTTGAGCTTGAGTCCGAGCCCGGACTGATCGAGCTGCGACATGACGGCGCGCGCGATGATCGGCTCCAGCTCGCGGAGCCGCGCGTACTGTTTGCGCTCGTACCCGAAATACTCCCACGCGGCGTGACTCGGGCTCACGGCGCGCGACACGTGCACGGCGACCCCTTCGTTCACGAGCAGCTCGCGCAGCGTGGCGCGCCGCCCCGTGTTCCAGAAAGAGTAATTGTCGCCATCCTCGACGATCAGCTCGCGCATCTCGCTGCGGCTCGTGGGCGACGTGTAGCGCACCACGTGCGCGAACTCGTGCGAGAGCCACAGCGGAATCAGCTCCGGATCGAGCCCAAGACCATCGGTCTGCGCATTGGCGACGCCGGTGAAGTGCTCGAGGCACACGAACGCGACGCCGCGTCCGTCGATCACGAGCTCTCCGGCGTTGGCGGCTCCCACGCCGACCATCAGCACCACGTCCGCCGCGACGTCCATCTCCAGGAGCTGCACGCACTGCTGCTCCACGCGGCGCGCGAGCGTGACGACGTCGGTGCTGTCGAGCATCGCGCGCAGATCCGCGCGGTCGGCGTTGACTGTCTTGCCGACGATGTCGTGGAAGTGCGGCCCCTCCGGCTCGATCACGTAGTTCTGCCAGTACGGCTGGAGCAGACGACGGTGAGCGGCGAGGTATCGGTGGTATGCGGTGACGCGATCAGTGCTTTCCAGAACTGCGAGAAAATCGGGCAGCAGGTTGATCAGCATCTACCGG
>Ga0134127_10000850_pt1 | contig 24688 bp, 15 predicted proteins | sample KB31753_FD_96459 | JGI IMG/M metagenome (GOLD analysis project Ga0134127, IMG submission 96459) | Terrestrial soil microbial communities with excess Nitrogen fertilizer from Kellogg Biological Station, Michigan, USA - KB3-175-3 | ecosystem: Environmental > Terrestrial > Soil > Unclassified ... | reverse complement strand
TCTCGAACGTGTAGACCCCGCTCTTCAGATTGGAGGGCAGACCGCGGATGCGGGCGTAGAGCGAGAACCAGTCGCGGTTCTTGATCACGCCGCGTGATTCGAGCGAATCGAGCGCCTGGTAGTACGTCGCGCCGCGCGGGATGATCACCATCGTCTTTTCGGCGACGGAGTGGTACTGCGTCTCTTTCTCGCCGCCGCACGCGATCGCGACGCCGGCCAGTAACCACGCACCCCTCACAGCGCCGTGCCTTTCTTCGCATCGAGGTAATGCTGCAGCAGCAATGCGGCGGCCATCGCGTCGACGTCTTCTTTGCGTCCGCGCGTCGTGCCACCCATTTCGCGTATCGCGGCCAGCACTCGAGCCGTCGTCATGCGCTCGTCCCACATCGTCACCTCCAGGTCGCCCACGCGGCCCTTGATATCATCCGCGAGTGCCCGCGCGGCGTGAGCGGCATCACCCTCGGCGCCCGACTCATCCAAAGGGAGCCCGACGACGATACTTACAACATTGTGTTTCTTGACCGCTTCGAGTAGTTGCGCCATGGGAAAGCGCTTGCCCGCGCGACGCGTGAGCGTGGCGAGCGGTTGGGCGAGAATCTGCGATTCATCAGAAAGGGCGAGCCCGATCCGGCGCTCGCCCCAGTCAACGGCGAGAATCCTGCCGTTCACCCTTGCGACATCGTCTGGAAGAATTCCGCGTTCGTCTTCGTCCGCTTGAGCCGCTCGAGCAGGAACTCGATCGCCTCGACGGGCGGCATGTCGGACAGGAAGTTGCGCAGCAGGTACACCTTGTTGAGCTCTTCCTTCGTGAGCAGCAGCTCTTCCTTGCGCGTGCTGGTGCGCTGCACGTCGATCGACGGGAACGTGCGGCGCTCGGCGATGCGGCGGTCGAGGATCACTTCGGAGTTACCGGTGCCCTTGAACTCCTCGAAGATGACCTCGTCCATGCGCGAGCCGGTATCGATCAGCGCGGTCGCCAGAATCGTGAGCGAGCCGCCGCCTTCGATGTTGCGCGCGGCGCCGAAGAAGCGCTTCGGCTTCTGCAGCGCGTTGGCGTCCACGCCGCCCGAGAGAATCTTGCCCGAGTGCGGCACGACGACGTTGTGCGCGCGGCCGAGGCGCGTGATCGAATCGAGCAGAATGACGACGTCCTTGCCGTGCTCGACCAGACGCTTCGCCTTCTCGATCACCATGTCGGCGACCTGCACGTGCCGGTCCGCCGGCTCGTCGAACGTGGAGGACACGACTTCGACGTTCGGTCCCTTCACGTTCTCTTCCATGTCGGTCACCTCTTCGGGCCGCTCGTCGATGAGCAGCACGATGAGGTACACCTCGGGATGATTCTCGATGATGGAGTTGGCGAGCTTCTGCATCAGGATGGTCTTGCCGGCCTTGGGCGGCGACACGATCAGGCCACGCTGTCCCTTACCGATCGGGCACAGGATGTCCATGACCCGCATCGAGAGATCGCCGTCTTTGCGCTCGAGCTTGAGCTGCTTCTCGGGGTAGCGCGGCCGGAGGTTGTCGAATGCGACGCGATGCTTGGCTTTCTCCGGCTCTTCGCCGTTGACGACTTCGACCTTCAGCAGCGCGAGGTAGCGCTCGCCTTCTTTCGGCGGCCGCACCTGACCCGTGATCGTGTCGCCGGTGCGTAAGTCGAAGCGCTTGATCTGGCTGGGCGAGACGTAGATGTCGTCGGGACCGTACAGGTAGTTCCAGTCGGCGCTGCGCAGGAAGCCGTAGCCTTCCGGAAGGATCTCGAGCACGCCTTCACCGCGCAGGACGGTGTCGGAATCGAGGAGCGATTGCTCGATGCGGAAAATGAGATCCTGCTTGCGGAGCCCTGAGTAGTTGGTGATGTTCAGGCTCTCGGCCATCGCGTGTAACTCCGCGACGGACTTTCTCTTCAGTTCGGCGATATCCACGTGTGCTTCAGCTCCATGGTGCGCTTAAGGCGGGGGAACCCCGGGATGGGGGAATGGTCCTGGTTGAAAATGGAAACTTGGGAAATGAGCGGTGTGCGACTGCCCAAGTATAGTAACCGGGCGTGACCCTCACAAGGTTCTTGCTGGCGTGGAGGACGACCCCCCTCCACGATCGCGAAGTGATTGATGCACTTGTAGATCCGGTTCACGCTGCACCATCCGTCGAGCTTCAAAACGCGCTGCGCGATTGGCCCGGCTCCTACTACTGGTCGAACGAGCCGGACGGCCGCCATCTCGTCCTCACCCGGCCCACGAGCAAGCAACGGGACGCCTGGAAGACGCACGCGGTGCTGTTCATCGCGACCCTGTTTACTACGACGGTCTCGGGCGCCGTGATGAGCGGATACTTACCGCCTGAGCTGAGCTTCCTCTTTCACCCGTCGTCCTGGGACGTCGGCTTCGCTCGAGCCTTGGCGCGCGGTCTCGTGTTTTCGCTTCCCCTGCTCGCCATCCTGCTGTGTCACGAATTGGGCCATTACCTCACGGCGCGCTACTACAATCTGAATGTGTCGCCGCCCTTCTTTCTGCCGGGGCTGCCGACGCCGATCGGGATCGGAACGTTCGGCGCATTTATTCGCCTGCGAACGATCCTCACCGACCGCCGCCAGCTCCTGGATGTCGGCGCGGCAGGGCCTGTGGCGGGCTTCGTCATCGCGCTTCCCGTGCTGTGGTGGGGACTCGCGCACAGCGAAATCATCGACGCGAGCTCGCACGGGATGTCGGTTCAATCCGGGTGGGGGCTCTGGCCGCTCGGCGATTCCATCATCACACGTCTGGTACGGGGCCTCACTCACCCGGGCCCCGGTGAAGTCCTGCTGCATCCCGTCGCCTTTGCGGGATGGGTGGGCATGTTCGTCACGATGCTCAATCTGTTGCCGATCGCCCAGCTCGATGGCGGTCACATCCTCTATGCCGCCTTGCCCAAGCTGCAGCGGTGGGTGGCGCGCGCGATCTGGGTTGTGATCATTCTGCTGGGCTACTTCTCAAAGAGCTGGCTGATCTGGGGAGTGATCGTCCTGCTGCTCTCACGGGGGCAGTTCGGGCATCCGCCCGTACTGGATGCCTACCGGCCGCTGCCGAAATCTCGAATTTGGCTGCTCGTGGCTTCTGCACTGCTGTTTGTGCTGACTTTCACACCCGTGCCATCACCGTGAGCTATCGGTACCCAATAGCTATTGCATAACTCCATGCCATTTACAATGTTATTCAAAACCAGCCCTGGAACGGCATGCCTGCACAACCGGCCCGATATACCCCATCTGCCGCGACCGATACGGTCGTGCACGATCTCCCCCCCATTCGTTTCGACGGACAACCCATAGAAATCCGACTCTCCCTTCGCCGCACCGAGGATGGTGTGTGGCGGGGCCGGATCATGTTCGGCGCGGAGGGGACCGAGGCGGAACGCTCCAGCGCCGAGATCTTCTGTGCTGATGCGGAGCAGGACCTGTGGCAGTCGGTGCGGGACCTGCGTGACCATCACCTGCGCGACCTGTACCGCTCGTTGCTTTGATGGGGGAAGCAGATCAGAAGGTGCTGTCGAAGCTGCGGCACGACCTTTCCAATCCCTTATCGGCCATCCTTGCCGAGACTCAGCTCTTGCTGCTCTCGGCCGATAAGTACGACGAGGAGACGCTGGCCGGCCTCAAACAGATCGAGGACCTGGCGCGCAAGATGCGTCAGACGTTGCAAAGCCTAGAGTGAGCCGGCGGCATCGTCCTCGCTTCGCCCCGCCCACGTCGTGGTGGCCGCCTCGCCGCTTGAGGCTCGCCTTCCTTAATACGGTCCTGCGCTTGCGGGAAACGGGAAACGGGACTCGGCGTGCCTCCCGTGTCCCCTGTCCCGTGTCCCGTTTCCCGTGATCCCGGTCATAGCCGTTCGGGTCAGGCGACGCTAGTATTACCGCCCCTACAATGTGGGGTTTGGTTGGCTGGTCGCTGGGCAATGATCATCACAATGAGCGGTTTTGTCGCGGCCTGTGCGGGGGGGCCGCGACCGACTTCTGTTACCCCCGCGGAAATCCCCACCCTCAAAGCCCAAGCAGCACAGCAACCTACAAACTCCCAAGTTCGCTTCCGCCTCGCCGCCGCCCTGGCCGCGGCAAACCGGTGTGATAGCGCCGTCGTCGTAGCTCACGCGGGCCAGATGCTGGCCCCGAACGACGTTTTAGGCCCGATGGTGATCGGAAAGTGCCAGGAGCAGGACGGCCGCCCCGACCTCGCCTACGCCACCTATACCGATTTTGCCAAGCGCCACCCGGACGCCCGCGGGATCGCCGCCGTCCGCGCGCTCGCGCAGATCGCGTTGCGGACGCAGGCGACGCAGACGGCCAAGCTCGCGCTCGCTCGTGAATCGACGCTGACCGCGCTGGCCCCCGAGCCGTCCACGATCGCGGTGTTGCCGATGACGATCGCTGGCGACTCGAGCCTGCAGCCGCTGTCGCGCGGGCTCGCCGATCTGCTCACCACCGATCTCGCGCTGGTGCGCAATCTCAGACTGCTCGAGCGCGTGCAGATCGGATCGCTGCTCGACGAGCTGAAGCTCAGCTCGAGCGGCCGGGCGGATCCGGCAACGGCCGCGCGTGTCGGCCGACTGCTGCGAGCCGAGCGGATGGTGCAGGGCGTTGCGGCGATCACGGAGAATGGTCCCGCGCGTCTGTCGGCGACGGTGGTGCGCGGCAACGGCGAGGTGCGCGCGGGCGCGCAGGCCAACGGCACCTTCAAGCAGCTGCTCGATCTCGAGAAGCAACTCGTCTTCAGCATCGCGACCCAGCTCGGCATTCAGCTGACCGAAGCGGAGCGCCAGCGGATCCTGCAGCAGGGCCCGAAGAATCTGGCGGCGTTCCTCGCGTACAGCGAAGGACTCGACGCGCTCGACCAGGGCAACTACCAGGCGGCCGCCGCGGCGTTCGGCGCCGCGGCCCAGGCCGATCCGTCGTTCCAGCAGGCGAAAGACCAACAGCAGGCCGCTGCCGCCGCGCCGGCGGTGCAGACGAGTCCGGGCGACCTCGTTACGGTCGTCGCGGCGGTCGAGCAAGTCACGACGCCCACCGAGCCGGCGTCGATCGGCGCGCTCAATCAGGGAACGCTGGATGTCTCGGGCACGATCGGTGACATCACGGGCCCGACCGGCATCAACACGATCCTCAGTAATCCCACCCCTGAAAGCCAGGGAATTTCCAGCGTCGTTCAGGCCTCCGGCGTTTTGCGGATCATTTTCCGAAAACCGTGACCCGCGTCCACTCGCTGTTTTTCGCCGTCGTCGCGCTCGTGTGCCCGGCGCTGCTCTGCGCGCAGGGCTATTCGACGTCGGCTCGGACCGGCGTCTATTACGAGACGTTGACCTTCGGCTCCGGGATCGCGTTCAATCGCATCAGTGAGCTGACGATCCCATTCGTCCTGACGCAGCGGCTCGGCAACCGGCTCACCGTGGATCTGAGCAGCGCGTACGCGAGCGCATCGGTCTCGGAACCCGGCGGCGGAAACGTCGAGTACTCCGGTCTCGTCGACACCGATGTGCGCGGGACCATCGCCGTCATTCCGGGAAGACTGTTGTTCAACGTCATCGGCACGCTCCCCACCGGAGCGAAAGCGGTTGCCGATACGACGATCCCGCTGTTCGGCGCGACCGCGACCGACCTGTTCGGCTTCACGACGCCGAGCTTCGGATCGGGCGGGGGCTTGTCGGCGGGATTCGCTTCGGCGTTCCAGCTGGGCACCAACTGGGCGTTCGGCGCCGGCGCGAGCTACCGCCAGGGCATGGCGTACGTCCCCGTCGCGGGTGGGTCCGAGATGACGCCGGGTGGTGAAATCCGCGCCCGCATGGGCGTCGAGGGTCCCATCTCGGGCGGCAAGTATTTCCGCGGCGCATTCGTCTACACAAAGAGCGCCAACAACGATCTCGGCGGCGGGTCCGAGAGCGCGATCGGCGATCGCTTTCTTTTATATGCGGCGTTGACCATGCCGGTGGGCAATTCGCGCCTGTCGCTCTACGGCTGGGACATGAAGCGCCAACGCCCGCAGGACTTCGCGACCCCCGGCACGATCTCGGTTCCGAGCGGGAACGTGCTCGCGGTGGGCGCCAAGCTCGACAAGCCGCTCAATCCCAAGACGACGCTGGCGCCGCTGCTCGAATTCCGGCACGAGCTGACCAGCACCGGCACGCAGATGGAGCTGCTCGGCTACCTGCTGCGGCTCGGAACTGATCTGCGCTATCGGCTGAGCGAGCGCGCGACCACGGTGCTGCAGGCCCAGTTCGCGAGCGGCCAGCTGCACGATCAGGGCACGACCGTCTCGATCATGGGTCCCCGCGTGGGCCTGTGGATCGAGTGGATGAGATGAAGATCCGCCGCCGCTTGGCGATGGTGATCTGCGCGGCCGCAGGGATGGCGTGCGCCGAGGGGTTTGCGCCCGGGCAGCCGGTGAACCTCGCGATCATTCCCGTGCTGTCCGAAGCGATGCCCGGCGTGCTGTCCGGTGATCTCGACGAGCTGCACATCCGCGTCACGCGCGTGCCGTCGGGTGCGGTGGTCGTCGATACCACGGTTGCCGTGGACACGGCCGGCAACGTGGACCTCCCGCTCACCATCCCGCTGTTCTCGGATCCTGAACAGTTCGAAGTATTCCTCGAGGGCATCCGCGCTGCGGACGCGGCGATCCTGTATTCCGGGATCGATACCGTGAGCGTTTCGGCCGCAACGTCGGAGCCTCCGCCGGTCGAGATCCCCGTCAGCTATGTCGGTCCCTGCCAGGCGACGTCCGGTTGTGCGGTCACCGTCGGGCCGATCGGCGCGACGCTGGCGCAAGGCGATTCGGTGCTCATGGCTGTGGTCGTCGACTCGAGCGGCGTTCCCGTTCTGGGCGTGCCCGTCAGCCTGATCAATCTGGACACGAGCCTCGTCGCCGTGCGCAGCTCGCGCTACGTCGTCGCGCGCACCGGCACGCCCGGCGGTCAGGCGCGCGTGATTGCGCGAATCCGCAGCGATGAAGACACGCTGGCGGTGAGCGTGATTGTCCCGACGCAACCGGCGATCGGACTCAGCACCACCACGGTGGCATTCAATGCGACCGCGTTTGGCGGCAATCCCGCGGCGAAAACCGTGAACGTGACCAACGCCGGCACCGGGACGCTGACCGGACTCGGCGTCGCCACGATCTACGGCCCGGGCGCCACCGGCTGGCTTGGCGCAAGCCTCAACACGACGACGGCGCCAGCGACGGTGACCCTGGCAGCGACCACGGGAGCTCTCGCCGCTGGCACGTACACGGCGACGGTGCAGGTGAGCTCACCGGTCGCGGGCAACAGTCCGCAGACCGTCAACGTGTCGTTCGTAGTTGCTGCGGCGGTCCCCGCGACGGTCATCGTGACGCCGGGGTACGGCGCCATCCGCACGACCGCGCCGAACCAGACGCTGCAGCTGTCCGACACGGTCAAAGAGGCAGGCGGCGTGCTGCTGCCGCCCTCGCTCGCGACCTGGACCAGCCGCAGCCCGTCCGTCGCTTCGGTCAGCGCGACGGGTCTGGTCACCGGACTCAGTGCCGGATCGGCCGTGATCGTCGCGCAGGCCGGCTCGGCGAGCGACTCGATGATCGTCACGGTGGGCAATGCGGCGTCGGCGCCGGGCGACATGCTGATCGCCGCGGTCACGAACAATCGCGCCTTCGGCGCGCGCCGCGTGGGTCAGGCGGTCACGGTCGAAGTCCGCGTCGATCAGCTCGCAACGAACGACTCGCTCGGCAGCTACAACGCGCGCTTCAGCTGGAATCCCGCGGTGCTGCGTTTCGACAGTACGTCCGCCGGCAACTACGCGGCGCCGACCGTGAACGACAGCTCGTCGATTGGCGTGCTGCGCTTTGCCGGCGTCGACGCGAATTCGCGCAGCGGCTCGCTCGTGCTGACGCGCCTGTGGTTCACGGCGCTGACGACGGGCAGCGACGCGCATCAGCTGCAGATCAGTGAGATCTCGGGCGTCTCGCCCGGATTCATCAATTACTTCCAGAGCGGCCGGTACGTGCTGGTATCGGGCTCTGCGAGAATCACCCCCTAGCTCGGCACCGCCGAGGGAGGACTAGGATCATGTTGCCACTTCGTTCCATCGCGATGGCCGTAGTGCTCGTCGGCGCCGCGTGCGCCGATGAGCCGACCCGGCCCGATCCGCTGCCGCCGCCCGTCGATCAGGGCACCAGCGCGTACATCGTCGTCGACAACCTGCACGCCACCATCGGACAAACGGTGAAGGTCAGCGTGGTGGTCCGCGCCGCCGACGCCGGCCTGAAAATCGGCAGCTACACGGGCCGCCTCCACTTCGACGCGGCAGCGCTGCAGTACAAGGCGGAGGTTGCGATCAACGACGGCCTGCGCGTGGCTAATCCCAACGGCGCGGGCACCGGGGAGATCCGGTTTGCCGGCGCGAGCGCGACCGGATTCTCCGATCTCACGCTCTACAGCGCCACCTTCACGGTGAAGCAGGCCAACTGGACGCGCGCGCTGACGCTCCAGATGGAAGAGCTGTCAGCCGCCAAGTCGCTCGCCAACCTGTCGCCGCAACTGCAGGTGCAGCGCACGGTGTTCGCCGCGGAGCAGGTGAAGCCGTAGGCAGGTGAGCGTGCGCCGAATCGCGGGTTCCGTTCTGCTGCTCGTCCTGGCGGCTGCTCCGGCAGCGGTCCAGGGACAGCAGGCGCTCGTCGGGATGTATCCGGCGGGCGTCGGGCTCGATAGCGGGCAACAGGCCGCGATTCCGATCGTAGTGGACCTGCGTCCCGGCGGATTCGTCCTGGGCTCCTATCAGTTCCAGGTGATGTGGAATCCGGCGGTGCTGCGTTACGTCCGCACGGCCCCCGGGGCATTCGGTACACCGACAGTGAACGAAACGGCGGCGGCGACCGGCACGTTGACGCTGGCCGGAGCGACTCCCGCGGGCGGAACTGGCTTGCTCAGTCTCGCCGAGCTCACGTTCGAGATGGTCGTCTCATCCGGGACCTCCCCGGTGACGATCGTCTCGCCCGAGCTCACCGCGGTGTCGTTCGCGTCGATTCCCGCGCTCGCCGTGCCCGGAGATGTCTGCACATCCTCCGGCACCTGGGGCGACGTCAATAACGACGGCAGCATCCTGTCGAACGACGCGCTGCTCGTCGTCACGGCTGCGGTCGGATTGCCGATCACGCCGTTCACGCTCGGCAATGCGGACGTGGACGCCGACGGCGACGCCGACACTCGCGACGCGCTCGTGATTCTCTCGTCCGCCGTAGGGCTGTCGACGCCGGGCTTCCGCGTCGGCACGCCGAGCGGCGGAACGTGTGCCGGGGCGCCCGCGGTCACGCTGGTGGTGACACCCGGCGCGCTCACCCTCACCACCGGCGACGTCGCGCCGGTGACGGCGTTGCTGTATGACGCGGGCGGAAACCCGACGTCCGGCGCTGGACTGGTGTGGAGCTCGGATGCGCCTGGCGTTGCGACCGTCGATTCGGCCGGCGGGGTAACCGCGCTCGGCAACGGTGTCGCGGCGATCACGGCGATGGCGATCGGTGTGACGCCGATTTCGGCGGGCGTCACCGTGCAGGACCGCCACACGTGGTACGTCAACGCGACGACGGCGGCCCTGAACACGGTCCACGTGGGCTCGCAGACATATCCATTCCCCGACATCCAGTCCGCGCTCGACCGCGCGCCCGCCGGTGACACGGTATTCGTGATGCCGGCGCCGGCGCCGTATGGCGCCGTTGCCATCTCGAAGCCCGTGATGCTGATCGGCGATTCCGGCGCGGCGGGGATGCCGCGCGTGCGCCATTCGACCGGCGCCGCGATCACGACGAACTCGCCCGGTCTCGTGTTGCTGCGCCACTTCGCGATCGAAGAATCGAACGCCGCGCTGGATGCGCGGGGCGATTCGCTGATCGTGCAGTCGGTAACGGCGACATCGTTGCGCGACGTCGCGATGAAGGTTCGCGGGATGCAATACGCGTGGCTCTGGGACGTCAGCGTGAATTCGGCGGTGCTCGCCGGAATCCTGACTGATTCCAACACCGCTGTGACGATCGACGGCGCGAAGATTCGCGTCATTGCGAGCCGCAACGATTCGGCCGTGGGCGTCGCCGTGCTCCACAGTGCGAACGCCGTGGTCAGATCTCTCGATGTGCTGGGTGTCGAGAACGGCTCCGCAGCGGTGATCACCAAGGCCACGCACGGCATGCTGGACAATTTCGTCGTGCAGTCCGCCGGCGGAGTGACGATCGACAGCGTGCGCGCGATGTACGTGTACCTCGGACAGCTTCTGGGCGTGGGCGGCGGCGGGGACCACGCGCTCAGTATTCGCGCCGATACCGTGTCGGTCGACACCGTGATCGTCACCGGCGCCGGTCAGGGAATCGCGATTTCGCCGATCGCCCGTGATACGCTCATGCAGCCGAACAGCTGGGCGGTCGTCGACCGCACCCGGTTGTCCGGCGTCGCCGGCCCGAGCGGGCTCAGCCTCGAGCGCTTCGACACCGTCGATATCGCGCGGACGCGGGTCACGAACGTGCAGGCCGGCAACGGAATCGACGTGCGACGCTCCACGCGCGTGCGGATCGACTCCACGACGGTGGCGGGCGTCGCCGGCGGTATCGGCGTCCAGGTCCAGGCGAATCCCGGACTGCCGACGGTGTTGAGCATGCGCGGCAGCAAGCTGCGCGGCCATGAGGGTGGGCTCGCGGTCTATAACGTGCGCACCGTCGCGTTGACCGGTATCGAAATCGACAGCTCCGCGATCGCGCCCCAGTTCTGCTTCCCGTGCACTCCCAAGTTCGCGCTGCAGATCTGGAGTCCCGATTCGGTACAGCTCGACTCCATGAACATTCACGACAACAGCGGGGCCGGGGCGTACGTCGATTCTGCCCGCGTGGTCGTGGGCGCCGGCAGCGCCCTGATCCGCAACCAGGGATTCATGGGGCTGAGCGGCGGGGAGTGCGAGTTCGGATGCGAGCAGCAGCGCTCGCCGCTCAAACGCTCCACGCAGAGCGCGCAGTTTACGCTCAGCAGCTTCCCGGGCATCGTCCTGAACCGGACTCACGACACCCGGCTGTCCGGCTGGGCCGTGCACGACAATCCGGGCGGCGGGCTGTTCTTCACGGCCTGGGACGTGCTCTCCGGACCGACGGCGCAGATCACCAATTCGTCGTTCCAGGGCCTGACCACCGGAACGCTGCTCAGCGCTCTCGGGAATCCCAGCGTGCCGAGCGGCCAGCTGACCGTGCAGAGCAGCACGTTCCGCCGCGCGAATCAGGCGGTGGTGGCTCAGAATCTCGATGAGTTCCATCTGACCGGAAGCCACATCGACAGCGTCGGTGTCTACGCTTATCCGGGCGTCCAAGTCATCCAGGTTCACAACGTCCAGCTGCTCGACGACACGCTCGTCAATGGATTCGGGTGGGGCTTCCAGGTCGTGGCGTCCGATACGGCGAATGCGCTTCGCACCGTGATTCGCGATGGCCATCCGATCGACGTGAACTCACAGGAAGCCGCGCTCGAGTTCAACGGCGTCGGCGTCGGCCAGATCTACGGCAACCGGCTCGAGCGCAACGTGGTCCGCGGCATCATCGTACGGAACGGCTCCGGCCAGATGACGATCGACAGCAACGTCGTGGCGGATGACTCGGGCTTCGCGGCGCTGCAGCTGCATCAGGCGGCGACGGTCACGCGCAATCTGTTCGCGCGCAACGCGAACGGGATCTACCTCGACTTCGGCGGTGAGCCGTCCCAGATCCACCAGAACAACTTCGTGGGAAATCTCTTCCACGCGATTCGCAACGAGTCGAACGACATCACGAACGCGACGGGCAATTACTGGAACGCCGCGGACGGCCCGCAATGCGCCGGCGTGGCCACGGGGTGTGGCTCGACGTCCGGTGACGTCGTGTACGGCCTCAATTTCGGCGTGGATTTCAGCGGCTACTTCCCCTATCCCGACCTGACCGGCGCGCCGCTCGGCATCCCGCCGCTGCGCGCCGCGCGCCGCGGAGCGACTCGATGAGCCGGCGCGCGCTCGTCATGCTCGGACTCGTCCTCGCCGCGACGACGGCGGCCGGCGCGCAGACGATCCCCCTCAAGCCGGCGGGCGATTTGTCGTCGCTGGTCGGCATGCCGTTCGACGTGCCGCTCGTCGCCGACTGGACCGGGCGGCCCGACAAGCTGGGCTCGTTTGCGCTCACGCTGCGGTGGAATCCCGCGATCCTGCGCTTCGAGTCGGGCGCGCCGGGTTCGTTTGGGACGCTTCAGGTCAACGACGATTCGGCCGCACAGGGCGTGCTCAAGCTCGCGGGCGCCAATCCGGCCGGGGCCACCGGCGTCATCACGCTCGGCGTGGGACGGTTCACGCCGCTGTCGGCGACCGCCACGACCGTGACGCTCGAGCTCGGCGACATCTATTCGAGCTCGCCCGACTTCGCGAACCTGGCCGGTTCGACGCTCGTGCAGAACGGCCTGTTCTGCCCGGCGCGCGGGCATTGGGGCGATCCGGACGGCGACGGCACGGCCGGCTCGCGCGACGCGTTGATCGCGTTGTCCGAGGCCGTCGGGCTCGATGTCTCCGGGTTCCCCGAGCATGGCCTGTCCGATGTGGATGCCGACGCCGCGGTGAAAGCGCGCGATGCGCTGATCATCTTGTCGCACGCCGTCGGGATCAGCATGAGCCAGTTCCGCGTGCTGCGCATCGCGGTAGGCTCCTGCGGCAGCGACGTCACCACCACCTACGCGGTGACGCCCTCGGGAGAAACGCTCGTCGCCCACGGCGCGCTGCAGCTGCACTTCGAGCTGCGCGCGACGTCCGGCGGCGCGGTGCGCGCGCTTCCCGACGTCTTCTGGCGCTCGAGTGATCCCAACGTGCTCGCGGTCATGCCGGACGGCCGAGGCATTCCGGTCGGGCCCGGATCGGCCGTCATCACGGGGAAGAGCGGCCAGCGCGACAGCGCACTCGCCGTCATGACGGTCGTCAGCCGCCGCACGCGGCACTTCGTGGAAGCGCTCGCGATCAGCGCGGTGAATCGCTTCGGGACGACCGCCTATCCGTTCGCCTCGCTCGTGGAGGCCAGCGCGATCGCGTCCGAGGGCGACACGATCGTGGTGCGGCCGGGTCGCTACTCCGACGCCGCCGTGTTCGGCGTGGGGGTCGTGATCCTCGGCCAGAGCGGCGGCTCAGGCGTGGTGCTGGCCGGCGACGCCGATGTGTACGGCGCGGGGATCGCGTTCACGGGCGGCTCGCGCGCGGAAGTCCACAACGTCAGCGCCGAGCGCGTCGGCGTCGCGGTCGCGGGGATCGGCGTCGATACGCTGGTCGTGGACAGTCTCCGCTACAACGAGGGGGCCGGCTTCTGCGGCGACTTCGCCGTCGCGACCACCGAGATCTGGCGGCTCGAGGTGCGGCGGTCGGAGCTCCACGGGGGCGGCGCGACGACGGGCTGCGCCGGCGCCATCGGCGCGACCGGCGCCACGCGCACGCTGCTCGTCGAAGACGTCCTCGCGACGGACTTTGCCCAGGGCGCCGTGTTCGCGGCGCTGGTCGACAGTCTGTCGGTGCAGCGCAGCCAGCTCAACAACAACGGCGGGTATGCCATCGATGTCGGCGCGTTCCGGTTCGGCGGCTCGAGCGTCGAGGTGCCGCTGCCGACGTCGACGGCGCTCGTCGTGGACGACAGCCGTTTGCTCCGCAATGGCCAGGGCGGGATTCGCGCCGCCGACCTGCGCGGTGGGCGCATGCGGCACAGCACGATCGAATCGGTGGAGACCGACGGGCTGTACCTCACCGGCACGTCCGATTCGACCGATCACTTCCGTATTCTCAGCGACACGATTCGCGGCGACGAGAACTACTGGCTGACCTCGTACGACGTCGACTCGTTGTTCGTCGACTCGACCACCGTGTTGCGGACGCAGGAGGGCTACGCGTACGGCTTCCGCGCGGCCAAGGTCACGCACTCGGTGTTCGACAACATCGTGAACGGCACCGCGTTCTATTTCGACGGATTCGCGGGGGCGCCGGTGCTGGTCACCGACGTGACGATGCGGGGCGATCCCGGCTGTCACCGCTGCGCCAACGGGTTCACCTTCTACGGGCTGCCCTCGAGCGTGGACGGGCTGACGGCCGTGAATCTCCGTCACGCGGTGGAGCAGTGGTACGCGCCCGGCACCGTCTCCCATTCGAGCATCAGCGATGCCGACGTCGGCGTCTACGGTTACGACAATTCCGGCGCGGCGTCGCGCAGCTACGTGCTCGCCACGACGATGGCGAACGTGACGAGCGGCATCGATAACACGCAGGGATCGGTCGTCGCGGATTCGCTCGATTTGACCGGCGGCGTCTACGGCGTGAACGCGTTCGGCAGCCTGTTCAGCCCGTCGGGCGTCGATACCGTGCGCAACAGCACGATTCGCAACTTCGACACGGGCGTACAGGTCCAGGACAGCACGGCGGTCGTGATCGGGAATACGATCCTCGGTTCGACGAGCTATGGGCTGTATCTCAACGGCTACGGCAACAGCGCCGACAGCGCGATCGTGCTGAACAACACGATCGACTGCACACCGCCCTCCGTGTCGGTGACGGCGTTCTACGGCTACGGGTTCAGCTACCGCGCGAGCGGCAACACGGTTTCCAACTGCCGCCAGAGCTTCTATCTGTCCTCCACGACGTCCGGGACGGCATCGGTGCGGAACAACACGTTCCTGCTGCCGCCGAACTCGGTGGCGCCGGCGATCATGATCCCCGCGCCGATCCGGGCGGAGGTCGTGGGCAACCAGATACAGGGCGGAGACTACGGCGGCGGGATCCACATCTATGGATACAGCTACCAGCCCAGCCCCTACGCGCGCGTCGATTCCAATTCGATCCACGGCATGAAGCAGCGCGGAATCTGGTTCGACTACACCGACAGCGTTTTTGCGCGCGGCAACGTCATCGACACGGTCGGCACGTCGACCGGGTTCTCCAACGGCGGCACCGGCATCGCGGTATTCGGCGCGACGAACGGCGCCGCGCGGCTGGTCGACAACAAGATCCGTCACGTCGCGGGGCAGGGCATCCTGATCGATCACCTCGGCAGCGCGACGGTGGTGGTGGACTCGAACGCCGTGTCGAGCACCGACACCGCCGGGGTGCGGATCAGCACCGGCCAGGTTTCGATGACCGGCAACAACATTCGCAACAACCTCCGCAACGGCGTCGAATTCAGCACGAGCGGCGGCGCGAACGATCTGCACGGCAATGCGCTGCAGGGCAACGCGCGCTACGCCGTGGCGAACCTGATCGACGCGAACGTGAACGCCGACGGCAACTGGTGGGGCGCGCCGACAGGACCCAACACGTCCGGCGCTGATTCGACCTTTGGTCCTGTAGGCGACGCCACCCCGCTCGCCGGCCCGCCCGTCGTGCCGTCGCTCTCCGCGCCGCTCCCCATGCGCACGCTGGCGGTGCGTGCGGCGAGAGGGACCGCCCAGCCGTCGGCCACCCGCTCCGTCGCGCCTGCGGTTTCGATACCGGCCCCGGCGCCGATGGCGCGCGTAGTCTCGTCGCCGACCCGCGTGAGTCATCAGGCCGCGCTGCCGGTGCCGCTCGCCGCGCTGCGCGACCGCGCGGATGCCGCGCGCGGCGAGCGCGATGCGGCGCAAGCCAGGCGGCTCGCCGCTGCCCGCAAGGGAGGCCCGAAGTGAGCGGGCGCGCGAGCTTCGTTCTCGCGTTGCTGTGCGCGGCGGCCGGCGCTGCGCAGGCTCAGGCCGTCGGCTCCAAGGTGCAGTACAGCTACGACCTGCGGGGCGATTCGGTGCTCGCGGTCGAGTCCGGTGCCACCGTGAGCTTCGACCTCTACGCGTACGACGGCTTCGGCTACGGCGTCGACTCGTTCGCGTTGCGCGTCCCCTTCGATGCCGCGAAGCTCGCGTTCGTCTCGGCAGACAGACGCTGCCCCGATTCCACCACGCTGAACGTGAGTCCCGGCGCGGGGTTTGTCGTCGTGAGCAGCCCGAGCTGCGGGGCCTATCCCTATTCCCAGGTGGTCGCGCGTCTGACCTTCCGGCTGCTCGCCGGCGTCACTGACGGCACCATCATCGGCATGGATCCGCTCGCGACGATCGACAACGGTGGGTTCGATCGCCAGCTCGATATGTCGACCGATTTCGCGCAGATCTGTCACGCGTCCGGTACCTGGGGCGACATCGACGGCGACGCCGCGGTGAACAGCCGAGATGCACTGATCGCGCTCTCCAATGCGGTGGGGATTCCCACAGGCGCCTTCAACGTCACCCGGGGCGACGTCGACGCCGACGGCCAGGTCACCTCGCGCGACGCGCTGGGCATCCTGTCCGGCTCGATCGGTTTGCCGGTAGGCGGATTCCGCGTGGGTTTGGGCATCGCCGACGCCTGCGCGCCGCAGCCCGTGTTCCCGCGGCCCCTGTACTTCTCGCGCTCCGGCGCCACCCCGGGCGTGCCGGGACTTTCCGGTCTCGCGATTCGCGCGGCGAACGACAGCACGATGACGATCCCGGGCGACAGCGCCGATACTCAACTGTCCTACACGTGGCGTCCGCGCGTCTCGCCCGACGGCAGCAGCGTGCTGTTCGTCTGCCTGAGTCCTTCGTTCTATCCGCGCGTCTGCAAGGCCAACGCCGACGGGTCGGGAAGTACGCCGCTCACTCCCGATTTCTTCATCGCGCAGTCGCCCGACTGGTCGCCGGCCGGCGACTCGATCGTGTTCGTGGTGAACAACCAGCTGTTCATCATGGGTGCGGACGGGTCCGGGCAGCGCGGCGTCACCGGGCCGACCAACGTGTCGAGCGTCGCCTGGAGCCCGACCGGTCGCGTGTTGGCGTACACTCGCGCGGGCGGCGCCGGAACCGTCAATACGTTCGACCTGAACACCGGCGGCGACGCGACGGTGTTCTTCCCGACGTTACCGGGTTCCAGCTCGCCGGCCCGCGTTGATTGGACAGCGGCGGGTGACTCGCTCGTGTTCGAGCTGACGATGGCGTTTAACCCGACCATCGTCAGCGTTCCGGCCGCCGGCGGTTCGCTCACCCTGCGGTATTCGCTGACGAGCGCCACGATGCAGCCCGCCTGGACCGACCGCGGCGTGCTGTTCGTGACCTATTACGCCGGCTACTACCGGATTCTCCTCGGCAAGCCGGACGGCACCTACGCGATCGTGAGCCACGACAATCAGATGCACCAGGCGCCGGGAATGAGGAGACAATGAGGCGCGCGCTCCTCGCTTTCGTGCTGCTGAGTCTGGCGCGCAACGCCCCGGCGCAGACGGTCACCGCGCGCCTCGGCGGTGAGCTGACGGGATTCCCGGGGACGGTGGTGCTTGTTCCCGTCGCCGTCGACATGAGCAATGCCGGTGGTGAGAAGCTCGGCAGCTACACGGCGCGGCTCACGTGGGATCCGACGCGGCTCAGCGCGTGCCTGGGCTTGTATCAGGGCTATTCGTGCGTGGACAGCATGCACACCGGGAATTTCCCGGCGGCGCAAGTGAACTACGACAGCGCCGGCGGCTCGCTGCAATTCACCGCGATCTCGCCCGCCGGGGCGAGCGGGCTCGTCACAGTCGCGCGCATTCCCTTCTTCCTGCGCGACACGATCGGCACGCCGCTCAATCTGACGTTCAGCGAGATGTCGGCGGCGGGCAGCTTCACGAACCTGCTGCCCATGCTCGCGGTCTCGAGCGGGACGATGTGCCCGGCGCGCGGCCGCTGGGGCGATCTCGATCGCGACCAGCAGGCCAACAGCCGCGACGCGCTGCTCACGCTATCCAAAGTCGTCGGGCTCCCGGTCGACACGCTCTTTGACACCAGCCTCGCCGACGTGAACGGCGACGGCGCAATCCAGAGCGTGGACGCGCTGATCATTCTGTCGTACGCCGTCGGGATCGACATTCCGGGCCAGCGCGTGCTGCTGCTCGCGCCCACGACTTGCGGCACCGGCTCGGCGCAGACCGTGACGATGTTCCCCACGAGCGCGCAGCTCGTCCCGAACCAGCCACTCGGGCTGATGCTCGAGGCGCGCGACACCGCCGGCCGCATCGTGACGGTCAGCGACGCGATCTGGCGCTCGTCCGATTACAACGTCGCGAGCGTGGACGCGGCGGGCCTCGTGACGCCGCGCGCACCCGGCACGGCGACGATCACCGGCGAAGTCGGCCCGGGCCTCCGCGCGACGGCGACGATCACCGTGATCCCGCGCCGGCCCAACTGGTTCATCGACGCGCGCGTCACGGGCGCGGCGCTGCAGCTCGGCACCGCGGCGTTCCCGTACGACCATCCGACGAAGGCGTTCCTGTCCATCACGGATGGGGACACGATCCGCATCGCGAGCGGCACGTACGATTTCATCAACTCGAGCGGCGGCGACTCCCCGAAGATCTGGTCCGGCGCGCCGTCGGTGCCGGGCAGTCCGGCGTTTACGCTCACCGACAACATCCCGCTCGTGACCGGCGCGGTGATCATCGGTGGCACTCCCGGCGACACCACGACGCGGCCCGTCTTGCGCTCGGCGAATCCATCCGGGGCGCTGGGGCTCTGGCTGCGCGCGGGCCGAGTGGTGATCAAAAACCTGATCCTGCGGGCGTTTGATCCCGCGATCGAAATCCAGGGCGCTACGACGGTCATCGTCCAGGACACGCGGATCGAGACCGGTTCCTCGGGCTCGTCCGGTGACGGCATCTACAGCTGTACGAACGCGACGGTGGACACGCTGCGGCTCGACCACACGGTGATGGTCGGTGATTCGTCCCAGACGGCCGTGTACTTCGGCGGCTGCGGCTCGGGGATCGGCGCGCGGGTCGTCGACATCCGCGACAGCAAGATTCTCCGGTGGGGCGACGGGCTCTACTTCTACGAAGTCGATTCGACCGCGGTGCTCCGCTCGGAGATTTCGGACAACGACGGCTACGGCATTTCGCTCTCGCAGGAGAATACGGTCAATCCGTCGCTGTACGTGGCGCACAGCCGGCTGGAGCGGAACTACTACGGGGCGATTCGCAACGACGACGCGCGCCGCGTCGTGGTGGATACGTCGGTGATTCTGTCGATCCAGGATGACGCCATCTATTCCTCGGGCGGCTGCGGGGAATGCAGCGGCGATATCTACACGCAGGTCCGCCTGCACGGCGACACGATTCGCTCGTTCGGCAACAGTCACAACTGGCTGCGGGCGTTCCTCGTCGACACCGCGATCGTCGATCAAACGGTCGTGTTGTTCTCCGATAGCGCCAATCATTTCGGCTACGGCAACATCGACGGGCGCGTGGCGCGCGTGACGAACTCGCAGTTCCTGGGGATCGGGCAGGGTCAGGCGGTCCAGTTCCAGGGCTCCGATTTCTTTGCCGACAACGTGACCATGACGGGCTGCTCGCAGCCGGTCCCGGGATGCGATGGCGCGTTCGGCTTCTATCTCAACATCGGCGGCTTCGCGCTCGATGCGCGTGTCCGCAACAGCTCGTTCGCGCGCATCGCCTATCCGGTGAGCTCCAGCCTGAACCAGCCCGGCGTGGTCGAGGTGCTGAACAACATCATGGACAGTGTCCGCACCGGCATCGAGGTCGGTGGCGACAGCACGCTCGTGCGCAATAACAGCGTCATGCGCGCGTCGGGTATGGGCGTCTCGGCGACCAGCGCCACGGGCACACGTGGCGCGAGCGTCAGTCACAACGCCGTCGGCTGCTCGCCGAGCGGGTCGCAGCCCGTCGGCATCGCGGTCTCTAACCACCGGTATGCGGTCGACACCAATCTGGTGCAGCCGACGTGCTACCAGGGCATATACGTGCAGAATGTCGCCGGCGGATCGGCGCTGCGCGGCAACACGATCCGCGGGTCGACCTACGGCGTCGCGGTCTTTCAGTTCGACACGACGGCTGTGGCGATCGATTCCAACGGGATCTCCGGGTCGAGCGTCGCGGCGGTGCACGTCATGGGCGGCCGCGTCGCGATGCGGCACAACAACGTCGGCAACAACGCCTACGGCGTGTACATCCCGTCCGCCAACAGCATGGCGCAGATCGTGAGCGACAACAACTCGTTCACGAACAACTCGAACTACTCGATCTACGCGCCGTTCGACACGGTCAACGCCGTCAATAACTGGTGGGGGAACGCGGCCGGACCGGGCGGCGGCATCGCCGACAGCGTGAGCGGGACGTTGGTGACCACGACGCCGTTTCTCAGCGCTCCGCCGGCCAACCTCCCGGCTTTCGCGCCGCGCATCTTCGGTGCGGCGCCGGCGCGGTCCACGAGCGTGACGCGCGTCACGTCGCCGCTCAGAGCAGGAGCGCCGGCGATCGCGCCACGTCCGTCACGCGCGTTGCGATCCGCGAAGGCGCAACGGACCGAGGCCGAGCGAGCATCTAGACACGCCGCAGCACGGCGCCCATCCTAGGGAGTCCTTTCCCCGGGAGAGCCGTCATGAGGCGTTTGTGTCTGTTAGTGCTGTGCGGATGGGCGACGGGAACGACGATCAGCTGCGGTGGCGGTGGGGACGGCGGGAATGGCCCGCCGACGATCACATCGGTCGTCGTTAGCGGCGATTCGACGGTCGTTCTGAATGGCACGCGCCAACTCACTGCAACGGCGATGGATGGTAGTACACCTGTCTCGACGGGTGTGACGTTCGAGTGGTCTTCGAGCAACAATACCTTTGTCACGGTGTCGCAGACTGGGCTAGCGACAGGGGTGGTCATCCCTGGATCCGCGAACGTAACCGCTCGTGCAGTGCTCAACGGTACACCGACCAATGTCGTAAGCGCGCCGCATCTCATCCGCGTGCGCATTGGATCCATCGTGCTGACCCCAGCCGACACATTGCGCTTCAGCTCGTTGGGCGACACGATCGTTCTCAGAGGCCAGGCGCGCGATGCTCTGAACCAGCCGATCCCAAACGGCACCAGGCCAATCGTGTTCAACACTAGCGATCCTCAGATAGTCGCTCTCACGAGTGCGACTGGCGGGTCTCCTGTCGATAGCATCCGCGTAATTGCAATGGGGAACGGACTGGCCCAAGTCATAGCCAGCGCACAAGGCGAGAGCATCACGGACTCTGCTCCGGCCTTGGTTCGACAGGTCGCGGTGACCTTTGCGGCGGATCCCGATACCGCCAGGTTCAACCGGATCGGGGCAACGGTAATCCCCGTCCTCACGCTGGCGGACGCGCGCGGCAACTTTGTCGGGGCGACTGCCGTCAGTTGGACGAGTCAGGACCCCGGCGTCGCGATCATGGACGTGAACGGGCTCGTTTCGGTGAACGAGGGACAAACCCGCGTCATCGGCACGGCCGGGGCGCTCAAGGACACGATCGTCGCGGTCGTCGGACTCGTCTACAAGACGGTCGAAATCACGTCGTCCGGCGCGCTGGCGGCGCCGATCGACACGGCGCGCCTCAACCGGCTCAACGGCACACTGCAGCTCGGGCTTGTCGTCCGCGATTCGGGCAACACCGTCGTGCCGAATCCCCAGGGCGTCACCTGGTCCTTGCACACGGGAACGATTGCGAGCATCGGCACGGGCACCGGACTCGTCACCGGGAACACGAGCACCGGCCAGGACACGGTGGTGCTGGTCGCGCGCACGGCGCGGGACAGCGTGCCGCTCGTGGTCAAACAGGTGCTCGCGTCCATCGTCGTCACGCCGGCGACTCCCGATCCGCTCAACTTCGTGAGCGACACGCAGCGGTTCGCCGCTGAGCCGCGCGATTCGGGCGGCGCGGCGATCGCGGGCAAGACGGTGACCTGGGCGACGAACAACATCAAGCTGCGCATCAATTCCGCCGGACTCGCGACGGCCGACAGCGCGACCAGCGCGACGGGGATCGTCGTCAAAATCAAGGCGACGGTCGATGCGCTGACCGACTCATCGCGCTCGATCGTGGTCAAGCAGATTCCGGTCACGGCCGACTTGAATCCCAATTCGTTCACCCCCCTGACGGCGTTCGGGCGGCAGGCGACGGCGTCCTGCGTCGTGCTCGACTCGGCGGCCGACACGATCCCCAATCATCCGTGCAACTGGAGCGCGGTGACATCGGGCATCGTGACGTTCAATCCGGCGGCCGGGAAGACGACGACGATCACGGCGGTGGGCAACGGCAACACGACGATTCAAGCGCAGGCGTCGACGCCGCTGTTCGCGTTCAATTCGATCACCGTGGATCAGATTCCCAAGACCGTCACCATCACGCCGGCGAATTTCGGGACCCCTGATGTGACCATGAGAACCGGCCAGAGCGCGCCATTCTTTGCGACGGTGCTCGACTCGCTCAATCAGCCGGCGCTGCAGGACAGTGTGGACTGGTCCACGAACAGCTCGGGCGTCGCCAACGTGGCCGCGACGAGCTCACTCGATTCGACGGTGGTGACGACGGGCAGCGCCGGCACGGCGACGATCACGGCCACGGCCGGTCCCGCCTCCGCGTCACGCGTCGTCAACGTGAGCGCGACGCCGATCAGCTTCGCGACGCAAGTGGTGAGTGTGTTCACGGGTGCGGCGGGATGCGACGGCTGTCATCCGCCCAACCAGAATCTCAACCTCAGCACCGTGGCGCTGGCGTACTCGAACCTCGTGGGAGCCAGCGGCCAGGGCGTAGCGTCGACCGAAGTCCCGGCGTTGAGACGGGTCAGGCCGTTCAGGCCCGACTCATCGTACCTGGTCCACAAGATTCAGGGCACGCAGGCGACCGTCGGCGGCTCGGGCGCGCGGATGCCGCTGGGATGCGCAGGGGCGTCCTGTCTGTCCAACACCATCATCAACACGATTCGTAACTGGGTCCTACAGGGGGCGCTGAACAACTAGCGCTTTGCGGCCATTCATTAGATAGAGGACCAGGAAGACGGTCGTCGCGGCACTGACGCCGTATTTCCAGATCGCGGGGGCGTTGGAGGTCGATAACAGACCTTCAATCGTCCCCGCGATCGCGAGCAGGGTCACGACGGCGCCGATCATGCGGCCGGCGATTCGTCCTTCGACAATCAGGGCATCCATGCGGGTGCGATCGCCCGGGGCGATCATCGCCTTCGCCAAGCGGAACCCCGCGCCCGCCGAGATGAAGATCGCCGTCAGCTCGAGCACGCCGTGCCCGGCCACGAACGTGAGCAGATATCCCAGCACGTTGTAATTGTGAAATACCGCCATGCCTGTGCCCAGCATCATCCCGTTCGTGAACAGGAGCCAGGCGGTGAGCAATCCCGCCGTGAGGCCGCCCGCGAACACCAGGAACGAGATGTTGATGTTGTTGCTCATGATGAGCGCCGACACGACGGGACGCTCGGCCCGCCCCTCCTGCGCATAGGTGCGCCCCTCGAGCTGGCGCTCCGCGGCCTCTTCGGCGCGCTGGATCATCACGGGCGACACGATCTCCTCGGCCAGCGCCGGCCGCTCGCGAATCATCACGTATCCCACCGCCGCCGGAATCATGAACAGCAGGAAGCCGAGCAGGACGTACTGCCACGACTGCACGACCGCCGCCGGGAAGTCGCGGAGCAGGTACTGCGCCAGCGGCGTGCGCTGCCGGCCGCGCGCGCGATAGAGCGCATTGTGTCCCGCGCTGACGACGCGCTGGAGATAGTCGATGACGCTGGGGTCCACGTGGTAGGTTCGGGCGCGCGCGAGGTCCGCGGCCACTTCGCGGTACTGCGCGGCGAACTCCGGGATCTGACCAGGTCCCAGCGCAGCGACGCCGAGCCGCTCCATGCGCAGCGCCGTCGTCCGAAACTGCTCCCAGGTCTCACGCTTCTTGGCCACGAACCGCTCCGCGGTGACCGTGATGCGCCCGGCACTGCCGGCTTGCGCTCGCGTCGCGAACCGGCTGCGACGCTTCCGCTGCTCCTCGGCGAACACCATGACGAGATAGGCCTGCGCATCGCCGCTGCGGCGCGGAATCCGTGACTCGAACCGCCGCACCAGATCGGACGTGATGCGCGTCTGGACCTCGGGGGTCAGCTCGTTCAGCCGCCCCAGGAAGCGATCCAGCAGGCGGAATTCGTCCTCGGAGAGGTCAGGCGGGCCGGTCTCGATCGGCTCCAGGACCTGCGGCTCAGCGGCGGTCTGCCTGGCGCCGATGGCCCAATCGGTGGGCCGGTCTCGCACCACGATCGTGCCGGCCGCCATGTCTCCGGGCCGCTTGTTGCTCGAGTTCAGAAAGATGGAGAGCACGGCCGGAACCACCGGCATCGGGAACAGGCTGTCGACGAAGCGGACGAGATTGCGCACCACGGCCGCTCCCGGGGTCAATGCGTGCCCCGTGTCCATCACTACGCGGATGCCGAGCGCCTGTTTGCCCGGAGTCCGGCCGCCGTTCAGGGCTTCAAACAGCGTGAAGTAGCCCCATGTCATCGCGAAGATCAGCAGAATGATCAGCGCCGTCAGCCAGCCCCGCACTGCGGAGCCGCGTGAGAAGCCGCCCAGGGCGCCCCAACCCAAACCGATCAGCAGGTTGGCGAACGAGACGAGCACCACGTCGATCAGTCCCGCCGCCATGCGCGAGCCGGCGCCGGCCAGCTCGAACCGCACGTCGACATGTTCCGGCGTCTCGACGCCGTGGTGTTGCCGCAGATCCAGGTCTCGCGCGGAGCGCGCCATGTCCTCATCTTACCGCGTGTCCCCACGCGGAGCGACCCATTAACACGAACCTCAGGCCGATGCAGCTGGGCGAGATCCTGGACGGCAGCTTCAACATCTACCGGCGGCACTTCGGGCTGTTCATG
>Ga0134127_10000849_pt1 | contig 24731 bp, 21 predicted proteins | sample KB31753_FD_96459 | JGI IMG/M metagenome (GOLD analysis project Ga0134127, IMG submission 96459) | Terrestrial soil microbial communities with excess Nitrogen fertilizer from Kellogg Biological Station, Michigan, USA - KB3-175-3 | ecosystem: Environmental > Terrestrial > Soil > Unclassified ... | reverse complement strand
TTCGAGATCGATGCGAGCTGGCCCAAGCCGCTGCCCAACAACTGGATCCTCGGACAGATCGGCGGCATCTTCGTCGACAAGGACGACAACGTCTGGATCAGCCAGCGTCCCCGTTCCGTCAACGATCGCGACAAGCGCGCCGAGCGCGGCGACAAGTCCGTCTGCTGCTATACCGCGCCGTCGGTCATCGCCTTCAACCAGGCGGGCGACGTCATCAAGTCGTGGGGCGGGCCGAAATCGGCCCAGGGCTACGACTGGCCGCAGAACGAGCACGGCATGTTCGTCGACTACAAGGGCACTGTCTGGCTCGCCGGCAACGGCGAGAACGACGGCATGGTCCTGAAGTTCACCAACGACGGCAAGTTCCTGATGGCCATCGGGCGTTCCGCGCCGCAGACCAACAGCAAGGAGCAGGCGCGCGTCGGCCGCGCCGCGGACATGGTCGTCGATCAGGCCACCAACGAGGTCTACGTCGCCGACGGCTATTTCAACCACCTCATCGTCGTCTTCGACGCGGATACGGGCGCCTTCAAGCGGACGTGGGGCGCCTACGGAAAGCCGCCGACCGACGAGAAGATCACCTACGACGCGAACGTGCTGCCGCAGCAGTTCAACAACCCGGTGCACGGCGTCCGCATCACCAGCGACGGGCAGGTGGTGGTCTCGGACCGCGGCAACAACCGCATCCAGATCTTCCAGAAGGACGGGACCTTCATCCGCGAACTGCCGGTGATGCGTGACTCGACGGCGCCCGGCGTCACGGGATCGACCGTGTTCTGGCCGGACAAGGGACAGACCTACTGGTTCACGTCAGACGATCCCAACGGGCAGATCCACGTCCTCCGCCGCGCCGACGGTGCGGTCGTCGGCAGCTTCGGACGCGTCGGCCGCGGCCCCGGCGAATTCGAGAACCTGCACAACATCGGCATCGACAGCAAGGGCAACATCTACACCGCCGAAGTGCAGGGCCAGCGCGTCCAGCGTTTCCGCTATAAGAGCGGGCTGCCGCCAATCAAGTAGGACAGACGTAGGGCGGGTTCCGCGACGCGGCTGCATCCAGCGCCTCGCGGACCCGCCACTGCAGTCTACAGTTCGCGCTAGCATCGGCCGTCACGAGGGGAGATGCATGACGACCAGACTTGCGATGCTCCTGGTGGTTTGCTGTGCGGTGTCCGGCGCCACTGCGGCGCAGGGGCCCGCCGCCGGGCCAGCGCCCACCACGGGAACCCTGCGGCAGATCATCCCCGGTCACTACGTGTACACGCAGAACAACGCGGGACGGCTGTTCAACAGCGGGATCGTCGCCGGCAGCGACGGTGTCCTGGTGTTCGACGCGCTCGATTCGGACGCGCTCGCGCGCTCGGAGCGGCAGGCGATTGCCGATGTCGTCAAACAGCCGGTTCGCTACCTCGTGATGTCTCCGTTCCACGATCCGTTCAACGGCGGCAGCGCGGTCTACGCCGACGTCTTCAAGATCGCGCACGAGAACTACCGCGTCGGGCTGATCGATCAGATGCAGCGGGGCAACGTCCCGGCCGACGTGCAGCAGAAGCGGTTGCCGAACGCGACGTATCGCGACCGGATGACGTTCTACCTGGGTGGCAAGGAGATCCAGGTTCTTCATTTCGGGAACGCGCACACCAAGGGCGACAGCGTGCTGTTCGTCCCGCAGGATCGGATCGTCTACATGAGCGAGGTCTTCTTCAACGAGGAATTCCCGAACATGGGCGGCGGCTACGGCGTCTCGTGGATCAAGGTGCTGGATGCGGTGCGGGCGCTCGACGCCGACATTTTCATCCCTGGTCACGGACCGATCCCCGACGACCCGAAGCAGACGCGCGCGGCGCTCGACCGGGCGCGGCAGATCCTCGTCGAGGCGCGGGACGGCGTCCAGGCTCAGATCGCGCAGGGCGCGACGGAAGATCAGGCGGTCGCGGCGGTCAAGCTCGATCAGTACTCAAAGCTGTTTGCGTTCGGCAATCAACGTGAAGTGGTGCTGCGGCGGATCTACAAAGAACTGAAAGGGACGCTGCAATGAATCGACGCGAATTTTCGATGCTCGTCGTCGGCGCGGCGGCCACGTGGTCGCAACGGGCGCTCGCACAACAACAGACGGCCGCGCCGGGGAACCCGGCGCCTCGCCTGGATTGGCTTGCGCGCCACAAAGAACCGATTCTCGAACCAGGGCTGCCGATCATCGATCCGCATCACCATTTGTGGCAGCGCCCCGGATGGCGATACCTGCTGGATGACCTGCTGACGGACACCGGCAGCGGCCACAATATCGTCGCGACCGTGTACATGGAAGCGAGCTCGATGTATCGCGAGAAGGGCCCCGAGGAAATGCGGCCTGTCGGTGAGGTGGAGTTCGCCAACGGCGTCGCGGCGATGTGCGACAGCGGCGTGTTCGGAAAAACCAGGGTAGCGGCCGGCATCGTCGGGCACGCGGACATGATGTTGGGGAGCCGTGTCGAGCCGGTCTTGAAGGCGCTGATGCGCGCGGGGGGCGATCGCTTTCGCGGGATCCGCCACGGCGTCTCATGGGAGGCCGAGGCTGCCAGCGTGAGGCCGAACCCGAATACCCACGCGGGGATGCTCGCCGACAAGAAGTTCCGGGAAGGCGTCGCGGTGGTCGGCCGTCTTGGTCTTGCCTACGACGTGTCGCTCTACCACACTCAGATCGGCGAAGTCGCCGACCTGGCAGGTGCGTTACCCGATACCAGAATCGTCCTCAATCATGTCGGCGGCGTTCTCGGGCTGGGCTCGTACCAGAGCAAGCAAAAGGACGTGTTTTCGCGTTGGGCGTCATCGATCAAGGCCCTCGCCGCCCGGCCCAACGTGTTCGTCAAGCTCGGTGGCCTCGGTCAAAGCTACACGGCCTTGCGCTTCGATGGGGACGCGGAACCGCCAGCGTCTGCACAGGTGGCCGCGCGATTCCGCCCCTACGTCGAAACCTGTATCACCGCTTTCGGGGCGTCGCGGTGCATGTTCGAGAGCAACTTCCCCGTCGACAAGATCTCCTACAGTTATCCCGTCTTCTGGAATGCCTGCAAGTTGATGGCGAAGGGCGCGAGCAGCAGCGAGAAAGCCGATCTGTTCGCCGGTTCCGCGGCGCGCTGCTACCGGCTGAACGGGTTTGTGTAGCCCGCGCTGCGTTTCACTTGATGCTCCTGATCCACATCAGGATCGGACCCGTCACGCTGTCGTCCGCGGTGTTGGGTGACATCACTTCCGAAATGTGGCTGTGATCCTTCAACACGAGATATGTGGGGCAGCGGCCGGCCTTGCACAGTTGATCTTTCAGCGTCTCGGCGAACGCAATGATGCTGGGTGGATCGAGTTCCGCGGTCGTGATCAGGAACGGCACCTTCGAGTTGGTGAGGCCCGGCAGGTTCGAGCGCGCCAACTGCGTCGCTGCATCCGGCTGCGTCGCGCGTCCGGGCCCGGCCGCGGGCGCTTGTGCCGGCGCGGCCGCGGAGGCGGGCTGCGGTCCGCACGGCGGGTTTGGACCTGTTCGTGGAGGCGCAGCCGGGAGGATATCGAACGTCGCCGGCGACATGAAGATCACGCCCTTGAGGCCGATACCCTTGGCGCCGTAGAGCTCGGGATGGCCGACATACGTGCCGGTCGGCACGTTTCCGGCCGACTGCGCCCACAGGAACGCTCGTCCCGGGTCGCCCTTGTAGTGCGCGATATTCTGCTCCACCCACCGAACAACCTTCCCGATGTCTTTCGCCGGATCGTCCCACGCATTGCCGGGACGCCGCTGCATGAGGACGCCGACCATGCCGTTCTTGACGGCCCACACCGGGATGTTGTCGTAGAACACCTCGTTGTTGGGCACATCCAGATGCCTGTTCCCAGGCCCGCCGGGAACGTAGATCAACACGGGCCGGGAGCCGCCGCCGTCTTCAGGCGCGAACACGTCGACCACGTTCCTGGGGTCCGATCCGGTGGAAATGTCGCGGGCAATGGAGACGCCCCGGTACGGTGGCTTGGCGTGCAGCGGTAAATAGAGTTGCGCCGTCTCCGGCGGGCAGACGCCGCGGCCGATCGCCACGAGCTGTTTCGCGATCTGCGGAGGTACCTGCGCGTCCGCGACCGTCGCGGCACTCATCAAGATCGCAAAGATCACTGGCGTCTGCTGCTTCACTCCCACATGAACCTCCTGTCGTGGCGCCGACCCTACCGATTCAGGTACGTAGGGGCCGCCTTCAGGCGGCCCAACGATCAAAACATCGCGATCGGATTGACCGGCGACCCCGTCGCGTTGGGCAGCGCCAGCGGTGTCACCGTCAGCATGAACTCCCACCGGTTCCTTGACGCCGCCGCTTCGCTCAACGCCTCCAGGTCGGCGCGGTCGAGAATGTGAATGCCGAGGATCGCCTGGACGAAGTTGTGGACGGCGTTCCGAAACAGGTCGCCCTGCGGCTGCGGTGAATAGCCGGCCGTCTCCCAGACGATCAGCGCGACGTCGCGCTGCTTCAGCCACGGCAGGATCGTGTTGTCGAAGCCGGCGGCCCCATCGTCCGGTCCAAGCTTTGCCCGCCGGCCGTAGCGGCCCCAGCGAAGGACGATCGCGTCTCCCGGTCCCGCCTTGACACCGGCTTTCTTCTCCCACGCTTCCATGTCCGCGGGGAAGATGCGATCGCCGGGCGCGAGGTAGGGGACGCCCTTCAGCCGCGCGATGTCGTACAGGACCGCGCGTGTGACGATGCCGGTCTTCATCGACAGCATGTTGTTCCTGGCGGCGCCCTTCTCCTTCGTGACGAGCGTGGCCGTGTCGAACCCGTTCCACATTTTTCCCGCGAAGAACGTGTGCGCGAGCGAATCGAGGTGCGTGGCGGCCGCGCCGTGAATGCAGGGATACGCCACGCGATCGGTGGCTCCCGTGTCGGTGGCGGTCAACATGCCCCATTCGGCCGGGCACGGAACGTCAACCTCCTTCTCGAAGAAGGTGTTGGTCGAGAGCGACACCGGCACGCCTTCCTTGACGAGCGCCAGCGCCGCGCGACGCTTGGCTGGCGTGATGAGGTTGAGGGTGCCGATCTGATCGTCGCGTCCCCACCGGCCCCAGTTCGACAACTCCTTCTGCCACGCGTCGTACTGCGCCTGGCTGACGAGCGGGTGGGAAGACGCTCCCTGCGAGGCCGCGTCACGGGTGAGCGCTGCGCCGATGGCGAGCGCGCACAGGAGGACGGGCACCGCGGTGCGAATGGCGACGGCTCTCATCAATGTCCTCCTCGCTACTGCAGGCGTGCGGTCTGCGGCCGCGCGGCGTCGGGCAGCGCGAACACGAGTATCGAGTTCCCGCTCGCGGGCCGCTTGATCTCGGGTGTCAGCTCGATCGGAATCTGCGACGTCCAGCTGCCGCCGCCGAAGCCCGCCGGCACCGCGACGTATTGCCGTCCGCGCACCGAGTAGGTGATGGGAAAGCCCTGCGCGGACGTCGGCGTCCTCGTCTGCCACAGCAGCGCACCCGTCTGCGTGTCGTAGGCGTAGAAGTGACGATCCCAGTCGCCGACAAACGCGAGGCCGCCGGCCGTGGTGAGCGCCGCAGTGTTGTACGGCGTGCGCACGCGCTGCTTCCAGAGGACGCGGCCGTCGCGCGACATCGCCACGAACTCGCCAAGCTGGTTCGGCGACTTCGGGTGGAACGTGTTGATGCGCTTCACCGCGCCGGTGCCGCCGCCGCCCGCCACCCGATCCACGGCGTGGAAGGTGCCCTTCTCGCACGTCAGGCTGAGCGGGATGTAAAACGCCTGCGCCTGCGGTTGATAGGCCATCGCGCGCCAGCTCTTGAAGCCGGCCGTGCTCGGGCACCACTCGACCTCGACGTCGACCAGCGGAACCATGCCGGGACCATACGAGACCTTGCCGGTCTTCGGGTCGACGGTCATCAGCGTCTGGTAGCCCAGGTCGAACGCGTTCACGAACTTGCCGGTTCGACGATCGAGCTCCCACAGCACGCCGATCTTCCCCATCTTGAAGAGCGACTGGCGGCCGCCGGCATCGACGAGGATGCTCTCGAACACTTCGTCCATGTCGTGCGTCTCGCCGGGGATGTGCTGGTAGTACCAGGTGATGCGCCCGGTATCAGGATCGAGCGCGAGCGTGGAATTCGTGTAGAGCGCGTCACCATTGGTGCCGCGGACCGCTCGCGCCCACGGTTTGGCCTGTGCGGTGCCCCAGTAAATCAGGTTCGTAGCCGGATCGTAGCTGCCGGGAATCCACGCGTCGCTGCCGGCGCGGAACATCGGCGCCAGGTCGCCCCACGAATCGCCGCCCGGCTCGCCCGGCCGCGCTACCGTGGACGTGCGCCACGCTTCCTTGCCCGTCTTCGCGTCGAGCGCCGTGATGAAGCAGAGGTCTTCCTTGTAGCGCGTGCACCCGGTCATGCCCGATACGACCTTGCCGCGGACGACAATCGGGCCGCTCGTGTACTCGTAACCCTTGCTGTGATCGGCGACCCTCGTATCCCACACCACCGCGCCGGTGCGCGCGTTCAGCGCGACGACGTGAGCGTCGGCGGTGTTGATGAAGATCTTGTCGTCGAAGATCGCCAGGTTCCGCTGCGGCTCGCCCATCGGCGCCTGGCCGTTCTGCGGGAACTCGCGTCGATACTCCCAGAGCAGATCGCCGGTGGCGGCGTCGAGCGCCTGCACGATGCTGTTCGGGTTCGGGAGGTACATCACGCCGTCGTGCACGAGCGGCGTCGCCTGGTTCGACCCCGGTTGCATCGCCCACGACCAGGCGAGCTGCAGCTGGCCGACGTTCTGGCGGTTGATCTGGTTCAACGGGCTGTAGCCCCAGCCGTCGAGCGTGCGCCGCCAGTTGAGCCAGTCATCCGGGCTCGGGGTGCGCAGCATCGCGTCGGTCACGGGCGTGAACGCTCGGGCCGGCGAAGTCGCGGGGCTCTGCGCCGCGAGGGGAGCGAGCACCAGCACGCACAGCGCAGCCACACCGACCATCGTCAGGATGATTCGAGTCTTCATTCGCCACCTCGCAAACCAGCTACGTAGGCCGGGTGCCGCCGGGCAACTGATGCCACGCGGAGGCGGACCCGGCTTCGCCTTCAGTTACGGTGTTCGAGTCGTGGAGGCGTTGGGAAATACCGCCTTGATCGCGGACTGCGCACATTCGTCATCCTGGTTCCCGACGCCTCCGCCAGCGCCTATTGCCCCCACCATCTCGTCGCCGATGAAAATCGGAAAGCCACCGGGCTGGGCGAAATCGCCCATCCATTCGGGCGCGCGGTTGACTTGCTTGTTCACGCGTTCCCACAGCTCGATTGTCGGGCGCCGCCAGTGCGCCGCCGTCGTCGCCTTCAATTCGGCCGTCTCGAGCGCCGTCTGGGTTGCGCCTTCGGTCCCCTGGAACGACACGAGCGTTCCATCTGGATCCACGACCGCAATGCCGAGCGCCGCGTACTTCTTCTGCCCGGCATACGTGACGCACGCATCCACGAGCGCGCGTGCGGTGGCGGTCGTGATGACCTTGCGTGTCACAAGGAGCGGCTGCGGGCTCGCCGGCGGCGATGTCTTGCCGTCGCCGAACACCGACTTGATGGCGTTCTGCGCGCACTCCTCGTCCCTGCCGCCCGACAGTCCCGCCGCCCCCGCGCCGATGGCGCCGACGACTTCGCCCTGGACCACGATGGGGAAGCCGCCAGGGACCGGGAAATAACCCATCCACTCGGGGGCGCGGTTGATCTGTTTGTTCACGCGTTCGTACAGCTCGCTGGTCGGCCGGCGGAACTTGGCGGCGGTCTTCGCCTTCAACTGCGCCGTCACCCCTGTGTTACCCGTCGCCCCGTCCGTCGCCTGATACGAAAGCAGATAGCCGGCGGAATCGACGACCGCGAGCGCGATCGGGTAGCGGTCGCGCGCGGCCTGCGCCAGGCACGCCTCGATGATCCTTCGCGCGGCAAAACCGGTGATGTCCTTCTTCTCGGTGACGAGCGACTGGGCACCTGCGTGTGCAGCAGCCAGGACGAACATGCACGCGAAGGACACGGTCCACCGCCTGCTTCCTCTCATAGCGGTTCCTCCAGAACAGGTTCTGACTCTCGCGCGGGCGGTTTTCCGCGTTAGCATACGCCCATGACGAGGCTGCAGCACGTGGCGATCGCGTTGGGGATGGGCGTTGCACTCTTAACGCTGCCCGTGCCGCTCTCCGGTCAGGGTCAGGGCCAGGCCAGGCCGCCAGCCCCGCCGCAGGCGGGGCAAACAAACACTGCGCCTGGCGAGGCGCAGCGTGTGAGTCCGACGCGGAGCCTCGCCCGGCCGTGGCCGCCGGCGAAGACTCCCGACGGCCAGCCGAACGTCGAAGGAACGTGGCGGCCCGTCAGCGGCGGCACCCATTCGCTCGATCCGGCGTTGAGCAGCGCGCAGGAGTTCGACCAGCGCATATCGGGTGTCATCAAGCGCAACCCGAGCTTCGTCGTGGATCCGCCCGACGGCCACATCCCGTATCAGCCATGGGCGGCCGCGCTGCGAAAAAATCTCGAGGCGAACTACGAAAACCCGACCAGGCCGGAGCACGTCGATACGCAGACGCGATGCCTCGTGCCGGGTATCCCGCGCCTCTACTACTTCCCGTCGTTCCGCATCATCCAGACGTCGGGCACGGTCACCTTCGTCTGGGACGAATACCACACCTATCGCGTGATCCCGCTGGACAACCGGCCGCACCCTGCCGCGAACGTGAAGCTGTGGATGGGCGACGGCCGCGGGCACTGGGAAGGGAACACGCTGGTCGTTGACACGACCAACCTCAACGCGAAAGCACGTCTCGACGTGGTCGGCGATTTCTACAGCGAGAACGCGCACATCGTCGAGCGGTTCGTCTTCGTCGACGCGAACACGTTGAACTACGAAGCAACGATCACGGACCCGACCGTGTTCACGCGTCCCTGGACGCTGCGCATCCCGCAGCGGCGGCTGGCGGACGACGAGTTCTGGGAGTTCGCGTGTCACGAGGGCAACCAGGATCCGGAGGTTCTCGTGGATCAGATCCGGCAACGGTGAGAACCACGACGGGCACGAAGAGCGCGAAGATCTTTTTTTTTGATTCCCCGAGTCCCACCGAGGTGCGCATGATTCGCCGCGACTTTTTCAAGACGCCTCTCGCGTTCGCCGGATTGACCATGCGCGCGCCCGCCCGGGCTGCGGCGGCAGCCGCCGGCGAGGAGCTGGCACAGGCGCCAGGCCTGACACGCTACGTGGCGGAGTTCATCGCCGGCACGCGATACGAGGACATTCCCGACGAGGTCGTCGCACTCGGCAAGAAAACATTGCTCGACGGATTCGGTCTCGCCCTCGCGGGCTCTGCGTCGGTCGTCGCACCGGTCGTGCGGCAATACATCGGGACGCTCGGAGTGGCCGGGAAGTCATCGACGGTGGCTGGCACGGCCATGAAGGTGCCGGCGCGTTTCGCGGCGTTCGCCAACGGCGTGTCGATTCACGCGGATGACTACGACGACACCGGGTCGGCGCTCCACGTCGCGGCGCCGGTGCTGCCGCCCGCGTTCGCGCTCTGCGAGGAAGGGCGCCGCAGCGGCAGGGACCTGATGCTGGCGTTTCACGTCGGCGTCGAAGCCGCGAGCAAGATCGGCGACGCGATCTTCCCGCGCCACGATCGCGAGGGCTTTCACACCACCGGCACCATGGGATCGTTCGGCAGCGCCGCCGCCTGCGCGAAGCTGCGTGGCCTCACGGTGCCGCAGACCGCATATGCGCTGGGAATCGCCGCGTCGCAGGCCGGCGGCATCCGCCGCAATTTCGGCTCGATGACGAAAGCCTTTCACGCCGGGCACGCCGCCGAAAACGGATCGGTGGCCACCGATCTCGCCGCGCTTGGCTTCACGGCCGCCAGCGACGTGCTCGAGACGCCGCTCGGGTTCTTTCAGGCCGCCGGCGGCGGGTTCGATCCCTCCGCCATCGTCAATCGTCTCGGGCGTCCCTGGATGTTTGCGTCGCCGGGCGATCTCATCAAGCGGTTCCCGTGTGGCACGATCCAGCAGCCGGTGATGGACGCGACGCTGCGGCTGATCGCGCAACACGGGATCAAGGCAGCCGACGTCGAACGCGCCGAAGTCGGTGGAAACCAGAGCAACGTCAACACGCTCATGCGTCACCGGCCGACGACAGGTCTGGAGGCGAAGTTCAGCATGGAATTCGCCGTCGCGATTCTGCTCGTGGACGGCAAAGCAGGCCTGGGACAGTTCACCGACGCCTCCGTCCAGCGTGCCGCGGTCCAAGACATGATCGGACGGGTGCGGTACTACGCGGACCCGGAGTTCGACACGCTCGGGCGCGACGGTGCGTTTCAGGCGGTGCTCGAGGAGCCGGCGGTCGTGAAGATCTACATGCGGGACGGCCGCCTGCTTACAACTCGTACCGAGCCGGCGAAAGGGAGCCCCAAGAACCCGATGACCTACGAGGAAGTCGCCGACAAATTCAGGACCAACGCGGAATTCGCACGGTGGCCGCCGGCGAAAACGGAATCGATCATCTCCCTGGTGAGATCGCTCGAACGCGCGCCGAACATGGCGGCGCTCACCGCCGCGCTGACGGCCTGATCCCTCAGAGCAAGAGCGTCTCGACGCGGTGCGCGTGCACCATGTCGGCGCACGGCGACCAGGCGAACACGGTGAAGTGGCCGTCCTGCCCCGCGACGAGCGCCACCGAGTCGCGCTGATCGTGGACGAACTGCGCCGCCGACAAATGCCTGGTGCCACCAAACGTCGTCGGGTTGATGACGACGGGAGCGTTGGCCTCCACGGGTTCGGTGACCGTCATCTGTTCGACCTGCGGCTGCCCGCGACGCCGGACGATCTTGGCGCCGAAGGCCAGCACCTCGTACTTCGACGTCATGAGCGTGGCGCCATCCACGGCCGTCAGCCCGGCGACCGCATCGACGGCGCGGGTGAGCGAATCCTCCCACTGGCGCTGCGCGTCGCGGCCACCGCCGCGCGCGACCAGGTTCGCCAGCTCGGAGAACGCCGGGCTCACCGCGTACGCAATTGGCTGCACGATGGAATCGCGCCACGCGTCGCTGCCAGGCGGCGTGACGATCAGCAGCCCGCCGCGACGATGCGCGCGCATCGACACCGCGAGCTGCACGAGGACGTCCGTCCGGGATGCCGCACTCCGGCTTTCACGGGACTCGAAGCCGAGCAGCGTACTGAGCAGCGTCGGGCAATCGGGGAGCGCCGATGCCTGCTCGTCGATCACCTTGATCCGATCGCCCTCGAGCACGGCGACGTTGACGAACTTGGCAGCCTCGCTCGCGCGCCGGTGCTTCACGACGATCAGTCCCGGCTCGACGACCTCGGCCACGAAGCAGTGCGTCGGTATCGACCGCGCGGTACCCCAGACGCGCAGTTCGCCATCGAGGTAGGCGACGCCGAGGTGAATACCGGGCCGTTCCACGGCCGGCGACACCCGCGTCAGCACAGTGGGATCGAGCGGCAGCGACCGTGCGAGCACGAGCGGATCGTCCGTATCGGCGGGGGCCAGGAACGCGAGCGAGATCTTCGGCACGTAGCCTTCCTCGCGCCTGAGGCTCGCCCAGAAAACGGTGTCGATCATCGCCTCGATCGCGGCGATGTCAGGTATCGTATCCACGGCAACGGCGCCGGGGCCGCGGTCGAGGTCTCGATGCGAGGAGAAATGCGCATGGAGCCGCGGCGCGACCAGCCGCGCGACCGCGTACGCGCGCTCGTTCATGCGCTCATTATCGCGTGCGGGCGCGTCAAGTGCGCGCGTCTACGCGCGGCGCCTGGTGGGGACGACGAGCAGCAGGATGCCGCCGACGAGCGCGAGCCCGCCAATCACGGGCGGAATCGGCACCGTCTTGTGCTCCTCGGTCGTGGCCTTCAGGGGCCCGACGTCGATGACGGTCTTCTGCTGCGTCCAGCGGAAACCGCCGAGCAGCAGGGAAACCAGCCCGATCACGAGGAGGAGGGAACCGACGAGGTATCTCGCATTCATGCTGAGGTCGCGTGCAATAGACGGGCCCCCGCCGAGCCTGCGCATCAGGTTGGCTGGCTGGCAGGGCGGCTACCTGGCCGGCGCCCGCGGAACCTTCCCGTCAGCCACCGCCGCCTGCCACGCGAAGGTCGCCATGAAGATGGCGGACTGCTTCAGTTCGTCCTCGCTCATGCGCTCGGGGTAGTCGGCGTTGGTGTGGCGCGTGCGCTCGTCGTACCCGGCGAAGTCCTTGATGACGTTGAAGCCGGGGAGCCCCGCCTGGTTGAACGGCACGTGGTCGGTGGCGCCGATCCCCTCGATGACGTTGCGCGTGGCGCCGAGGTCCTTCAACGGCTCGAGCCAGCGATCGAAGATCGCCTTCGCCTCGCGATTCCCTTCCATGTAGAACCCGAGCGTCTTGCCGCTTCCGGGATCGTCGTTGAGATAGACGGCCAGGCGGTCGCGATCGGCCGGACTGTTGTAGTGCTGCATCAGGTAGGCGGTCGCGCCGAGCAGGCCCTGTTCCTCGCCGCTCCAGAGCGCCGCCCGTATCGTGCGCCGCGGCTCGGCGCCGAGCGCGCCCAGGATGCGCATCGCTTCCATCACGGCCACGGCGCCGTCGGCGTTGTCGGTGGCGCCGCTGCCGGTGTGCCACGAGTCGATATGCGCGCCAACGAGCACGACCTGATCCCGCAGCGCGGGATCGCGGCCCGGGATCTCGGCGATCACGTTGTAGCTGTTCCGATCGTCTTCCAGGTAGCGCGTCCGCAGTTCGACCCGGAGGGAAGCGGGATGTCCGGCGGCGGCCAGCCGCGCGAGCACGTTGTACTGCTCCCCGGCCACGACGATGGTCGGCACGGCGCCGGGATCGTTGCCGCGGTTGCCGGTGACGCCGACGGTGCCGTCGCGGTACGCGCTCGGCCGCAGCGCCACCGCCGCGCCGGCACGCAGGAGGATCGGCATCAGCTCGCCGGTCGGCGTGGTGCTCCGCGCGCCGGGCAGCGTCGGATTGCCCGTCGCAACAGGACGATCGTCGAGGCCGGGCTGCGGGCGATCGTGGTCGACCCACTCCATCTGCGGAAGATGGGTGAGGACGATCGCGCCGCGCAGCTGTCCGGCCATCGCCTGGATCTGCGACGCGTTCTTGTCGCCGACGTAGACGGCGCGTCCGCTCACGACGCCAGAGGTGGATGGCGACCAGGCATCGGCGTAGGCGATGAGCGGCTGGTAGCGCGGTTCCGTCATCTCGACCGAGATGCGTTCGAGCTGCCATCCGCGGCCGAACTCGTACGGCTCGAGACGCGGGTTGGCGAGGCCCCACTCCGCGAAGCGATCGCGCGCCCAGCGCGCGGCCTGCATGTGGGCGGGCGACCCGGTCAGCCGCGCGCCGATGTCGTCGGTGAGCGTGCGGTACAACGCCAGCGCCCGCGAGCGCTGCAGCCCCTCCGCCCTGATGCGCGCGACCATATCGCCGGCGCCGCGCTGCTGCGTCAGCACGAACGCGATGCCGGGCACCAGTACCAGGACGAGGGCAAGAACCAGCGAGCGACGCATCATCGTGCTCCTTCCAGGGGACTAATTGTATAGTTCGCACGCGGCAGCCACCTTGGGTAACGCGGACAAAAACCGCTGGACGGCAGGCGATTACCTCACTCACCGCTTCAATCCCGAGCTCGGCGTCGGACGTGTCACGGCCGTCGAGGGGCGCGCGCTCGTCGTGCACTTCCCGCGGACCGGGGCGACGCTGCGCATCGCCGCCGGCAGCGACGCGCTGGCGCGTGTCGCCTCTGACAGCGCCGAACCGATCGCCCCACCGAAGGTCACGCTGCTGCCCGCCGATGTCGAGATCCGCCGCGACATCGCGCGCCTGCGCTCGATTCGCGAGGACGACGTCGTCGGGTCGTTCCTGGGCGGACGCGTCCGGTTGTTTCCACACCAGCTCTACGTCGCGGAGCGCGTGACGGCTCGCTCGGACCAGGGCCCGGTGCGCTGGCTGCTCGCGGACGAAGTCGGGCTCGGAAAAACGATCGAGGCGTGCCTCATCCTCAATCGCCTGGTGCACACGCGGAACGTCGACCGCTGCCTCGTCGTCGTGCCCGAGGCGCTGACGGTGCAATGGCTGGGCGAGCTGTGGCGCAAATATCACCAGGTCTTCACGCTGCTGGACGGGCCGCGGCTCGCCGACGTGGCGCGCGACTTCGGGGCCACGTTCAACCCGTTCGACGTGCACCGACAGGTGGTAATTGCGCTCGAGACGCTGATCGAGCGGCCGGAGCTGACCGGCCAGGCGGTGAGCGCGGGCATCGACCTCCTCGTCGTCGACGAGGCGCAGCGCATTCGACGGCCGCGCGGCCATCCGGGCGACGCGGGGTGGCGCGCCATCGCGCCGATCGCCGGCCTTGGCCGGCACGTCCTGCTTCTCAGCGCAACACCGCTCGAGGACGACGCGCACGGCTTCTTCCGCATGCTGCAGCTGCTCCGCCCCGAGGAGTTTCCCGACGAGGTGAGCTTCGACGATCGGCTCGCGCGCGGCACGCCGCTGCCGCCGTGCACCAGCTCGACGCGGCGTGCCGATATCGGAGGGTTGCCGCCGCGCATCGGGACGCCAATCGACCTTCCGGACACGGACGGCTGGCAGCTTCGGCACCAGGTCGAAGCGCGCCTGCGGCACGCCGCACCGAACGCCGTCGCGCGACGGCAGACGCTCGATCGCCTCCGCCGTGCGCTCGCGTCTGGCGCGGCCCTGCACGCAGTGCTCGGGCCGGACGAACACGCGCTGCGCCAGAAGGCGAGGGCGATGGACGCAGCCGACCCGCGCGTCGAGTGGCTGCTCTCGAACGCGCCGCGGTGGCGCAACGCGAAGGAAAAGACGCTGGTGTTCGTCGCGCACCGCGAGACGCTCGAGATGCTGCGCACGGTGTTGAGCCACCGCGCGCAGCTGGCGAGCGGTGTGTTCCACGAAGAGCTGTCGGCGGCGAGGCGCGACACGGAGGTCGCGCGCTTCCGCGAGCCGGACGGTCCCAGCGTGCTGGTCTCCACCGAGTGCGGCGGCGAGGGGCGCAACTTCGAATTCTGCCGGCGGCTGGTCCTCTTCGACCTCCCCTGGAAACCGACCGTCGTCGAGCAGCGGATCGGCCGCCTCGATCGGATCGGGCGGCGCATCCCGGTGGAGATCGTCTACTTTCGTCCGCCCGGCGGCATCGGCGCGGACGTGGTGCGCCTGCTCGAGGCGCTCGGCGTGTTCCGCGAGCCGCTCGCGGGCCTCGAGCCGCAGCTGGCGCACGTCGAGGGCGCGCTCGAGGAGATCGCCCTCGACGCCGGCGCGTCGCTGACCGACGAGCGGCTCGATCGACTCGTCGCCGACGCGCGCGCCGCCCGCACGCGCATCCGCGAGGCCGCGTATCAGCAACTGCATCGCGATCCCTATCGTCCCGACATGGCGCCGGTGATCCTCGCGCGCGTGCCGCCGGACCTTGACGCGCTGACCGAGCGCATCGTCACCGGCGCCTGCACGCGCCTCGGGTTTCGCGTCGAGCACCTGCGCGGCCGCAAGATCTTCGCCATCGAGTTCGGCAGCGAGGCCCTCGTCGACAGCCTGCCGGGCGTGCCGGGTGGATCCGCGTATGTCGGCACCTTCGATCGCGAGGAAGCCGTGGAAGATGAGTCGATCGACTTCTTCGCGTCCGGGCACCCGCTCGTCGAGGGGGTGCTCGCCTATTTCGAGGACATTCCCGCCGATTAGTTCAGCGCGGTCTGCTCCATCGGTCACATTTCCTCGTGCGCATCCGTCATCACGGTAGAACCACGCGGCCCGGTGCAACGGGCGCGAAAGGAGAAACCGATGAAATCACGGATGAACAACCCGGCGTTGCTCGTGCCGCAGGCGATGCATGCGCTGCACGCGCTCGGCAAGACGACCGAAGGCAGCGTGCCGCAATCGACCATCAACCTGGTGCAGCTGCGCGCGAGTCAAATCAACGGCTGCGGCGTCTGCGTCGACATGCACGCACGCGACATGAAGAGAACCGGCGAAACGGACGAGCGCCTCTTCGCGGTCGCCGCCTGGCGGGACGCGCCGTATTTCACCGACGCGGAGCGCGCGGCACTGGCGCTTGGGGAAGCGGTCACGCGCCTCAGCGATCGCCCCGACCCGGTTCCGGACGAGGTGTGGAACGAGGCGGCGCGTCATTACGACGAGCGCGGGCTCTCGGCCCTGGTGCTGGCGATCGCGATGATCAACGTCTGGAATCGCCTGAACGTGGCCACCCGGCAGGTGGCGGGCGAATGGGTGAAAACGGCAGCGGCCGCTCGCGGATAAGGAACGGGCTGATTCATTCGCCGCAACCTCGGTCGCTGCGGGTGTAGACTCCGCCGCGAGGAGGGCTTCATATGCACCGCTTCGCTGCGATCCTGGCAACCGCGATCGCGCTCGCGACCGCGATTGCCTCCGCGCAACAGCCATCATCGGGACCCTACAAGGTGCTCAAGACCGCGCGCGTTGGCGGCGAGGGCAACTGGGATTACATCTACGCCGATGTCGCGGGACGGCGGCTCTACATCCCGCGCCGCGCGCCGGCGGTGCCGGCAGGCGCCGAAGGGCCAGCGCCGTCGGAGGTGCGGACGCGGCTCACCATTTTCAACCTCGACACGCTCGAGCCGATCGGTGAGATCGACGGCGTCGGCGGCAACGGCGCCGCCGTGGATCCGAAGTCGGGTCACGGCTTCACCAGCAGCAAGCCGGTGTCGATGTTCGATACGAAGGCGATGAAGGCGATCAAGACCATCGAGGTCGGCGACATCCAGCCCGACGGCATCACCTTCGACCCGTTCAACGAACGCGTCTATGTCTTCAGCCACCCGACGAAGGACGCGACGGTGATCGATGCGAAGGACGGGACGGTGCTCGGCCGGATCGATCTCGGCGGGGTCCCGGAGCAGGGCGTGCCCGACGGCAAGGGCACGCTGTATGTCGTGATGCAGGATGCCCAGGGCGGGGTCGCCGTCGTCGACGTCAAGACGATGAAGACGACGACCCACTATCCGTTCGGCGACAAGGGCGGCGGCTGCAACGGGCTGGCGTTGGATCGGAAGAACCAGGTGCTGTTCGCGGCATGCGCCCGCTCGGGCGCCGAGACGACGCAGGCGCCGCCGCCCGGGCCGCCGCAGGCTGCGCACCCGGAGATGGTGATGCTGAGCGCAAAGGACGGGAAGATTCTCGCGACGCTGCCGCTGGCTGGGGGTTCCGACGGCGCGGTCTTCAACCCGGCGACGATGGAAGCGTTCAGCTCGCACGGCAACGGCACGCTGACCATCGTCAGGGAGACGAGCCCGACGACCTTCGAGGTCGAGCAGAACCTGCAGACGATGAATTTTGCGCGAACGGTGACGTTCGACGGCAAGACGCAGCACCTGTTCGTGATGGCGGACGAACGAGGACCGGCGCCGCCGACGCCGCCCGGCGGACGCGCGGGGCGCGGCGCCCCCATCGCGGGGACGTTCACGATCCTGATGATTGGGAAGTAGGCGGTTGCGGGGCGACCTAAAGGTCGGCCCCTACGATCGGGAGCTGTGGGGCCGGCCGTCAGGCCTGATGGGCGTAGGGGCCGACCTTCAGGTCGGCCCAACGGCTACGCGGCGAAGCTCCACTGGTTGCGGCCGGCGCGCTTCGCTGCGTACAGCGCCTGGTCGGCGCGCGTCAGCACCGCGTCCACCTTGTCGTCCTGCGCCTTCACTTCCGTGACGCCGATGCTGCACGAGCACTTGCCCTCGCCGGCCAGCGGGTCGACGATGATCGAGAGGCAGGCCTGCGTGATGCGCGTGGCGAGGCTCTGCGCGGCCTCGGCGGAGGTCTCGGGGAGGAGCACGGCGAACTCCTCGCCGCCCAGGCGGCCGATGACGTCGGACTTGCGGCACGTCTTGCGCAGCATGTCGCCGAACTGGTTCAGCACCTTGTCGCCCGCTTCGTGGCCGTAGGTGTCGTTGATCTGCTTGAAGAAGTCGAGATCCGCCATCAGCAGGCTGAAGGTCCGGTCGTAGCGGCGCGCGCGCGAGAATTCCTTCTCCGCCATGTCGAACCACCACCGACGCGAATTGACGCCGGTGAGGACGTCGGTGCTCGCCATCTTCGCGAGGTGATCGCGCGCCGAGCTCAGCTCCCGCACGTGCTGCGCCAGGTTGTGCTGCAGCTTCGCGACTCGCGTGCCGACGCTGATGCGCGCCTGCAACTCCGCCATGTTGATCGGCTTCGCCATGTAGTCGTCGGCGCCCGCCTCGAGCCCCGCGACCAAATCCTCGCGGCTGTCGCGCGCCGTGACCAGGATGACGTACATGCCGGCCAGGCGCGGCGTGCTGCGGATACGGCGGCACAGCTCCAGCCCATCGAGGTTGGGCATCATCCAGTCGAGGATGGCCAGCGCCGGCGGCTGCATCGAGTTGAGGGCCTGCCACGCCACGTCCCCGTCGTGCGCGACCGTCACCTGCATGCCGCTGCGGGTGAGCGCGTTCGAGAGGATCGTCGTGATAATGAGGTCGTCGTCGGCAACGAGGGTACGCATAGCGCCACGCGTTACCGCAAGGGCGATGCCGGGAAATTCGCCCGTGTTTGCACGCCATTGCCAGCGCGCGGAGCGGGGCGCACACCGCGCACGCGTGCGGTGCCGCACGCTCCGTTACACTGATCCCGGCATGCGGATCGTCTCGGTCAACGTGGGCCAGCCGCGCGAGGTCGTCGACCTGGCGGGCAACCGCGTCGTCACGTCCATCTACAAGTCGCCGGTGAGCGGCGCGGTCCGCGTCGGCGCGCTGAACCTCGACGGCGATCGCCAGTCGGATCTCGTCAAGCACGGTGGGCCGCTGCGGGCCGTGTTCATGTATCCGTCGGAGCATTACGCGTTCTGGCGGACGGAGCTGCCCGGAACAGAGCTGCCGTGGGGCGCCTTCGGCGAGAACCTGACGATCGAAGGACTGGTCGAGGACGAGGTCCGGATCGGCGATCGGCTGCGCGTCGGCTCGTCCGAGCTCGTCGTCACACGGCCGCGAAAACCGTGCTACAAGCTCGGTATCCGCCTGGGGCGCCGGGACATGGCCTCGAGGTTCCGCGCCAGCGGGCGCAGCGGTTTCTACCTCAGCGTCGCGCGCGAAGGCGAGCTTCGCGCCGGCGATTCGATCGCGCGGCTCGAGCGGGGCAGCGGCCCGACGATCCGCGAGATGCTTGCGGACGCCTACGCCATGCAGACACGCATCACGCTTCCTCGTCCGGATGCCAATGAGTTCGATCCTGCGACGGCCGCCTACGTGGCGCGCGTCGAGGACGTTGCCGACGCCGGCCGTGCATTGGAGAGGCAGCGCGACCGCGTGGTCGCGCTGCTGTCGGTCGTCTCGAACGAGAAGGCGGCCTTCCGCTACGCGCCGGGCAAATGGAGCGTCACGGAAATCATCGGACACCTGGCCGACACGGAGCGCATCCTCGCGTATCGCGTGCTGCGCATCGGGCGGGGCGACCAGACGCCGCTGCCCGGGTTCGACGAGAACACCTACGTGCCCGGCGGCGCGTTCGACCGGCGACCCGTTGCCGACGTCGTCGAGGAGTGGGTGGCGACCCGCAATGCGACCATCGCGCTCGTCCGCGGCATGCCGTCGGAGGCGTGGACACGGAGAGGCCGCGCGAATGAGCGCGACGTGTCGGCGCGCGCGCTCATGTACATCATCCTCGGCCACGTCGAGCATCACCTGGCGATGCTCGCGGAGCGCTACGGCGTCGGACCGCGGACCGACCAGGCGAAGTCCGCGACGTAGCGCGGATCCATTTCTCTGTGGCGCGAACCCTGCCGGGTTCGCGAGGCGAGCGTGACAAGGGCTCGGCCCCACCGCTTCAATTCGTGCCGGGTGAGAGTGCTCCCTCGCAGTCGCTTCGTCCCCGACAAGCCTCGTCCACATAGCGCTGCGAGCCGACCTGCTGATACTTGAGAATCGTCGCCTGTCCCGATGACGCGGGGTCCGAGCGGAGCACCCGGCGCTGGAAGCCCGGACGACGCGGCCCGCCGGACAGCGCTTCCGAGATCACGCGTCCCCGCAGCATGCCGATGGCGGGCAGCGTGATGCCCATCACGCGCGCGAGCGTGGGAGCAATGTCCACGTTGCCCACGGGCGCGTCATCGACGAAGCGCTTCTTGAAATCGGGCCCGATGGCGGCCATGTTGTTGAACGTGTTCGAGCGGGCGAACGCGCCGTGGGCGCCCTGCCCCTCCTGGACACCATCGCTCACCACGACCGACGTCATGTCCCGGTGTTCGGGGTCGATCGCGAACTCGCGCGGCGCCACGACCACCGCGGGCGCCACGATGGACGAGGTCCCGACATAGCCGATCGCGCTCAAGGGGAGTGCGCCCGCAATCGTCCCATACGAGTCGTGCACGAACAGCGGGCCGACGTAGTCGAGCGTCGACAGGATACCGACGGTCCTGCGAACGATCTGGACGTCGTGGTCGGGGACGTAGATCGACCCGCCTGCCACGATCAGCCTCGCATCGAGGTTCCCGACACCGCCGGTACCGCCGATCAGCGCTCCGCCCAGCGGACGCTGACGCATGGTCGCCGTTGGACGAGGGATGGACGGGTCGATGGGGGCAAACACGGGCATGCCGTGTTCGTCGTTCACCTGCGCGTCGGGCGCGTAGAGCGGCAGCCCGAGGCCGTGCGCGAGATCGATCGCGAGCGCGCCCTGCGGCAGGTACCCCTGGTTCACCTCCTGGCGCCCGGTGAGGTCTCTGTAACTGAATCCAGCCGCGTAGCTGTTGGTGACATGGCGAGCGGTGTCGAGTTCATGGCGACTGTTCGTGGAGAAGCCATGATCCGACGTCACGATGATGTCGGTGTGCTCGCGGAGTGCCGGCTGTGCATCGACGAAGCCGACGAGTTGCGCGAGCACCGCGTCGGCATTGCGGACGGCCGCGCGCGAGGTCGGCCCGTTGATACCCGGCGCGAGCGCATTCAGGCTGTCGCCGTGCGCGTGCTGCGTCTGATCCGGGTCGCCGCACCAGAAGACGAGGATGAACGGCTTCCCGCTTGCCGCCAGCGACGGAAGGATGGCCTTCGTCGTCGCGTCCGCCAGCCAGCGGTAATGTTCGACGTTCGCCGACAAGGAGCCGGGCGTCGCGTTGGTGCCGGCCGGTTGGAGCCGCGCCGGCGGGCCGGTGCCCAGGCCCGCATCCGCGATCAGCTTCGCGACCCCGGGTGCGAGCGGAAGTCCCGCCGCCGTCCCCGTAAGGCCATCGACGACGATGGTGGAGGGAACCGTGAACCGGCCGTCCGCGATGCCTACCTGCGGAAGATCCTGCATCGCCGTGGGACCGATCTTGCCTACCGCCGCGGTGCTGTACCCGTGCGCGCGCGCAACCGAGAGCAGCGACGCCTCGCGAACGAAATTGCCTCCGAACTGTTCGTTGATGTCGGCGAGCACCTGGTCGTTCTCGACGTTCGGGATCACCGTTCCCGGCGGCTGGCCAAAATTGCCGGTGGAGAATAGGCGGCGGGCGATGAACAGGTTGTTGCCGAATTGACCGGTATCGCCCGGGTAGTGTCCGGTGGCGATCGCCGCGGCGTTCGACATCGTCACGGTCGGGAACACCGAATGGCTGTTCACGAAGTTGACGCCGTCCTGTCGCAGCCTGAAGAGCGTGGGGGCATCGGTCAGGTTCACGGAGCCGGGCCGCAGCCCGTCGGCGACGAAGATGATGACGTTGGGGCGGCGTTCCGGGTCCGCGGCCGACAGGAGTAACGACGAGGCAGCCAGCGCGCAGGCAGCAGCAAGGAACGACAACCCGGTTCGGCGGCTCACCACGTGGCAATTCTAGGTCCTTCCGATGCCCGTCCACACCAGGCGGTGGAACATCGCATCCATCTCTTCGGGTGGCACGGGCGATCCGCGATCGATCCACCACTCCAGCAGCGCGAAGAGGCTTCCGGCGAGCGCGTGTGCCTGCGCCTTGAGCAACGGGGGCTCCATGGCCACGCCCGCGGCGACGAGTCGCTCCTCGATCGACTTCGCGAGGATCCCTCGACCGAGCTCGAGCACGTCCTGCATTTTTCCGGACGAGGCGAACGCGGCGCGAACGTCCCGTGCGTCCCGCACGTGCGCGAACAGCTCCCGGACGGGCGCCACGCGATCGGGCGCGGCCTGACGGCGGTCGAGGAGCGCCGCGATCATCCCGAAGAAGTCTTCCACGTCGCTCATGAACAGGTCGTTCTTGTCGCGGTAATGCGCGTAGAACGTCGAGCGGCCGATGCCCGCGCGATCGAGCACCTCCTGGACGGTGATGTCGTCGAACGGCTTCTGCTGCATGAGCGCGATGAGCGCGTCACCGAGCTTGTCGCGCGTGCGCGCGGTGCGCGGGTCGGTCTCGTTCTCGGACATATGGCCTCGGTTTGTTCGATATCGTCGCGGCGGCGCGCATTCGCGCTGGCGTGCGCGCGCATCTTCCTCTAAGGTCGGCCCATGACCGACAACCAGAAGTCGTGCATCGCGCTCGCCGCCGGCTCCGCCTGCGGCCTCGTGGCGATGGCGATGCATCCGACCGGGCCGGGCGGCGCGCCGCGCGCCGCGTACGAGCACCTCGCGTTCGTCTCCGGCGCCGTCCATTCCATCGCCATCGTCAGCGTCGCGGTCGGCTTTCTTGGCGCCTGCGGGTTGACGCGCCGCCTCCACTCGCCCGATCGTTTCGCGCTCGCAGCGCTCGTCGCTTACGGCGTCGCCGTGGTGTCGGCACTCGTGGCCGCCGCGATCAGCGGCTTCGTCGAGCCCGGCATCATGCTTCGCATGACGCGCGACGTTCCCGCCGCGGCGCCGCAATGGCACATCGTCATCGACGCCGTGTTTCAAATCAACCAGGCGTTCGACCGCATCTTCGCCATTGCCGCGTCCGCCGCGGTATGCCTGTGGTCGGCGGCCGCCTTGCGCAACGGCCGGTTGGGACGAGGGCTCGCCACCTATGGTTGCGTCCTTGCCCCGGCGATCGTCGCGGCGGTCCTGATGGGCCACCTCCGCATGGACGTGCACGGCTTCACGGCGATCGTCGTCGCGCAGGCGAGCTGGTTTGCAGGCGCGGCCGCGCAACTGTGGCGAGCCGAGGAAGCTGTGCCGGCCCTCGAGCACGCCTGAAGGCAAACGACCAACCGCTCGTGACCTCGGTTGTCAGCGACCCGTGCGACGTTCGACGCACGTACCGATCGACGCCGTCGCGTCGAATCCATCGTCGTAGAATGGCGCATTCCGTGAATCCATGTCCCTTCGAGCTGTCAACGCAGGACGCCGTGGCCTGGCTGCAGGAGCTGCCAGGCGAGTCCGTGGACCTCGTCATCACCGATCCGGCGTATGAATCGCTCGAGAAGCATCGCGCGGTCGGCACGACGACGAGGCTGAAGCACAGCAAGGCGTCGAGCAACGACTGGTTCACGATCTTCCCGAACGCGCGGTTCGGCGAGCTGTTCCGCGAAGTCCATCGCGTGCTCCGCGACGACACGCACTTCTACCTGCTGTGCGACGCGGAGACGATGTTCGTCGCCAAGCCCGAGGCCGAGCGGGCGGGCTTCCGGTTCTGGAAGCCGCTCGTGTGGGACAAGTGCACCATCGGCATGGGCTATCACTACCGCGCGCGGTACGAGTTCATCCTGTTCTTCGAGAAAGGGAAGCGGCGCCTCAGCGACCTCGGGGTGCCCGACATCATTTCCGTGCCGCGCATCCGCGGCGGCTATCCCGCGGAGAAGCCGGCGGAGGTGGCCGACGTCCTGATCCGGCAAAGCTCCAACGCGGGCGATGTCGTCGCCGATCCGTTCATGGGATCGGGAAGCGTCGGCATCGCGGCGGCACGCCTCGGCCGGCGCTTTCTCGGCAACGACGTGAACCCGGAAGCGGTGCGGGTTGCGGCGTTGCGGCTGCGCGGGTTTGGCGAAGGCCGCGTCCCGGCCGACATCGCCGCGGCGTGCGCCAGCGGCCAACCGGATCTGCTCGATTCGCTTCCGCGATGAGACAGCCTGGCATGCCGGAGTTCCAGCCAAGCCTGCCGGGGACGACGCTCAAGTTGAGCGGAACGGACTACGCGAATCTCGTGGCGTCGTACGTCGCGCGCCGGTTCGGCGGGCGATCGCTGAAGGTCTATCGCGAGATCCGCATCGGCAAGACGATCATCGGCAAGAACCGCTGCATCGACATCTTCTGCGTCGCCGACGACTCGCAGAAGGCGTTTGCCATCGAGTGCAAGTTCCAGGACAGCCAGGGGACGGTGGACGAGAAGATCCCGTACGCGCTCGACGACCTGCTCGCACTGCCGATGGCGGGCTGCATCGCGTACGCCGGCCAGGGGTTTTCGGACGGCGTCCGCCACATGCTCGCCGCCTCGCGCCACGCGGCGTACTGCCTGCCGACCGAAGGGCAAACCGAGACGACGACCGAGACGCGCGAGCTCGATCACGTGCTCGCGGTGCATTTCGGATGGTGGGACGTCCTGGTCCAGGAGAAGAGGCCGGTCTAGGCCGTCGGCGCATGCCGCATGGACGTCGTCACTGACATCGTCATAGACCGTCCGCCTGACGTGGTGGCTGCGTACGCGGCAAACCCCGACAACGTTCCCGCCTGGTACACCAACATTTCGTCCGTCGACTGGAAGACCGAACGGCCCGCGCGGGTCGGATCGAAGGTCGCGTTCGTCGCGCATTTCCTCGGCAGGACGCTCGCCTACACCTACGAGATCGTCGAGCTCGACG
>Ga0134127_10000847_pt1 | contig 24778 bp, 39 predicted proteins | sample KB31753_FD_96459 | JGI IMG/M metagenome (GOLD analysis project Ga0134127, IMG submission 96459) | Terrestrial soil microbial communities with excess Nitrogen fertilizer from Kellogg Biological Station, Michigan, USA - KB3-175-3 | ecosystem: Environmental > Terrestrial > Soil > Unclassified ... | reverse complement strand
TAAAATTCTAGAAGAGCTCGACATGGATTTGCCGTTCGTCATCGTGTCTGGGACGATTACAGCGTCGCAGGCCGAAAAGATATTTTTTGACCAGGCGGTGAATGGGTTCGTGAGCAAGGACAATCTCTCAAAGCTTGTTCTGTCCATCACCCGGATGATGAAACCTGCACGGGCGTATGACGAGACCTTGAATGCCTGGGCGACTGCTTTGGCCCTGCGAGACAAGGAAACGGCCGGCCATTCTCACCGTGTTTCTGATCTATCCCTTCGCCTTGCTAAGGTGATGGGAATCAGTGAAACGCAAATGCTTCATATTCGACGAGGTACGCTCTTGCATGATGTCGGCAAGATGGGTGTGCAGGATACGGTCCTGCTCAAAGCGGGACAGTTGACTGATGCTGAATGGGTGCAAATGCGCCAACATCCATTGATCGCCTATGAGTTGTTGAAGCCGATTTCGTTCCTTGAAAAGAGTTTGGATATTCCATACTGCCATCATGAGCGCTGGGACGGCACCGGCTACCCAAGAGGCTTGAAGGGGGAAGAGATCCCGTTGACTGCCAGAATATTCGCTGTGGTTGATGTTTATGATGCCATGACCTCGGACCGCCCTTATCGCAGAGCCATGCCGATTGCCGAAGTTTTGGAGTACATCCAATTGCAGAGTGGAGCGATTTTTGACCCCCATGTAGTAAAGGCGTTTTTGGAGATGATGAAACAGAATGAATACAACTGATCCCAACCGAACGCAGACTTCAGACTACGCTTTACTGATCCAATTACTGGACCGGATGAACACCTCTTTGGATGGAATAAAAGGTTCTCAACAGTCAAGCAATAGCACACTATCCCTGCTGATTGAGCAAATCATTTCCATGCGTGGCGAGTTGAAGTTATGGCAAAAGGAAACTTTGGAGACGCGCACGTTCCGAAGCGACATAGATATTCAATCTCTCGAGGCTAAAGACCGAGAGTACGCGATTGAAATGGAGAAGATTAGGAAGGCACAGGAGGATGTAAGAGCGGCGGTGGAAGTCATGAAAAGTGGACGAGGGCAGACCGAAGAAAAAATGAAAGCGATCGCCGCGAATGTTATATCAGCCGATAAGATAGACATTCGAGGAATAAAGGTTTCGAGTCGGCAATTCACTTATATCTTGATTGGCGCCGGCCTTCTGCTGGCCATGCTCATTATCTTCCTCCCTGATTCAATTGCTGAAATCCTTATGCGCCTGGCCGGCATGATCGGGACCGGGCAACCATAAGCCCATCATGGATGACGAACAGATATTATTTACCGAACTGGAGAACTTGATCCTCAAGTTCAAGAAGATGCGTGAGAGGACGTCCATCGGTATCAAAGAACGATATTTTGATGTGGTGATCGTCCTGCTCGAACAGGCAAAGGCTTATTACTCTCATTTCATTATGGGCAATTAAAGTAAAAAGAACAGCCCCCGCGGCGAGGCTGTTCAGGTAGTGTGGCTGTTGCCACTGAGCGTGCACTGCACTGCTGGACGGCGGTCTCTCTTCTCTCTCCAGATCCGAGTATAAAGCCATCCACTGCATTATACCACGTATAGACAATCATCTATATTGAGATTAGCCGCAGTAGAGCCTATCTTTTTTGATAGGCTTTGCGCTATTGACTGCTATACTATACAATGCTATACTAATTATATCGAACAACAAATAGCCCCTACCGTTTCAGCGGTAGGGGCCGGCCACCCCGGAAAGGGAAGCCGCCCCAATTATACACCCCGGAAAAGGATCGCCATGACCACACTCGCACAACTGCAGGCCCGGATCGACGAGCTCGAAACCGAAAACAACACGCTCAAATACGATGCCGGTTTTGGCATCCTGACCCGTGGCGGACTGGAAATAGAAGCCCGCAAGCTCACCGGCGACCTGTACGCCGTGTTCGTTGACCTGGACGGCATCCACGCTCTCAATGAGAAACTCGGCTCCTACGAAGCAGTCGATGCCCTAGTCCGCAAAGCCTTCTCCATGCGCCGCGATGACCTGGTGCTGGCGATTTCTGGAAAGTGGAAGTCCGGAGACGAAGTTTTGTTCATCGTCAGAGCTGATCCCGATGGCTTCATTGCCCGCTTGCACTCAGACCTGGCCGCCAACGGACTGAGCGCCATGGCAGCCTACGCCCGGATCGAAGATAACAATCTGTTTGCCGCTGTGAAGGTCGCAGCGAAACAAGTGGCTGCCGAAAAAATAGCCCGCGGCATTACAGCAAGATAGGAGATAAGCCCATGACCGCCGAAACACTCACTCGTAAAGAAATTCAAGTTCTGCTCGGCATAGAACCTACCACCTTCCACTATCACCGCAAACGCCGCCCAAAGGTTTTTGTGGTGGTTGGAACTCGCGGGAAACGTGGCGAGATCCTATATGCCGCCGAACCTATCCGCAAGTTTGCCAAAGAGCAAAAGTTGATCAAGAAGCTACAGGAAAAAGAAGATGAATAAGAACACATGCCGTTACGGCGGTAACGGCTTCGTGAAAGTAAAGGTATTGTTTAAACATGTCGTATAATGGGTTCATCAATAACTGGAGAAAATGATGGGAAGACTCTACGAAAATCCACCATTAATTGAAGCGGTGTGTGAATTCCGATTTGAGCCAGATCAGCCATGGGATTGGACGATCCCTGGATTAGTTTATGATAAGGTGAAGAAAGAATTTCCTAAAAAGAAACAGCTAAACGTCCTTGAAGTTGGAGTCCACGCCGATCCCGAAGTTAGTCAAAGTGTCAAAGGTGCGGTAGCGCGCATGCAATTTTTGAGCGAGGATGAAAATGCTTTTATACAAGTTGGTCCGAATCTGCTTGGTGTAAACCATCTCCAACCCTATCCAACTTGGGGCAAGTTTCAGAAAATGATAAAGAACGGATTGGCAGTATATCGCGAAGTGGCATATCCCAAAGCAATAAATCGAATTGGTTTGCGCTATATCAATCGCTTGGAAATACCGAAAGAGCAAGTCAAAATAGAAGATTATATTCTTGCTATGCCGACCGTCCCCCAACCAGTTCCACAAATATTCGCAAGATGGCTCCAGCGTGTGGAGATTCCATTTGAGGATGTTAATGGATTGATGGTAATTCAATCTGGTTCGCTCGACCAAGATGACCCAGAAAAAATCCTATTTATTCTAGATCTTGATTTCATTACCCTTGACGTCAGAAAAATTAATCTTGATGACACATTTGAATGGGTCACTCAAGCACATGATGAAATTGAAAAGACTTTTGAATCCTGTATCACTGATAAAATGCGCGCATTATTCAAGGAGGTACGGAATGGCTGAAGTTTTGATTTTAAACCGCTCGCAAGATATAAGCAAATACGGTAGATTGCTTTATTCTCAACCCAAGGGGCATCACTTTGTTGAAGTGGAAGAAAAAGCGCCATATATGAGTCAAAGCACAGGCACTGTGCAAAACCCCGTTCTTTGGCAATGGGAAAAAGTGTTTACGGAATTTCAAGAAATGGCATCGCGCGTTCGGGAATTTTCAGAACTTGACGTTCCAGATATATTTACTTTGCACCCGCTTGAAACTCAGGAAATTACTTTGCAAATCACAGAAATAATCCCTGCGAGATTTTATTACGTTCCAGACTTAGATTCAGAAGACGAGTGAGTGGATACAAAGTGCCGACTATCGATCAGCCCTGGTATGAAGTCTTAGAGAGTGATTCGCTTGAACAGGGCGATATACTATTTGCTTGTCCAATCATTATTCCACCTTCGAATTTGACGTTCCCTGTTCCTACAGCCAGTATTACAACAAAATTGCAATCAACTGATGTTGTTGTAATGACGCAGTCGTGTGATATTGAAAATGAAAAACTAGAAGACATTATTCTATGTCCACATTGGGATTTGAAAGTAGCGGGTCAAATGGACCCTGCGCTTGGAAAAAAAGATACATGGAAACTCATCTTGAAAGGACAGAGATATCAATATATCATGCTAGAGCAATGGCAAAGCGAGGAAATCTCAATGGGGATACGCCTTGTGGATTTTGGTCGTATCTTTAGCCTGCCTCGAGATTTTGTAAAGCAATTTGCGGCAAAGCAGGGAAGGCGGTTGCGATTGCTCTCGCCCTACCGAGAACATCTATCACAATCCTTCGCACGTTTCTTCATGAGGGTTGGATTACCACAAGATATCAAACTCCCCTAATACAACCAAGGGCCGTTACGTTAGAAACGCCAGAGTCAAAACTCCTAGTAGTGCATTGTTTGGAAGAAACGCACTACTGAGCATTCCCATTAGTTCTGCTACGGTCTTTGGCGCCATTGAATCTCCTTATCGTTTGATTAATTTGATATCGTCATCTCTTATTCGGATCTCTTTGAGCCAGGTCGAGAGAATGCGATTGACCTCTTTGGGGCTCTCCGTGGCAAGCCATTCGGGGACGTTGGAAAGGTCTATCTTCTCCATGCTGGAAGTAACGTCTCTGCGGGCAACCTTATCGGCGGTGATCTTTTCCAGATCTGCATGCAGCCGCTCTGCCGCACGCTCCAGCTCGCGCAGCTTGGTGGATGCCTCCGGAGCGTCGTATATGCCGGTCTCGAATCCTTCCTGGACTTTGGCTCTTCGGCGCTTGTTGGCTTCAATGGCTTGCCGGATGATATCGGATTTATCTTCCTCTTCCACCACCCATTCGCCGTTTCGTTGGCGTTCCCAATCTGTTTGTATCTTGCCCGCGACAATGCTTATGAATTCGTCGTAATCATAGCGGATATGTTTTGCTCCGGCGGCCCGACAGATGATCACCTGCTTATACTTTGACGGGCTTCCGAATTTGTTACGCCTGGCACGGTCGCCACACACATCGCAGCGCAATAAGCCCGAGAACATAAAACCGACTTCATGCCGGCGCATGACCTGCTCGCGCCGGTCCAGCTCTGCCAGGATGGCTTCATGTTCTTCCTGGGTAAATACCGGCAAGTGCCTGCCCTGCCCTATCAGCCATTTGGATTTCGGTTGACGGACCTGTGTGCGCTTTGTGCCCAGCCGTTGGATGTAGGTTTTATTGTAAGATACCTGTCCCATATAATACGGATTGGATAGGACCGTTCGCACGCGCGAATGGTCTACACCCAACAGCTTGCCGATGGCAACCAAACTATCTCCGGTCATAAGCATATCGCGCGCCTGGATGAGTTTGGCGGCTTTTTCAGGGTCCAGTTTGGGCGGTGTCTTATTGTTCACATAAACATACCCGTAAGGCATGCGGGAGGGTGTAAGGCCTTCACGGATCCTTTTTGGCATGTTCTCACGAAGGTTATTGATGAGCCGATTGATCCGATAATCCTGCTTCAAGCCGGACAGATGGATCATCGTGGAAGTGGCTTCATCTTTGGTTGGATCGTAGATCTGGGGCGGAACGATTGGAGTGGATTCTTGGACGCTGCGGAACTGCTTGCGGAATTTTGCAAGCCGTAGGAAGACTGGATAGGCCACTACTCCCAGCCGTTCGAAGTAACGGACGATCAGCACGTCATATTGATTATGTTCTGCCGCGCGCATGGCCTCGCGCAACGGCGGGATCTCGGCCATCGCTTCACCAAGACCTTCATAGAATGATCGTGAGTAGCCATCTGCTATAAAAGGGCCTGCTGTTTCTTTGCCGCCCAATCTATCTCCATAGGCGCGCCCATCGTTGACCTGGTTGGACAGACTATCTTTATCAATGACTTGCTCCTCCCTACTCACGGCGGCAAAGATTGCGAATCGGAAAGTCATTTTGTATTCAGAAATTCAATGAGTGATTTAAGGATGGCAATTGCATCTTCAAGGATAGCAATGTAGATTTTCAAAAGGATACGGGCGCCGACTTGCAGGCCGTCATGCGGGAGCGCGCGCTGAGCACCCAGGATCTCTGTGATTGTGGCGTGATCGCGCTGGAGTTGATCGAGACGAGTGCCCATTTGATTACACGATTAGAACAGTTGTGCTGTTTAGCTAAAGATCCAATGTTCCTTGCGTCCCTTCTTTCTTCTTGAACTTCTCTGCCTGTTTAAACGTCTGGCTAGGTGCGGACCTGGGCATGTTGATCTGTTTATCGTTCAGCAGTTCCTGGACAGTCAGGATCTGGATACGTGGATAATCCTGTTGCCATAGTTTGGAGTGATAATAACCAGACGACACGGCTTCTGCGATCATGTCTTTGGTGGGCTCTTCTAGCGTGATGAATACACCCATGGCAGCGCCCTCACGCTCCACTGTGCCCCGCAGATCACGGATATCACCGCTCTTGACGTGACCACTCTTGACCTGCACAAGTACCTGCTGGGTTTTATTCTTTTCGTCCACGAAATTTATTGCGGCATCAATGCCTTTGTCTGAGCCCTTCTTGCCCTCCTTGGACCCACTTTCCCCTCCCAGTGGTTTGGCATCCACTAGAGACCCAGCCCACCATTGGAACTGATAGCGGTCCTCACTGGCTAGTTGACGCGCGCCATCGATGCTTTCAGGCTCACCCACTACCGCATAATCTTTCTTATGGATCAGGCCGAAGGAGTCTCTTAGGCGATACTTCATGAGCGCAGTGGAGAGATGTGTGATATCGATGCCGATCCATTTGCGATTTAGCTTTTGCGCCGCGACCGTCGCCGTCCCACATCCGCAAAACGGGTCGAGCACTACATCACCTTCATTGCTGGATGCTTCAATAATTCGCTCTAAGAGGGCAAGCGGCTTTTGTGTTGGATACCCAAGGAGCTCAGCATCAGCGCCTCGGATTTGTGAAATGTCAGTCCAAATGTCCCCAACCACTGCACCGCCTTGCTCATCAAGATACCTTTTCCGCATAATGCGTCCCTCAAGGGTAGATGGGAACAATAACAAACCTCTTTTATCTAGGTCAACCATTTTTTCATACGATACAGCCCACCCATTAGGATGCGGCTTATACCCCTTGTAATCGTATGTCAGATTAGGTCTTGGGTTGGGACTGCGTAAATTATCTGTATTAAATCGCCTTGCGCCCAAAGGAATCTTTTGTGTCTCTCGCTCTTCCTTTGTCATACGCCGCGTAGTCCCATCGGCAAATTCAATATATTGATACCAGTCTCGTAAGGTCTGTTCTTGAAAGCCTCCGAATTGCCGTTTGAACAGATACGCTTTAGACTTGGAATAAAATAACAATCGATCGCTTATCATGCCGAATTGCTTCTTAGCATCATTATGAGCATCAGCCCGCTTCCAGGTAATTTCATTCCTAAAGTTATCCACGCCAAATATCGAATCCAATACCACCTTTAAATAATGGCTGGCGGTTGGATCGCAATGCAGGTAGATACTGCCGGTAAGTTTGAGCACGCGGTGCAGTTCGATCAGGCGCGCGGTCATCATCACTAGATAGGCCATCATTTGATTGGCGCCAATGAATTCACGCAATGCGCTGATCATTCTTGACACATCGGCAGAAGCGTTATGTATGAGCTCGTGATAGGTTCGTTCCGCATCTACTCCCCAATGCCAGGTGTCTGCGAATGCTGTGATCTGTGCAGCGTCTTCCTTGCCACTTTCATCCTTGAATAGGACACTATAAGAACGGCTCGAATTGAAGGGCGGATCTAGATAGATCAAGTCCACTGATTCATCAGGAATGTAGTCGCGCAGAATGGGCAGGTTGTCGCCATAGAACAATGTGTTTCGGGTAATGGGTTTGGTCATGGGAAGTGTGAGCATGGCATGGTTCTCCATGCCTGTATTGTATACGCGCGTTTGCTAACCAGTCGTCACCGACTTCACAGACCGAATAAATTCAAGGCGGCGTAACACAAAAAGAAAATAACAACAACTGAAACAATTACGATCACCAGCCACTTCAACTTTGGCCTGCCCAGTGATATCGGCGCGCCGATTTCACCCAATGCGCGGCGGTGTAAAACTCTGTGTGTATCCGACGTCGGAAGGCAACCCACGCGACGTATCTTTTGATCGTGTTCATGTCTGAGGGATGCGTTAACAGGAGGGCAACAATAATTTCTTCGATCATTTCTTTTTGCGCAGGTTTTGCTTCATGCGAATGAAAGCGAGTATCTCGGCTTGATCCTGCTTGTTTAGTTTTTCTACCTCGTGAATGATCGTTTCGAGTTCATCGCTCATATTGATGGCCGGTGGAAGTAAGCCGGCCGCGCGATAAACTTGCTCAATGGGGATACTGAAAGCCTTGGCGATTCGCTGTAAAGCAAACTCATCCGGTTGCTTTGATTTATCGCTTAGGTAATAACTGATCGCCTGCCTAGTTAGCCCAGATACCCGCGCCAATTCAGATTGTGACCAATTCTTTTCCCTCATTTGAATACTTAACCAAGTCCCGAATGTTGTGTCCATAGATACTGACATTTTGTCATAAATCCTGTAATAGAGTGTTTACGAGTTTGTCTAAAGCCCTTGACATATATGCATATATGCATATAATCAATGTAAGAAGATTATGACAATCCGACAAGGACATAAGACAAAAGGAAAAAGAATGATCACAGACACCAAAACCACCGCCCTCCGCCACGACCCTGCCAGGACAGAGCTATGGCGCATGGTCAAAGAACTCGGCTCCCAGAAAGCCGCCGCCGACAAGCTGGAAATAAACGCCGCATACCTCGGGGAAATGCTGAACGGCAAAAACGCCATAAGTGAAAACGTATTGAAGAAAATAGGATTTGTGCGCCTGACCGTCAACGTGAGGGAAGACGGAGCGCAGTTGGTGATGAGGGCGATTGAACAGGCACTTGAAGAAACCGCCCGCCTCCCCTCCCCTTTCCCACAACCCAGGCAAAAAAAAAGAAGCGCAGTACCTGAAGCACCGATGGCAGCATGACTACCAAGCCGAATTTCGCCCACGGCAAGCCCCTGATCGACGCCCGCCTTGTGAGGCTAGGTGCCGAACTCCGAGCCACTGTAGATAACCAGAAGGCAACACTCGCCAATTGGAACAGTGACGTAGAACGGATCAAACGAATGGACACACGCGACAAGATGCTCCGCGATGCAATGAACGCCGCGCTGGACAGCAAATCATGAGTAGCTCAAACACCGCCCCCGTTGGCCGCATGGTTGAAAAATCGAACCGCGCGTGCCAGCAAGCCATGCTCGCGCATGCAACATGGCTTGCAAAACAAGACCCGGAAGAATTGAGAAAGGCCAGTGAAGAGCGCAAGAATAAAGTTTGTATTGAGTGGCTGAAAGTTTCAGACACGGAAGATATAGCCATCATTCACAGAAAAGACGGCACGCAGCGGATCGTAAGAGTGAGTTGTGTCGAAGCACAACCGAAAAGCATAACACCGGATCAGTGAATCATCATCCACATCTTTGATAAGAGAACCGATGAAACAGATACCGCTCACTCAAGAAAAGGTCGCGTTGGTTGATGATACCGATTACGAACATTTCAATCAGTGGAATTGGCACTACACCAGCGAAGGTTACGCCGCTCGTAATGCCAGCAGAAAAACGCCAGGTGGTAGGAAAAAAATCTTTATGCACCGCGAAATTATGCAGACACCTGATGACATGGAAGTAGATCACAGAGACGGCAACGGTTTGAATAATCAGCGATACAACATGCGTAATTGCACCCATGCCAAAAACATGCATAACAAACCAAAGCCGGCGAACAATAAATCGGGCTACGTAGGTGTCTCTTGGAGCAAGTCTGGTGGAGGGTGGGAGGCTTACATAACAAACGATGGAGAGCACATCTATCTTGGTTTGTTTGATGTAGCAGAAGACGCCGCCCAGGCTCGCGATGCAAAGGCACGTGAGTTACGCGGCGAGTTCGCAAACACTAACTTTTAAAAACACCGTGCCAAGTCGCAAGAACGACCTGGCACGAAGGGCACAGAGATTGGGAAACCGCTGTGCCTCCATTTTACCAGACTTGGAGGTTTTTTGATGAATAAAGATTTTGTTAAGTCATTGTTGACATTGGGCACCACTACGCAAGTGGTGAGGGCAATGGAAGAGCGAAGAGCTGAGATCCTCAAAGGGATCGAGGACGGCACGATCAAAGCCGACTCGGATGCCATGCGCGAGTTGGCAGAATTGAATGTAGCAATCGGCGACGCGGGTCTAGAGGTGGGTAATGAATAAGAGCAACGTTGTGGCCAGGCTCACAGCCACCCGCGAGGTCGGCAACGTCACCATCGTTGAAGTTCATCAGGATGCGACCTTTCATCAGTTCTATCGGATTTATACACAGATCGGCCGCCGACGCAGCACCAAGCGCCTGGTACGCACGGCCAACAGGAACGCATGGATTGAGCCCTGGTACGCGGCGCACCGGACGCAGCCAGGCTTGCACCTTCTCGAGGCGAAGTGGAAAGGCAGAACGAATTTGAAGACCGTGAAGCTCCGGATCATTAAGAAGCGTGCGTATCGCAAGTTGATCAATGCGCCAGCCAATGAGCTGGGCCCTTTGCCGGTGATCAGGAACGTGTTGCTGAAGCCGACCGTGCCTGCTCCGCGGATACCTGTTGAGAAGATGACTTTCCGGTTAATTGAGAAGCGCGACAAAGCCATACTGCACGCCGGGTCCGTGAGGTGAAGTCATGAGCGTTTACATCCTTCATGCTGACAAGCCCCTGATGCGAGGCACGTCGCTCACAGGCAAACCATTGCAGTGTGGTCACTACACCGGATACGCCCTTGATTTTCTCGCTCGCCTGTTCCTGCACGAAGAAGGCAAAGGCGCGCGGCTCACGCAGGTATGGGCTTTGCGAGGTATCAAGTTTTCACTTGGCCGCCTGTGGGAAGGCGCTGATCGTAGCTTCGAGCGAAGAGTCAAGAACTACAAGAATGCGCCGCTCTTGTGTTTGATCTGCAATCCCAAGGCGATGAATTATTTGAATCCGGAGAGTGTACATGGCACTCAATCAACTTTCATTCACTAGGCAGCCGCGTGGTCGTTACGCATCAGCCCGTTGCAAGCGCTGCCATAGGCCGCTCACCGACCCAGTCAGCATCCGTGCCGGCATGGGTCCGGAGTGCCGCGGACGTTCAGGAGGTTCGATGAATACAGATCTATGTGTGCGTGATGAATTTTCAGATTCGTTCGACAACTCGATTCCTTTCGAGCAGGCGTTAGTGCTCAAGCGCCAGTTCGTGGATGGTCCATCTGACATGGAGAAAGTCGGCGGCGTGATCACCAATGTTCCTCACCTGGTTGTGCATCATTCGCCGAACGGGTTCGAGTTTGGCTATGGCGGATCTGGACCGGCTGACCTGGCACTCAATGTCTGCCAGCTTTTTCTGAACATGACCGACTATGAAGGGCAACAGATCAGGCTCTATGACGGCAAATGTTGGAGCCTGGCGTGGAATCTGCATCAGAAGTTCAAGCAAGAGATCGTGGCATTGGTCCCAAGAAGCGGCGGGAGCATTCCGTACTCTACGATCGATGCCTGGTTCAATTCAAATATCACGAGCGATCTGCTCGATCAATATTCAAACCATTCCAGGAACAAGGAGTAATCATGGAAACTCAAACATTAGTTCCTTTAGATAAGATCGATTCAAACCCTTACCAACCCCGCCAGACAGAAGACACCGAGGCTGTGGCCGAGATCGCCGAAAGCATCAAGCGCAACGGTCTCATGCAGATCCCAACCGCTCGCCAGGTAAACGGCCGCTATCAGCTCGCATTCGGTCACACACGCCTGGCTGCCCTACGGCTCAATGGCGAAGATTGCATGCCGCTGATCATCCGTGAGCTGGGCGATCTACAAATGTTCGAGTTAGGCGTTGCAGAAAATATCAAGCGGCGGGACCTCAACGCAATCGAGGAAGCAGAATCCATGCGCCGCTACATGGATGAGTTCGGCATGAACAGTGTTGAGGCCGGCGAGTTCTTCAACGTGTCTCCGGAGAAGGTCCGTCAAGCGGTCCGTCTGTTGAATCTTCCTGAAGCTGCCCAGGAAAAACTGGCAAAAGGAACAATCACACAGACCACGGCTCGGACATTGCTCTCGCTGCAGAAGGTTGCGCCAGAAGAGGCGTTAGTCGAAACCCTCGAGCGCCTTGAAAAAGGTGTCGGCAGGTATGGTTTTGAGCAAACGCCAGACGAGATTATCGATGGTGTCATGGATGATCTGCCAGAAGTCAAACAACTTTGGTCTGGCGGTCGTGAAGGCAAGCCGCGCGCCGGCGCAAGGGATGCCTGGCTGCTTGACATGAAGAATTTTCCCAATAAATTCCTACCTGTGCTTACACCTGTGGACGCAGCCATCGCGCTGGGCATCCAGAATGATGAGCAGATGATGGAGAAAGTAGCCACATGGATCCAGGCCAGCCTCGGCAAAATTCCAGACCTGGATATGGAAACGCTGGGGATCCCTGAGAATCTTCTGAAGAAGCTTGAGCATTTGCTCAACCCGCCGGCATGCAGTGCCTGTGCATTCTATTCAGTCGTGCAGGGCGCTCATTACTGTGGCATTGAGATCTGCTTCAATCGGAAGACTCGTGCCTGGGACTATGAGAAGCTACGGGCCGCCAGCAAAGATCTGAAGATCGAGATCTATGACCCAGAGACCGATGGAGAATTCAGGGTGCTTGAGGAGGCCTGGTCAGATAACGGCAAGAAACATATGGACCTGTTCAGGAAGCGCAGCAAGGATCTCCGCCTGGCATTGGCTGCTGACATCGATCGAAAGAAACCCCAATCCGGTTACCAGGGCGTGCAAAGCGGATCGGTCGTGATGCTTGTAGGGAAGTCTCTCAAGACCATAATGGAAACGGGTCAGAAGGAACGTGCCGCGAAGAGATCGAAAGAAGAGGCGGCAGCACTTCTGGCAAGGCTGCTCGAAGAAAAGCGTGAGATGCTGGACTGGGAGTTGGCCGGTCACGTGAAGATCCTTTTTGATGGGATGAATTATGCCGCTCTAAACGCTCTTTGGGATGCGCCTGGCAGATATGGCAGCGATTGGGCGACCAATCGATATACCTTTACGGGTGGAAGCAAGCCGTCCAAGAATGCCCCGGTCTCTGAACAGGCAGATTTCCTCTGCCGCCTGTTCGCTCTCAACATGATCCATAAGATAGGCGGGTACTACAACAAGAGCATTTCGGAATATGCCGCGCACGCCAATGAGAAAGTGAAGAGTTGGGGCGTGAAGTTACCCAAATCTATCATGAAGCTGGCTGCTGAGATGGATCAAGCGATCAAAGCACAGACATCGGAAACGGAGGAGTGATGCATACTGGCATGCTTTGGTTTGATAACTCCCAGACATCCCTGGCCGCCAAGGTCCGCAAAGCCGCGTCGTATTACAAGAAGAAATATAGCCGCGATGCGGAGATGTGCTTGGTGCATCCGTCCATGCTCGGTGATCAGAGTCCTGAAGATGTGGACGGCATCACCATCCGCGCCTATCGACCTGTGCTGCCCGGGCATCTCTGGATCGGCGTGGAAGAGTTACCGGAATATGCGCGTGAGCAGAAGGCCTTCGAGGAACATCTGCGACAGAAGGAAGTGGCAACGCAGATGTCCTTTGTGGAGGTGACGTCATGAGCGCGCGTGTAACATCCAAGGCTACTGTACTTCAGCGGCTTGATGTGAAACGCATCAAGCGCAATCCACAACAACCTCGCATCATTTTCGATAAGGTTGAACTGCAGGAGCTGGCCGATTCCATTCGAGTGCATGGAGTGATCGAGCCGATCGTCGTGGAACAATGCGGCCACGAGTTCATCCTTCATGATGGTGAGCGCCGCTGGCTGGCCACAAAGCTGGCCGGCCTGAAAAAGATCCCGGCGATCGTGGGTCCTTCATTGAATGGAACGGGTCCGCGCGAACGCCTCGAGCGCGCCTTGGTGGCCAACGTTCAAAGATCTCAAATGCACCCGATCGAGGAGGGCCTGGCATACAAGAAATTGATGAAGGATTTCAAGTATCGCATGAAGGACGTTGCCAAGCGGACCGGGCGGGCTTACACGCGTGTCAATTATTGTCTGAACCTGCTGAAGCTCGACAAGAAGATCCAACAGTTCATGTTGGACGGCAAGATGACCAGTGAAGATAGAGCGGTCAGGGCCTTGCTAAGCGTGCCTAGTGAGGCGCGTGTAGAGCTGGCGGCCGTCCTGGTAAAGCACCAAGCAAATGCCACGCAGATCGTGATGGCCTGCAAGAAATACAACGCGATGAGATCAGGTATTTCAAGTTCAAAATCAAAAAAGGGAAGCCTGGCCAAACGCATGATCGATCAGGCCGAGCCGCCTGAATGGGATGCGCTCTATCAGTTGGGGAGGGTGCCACCCTGGCCGGTCGTGACTGAATCAGTCATGGCAACATGCGACGCGTGTCCACTCCGGAAGATCGCCAGCAATGCCACGTGTGGGAACTGTGGACTGGTTGGATATCTTCGTCACATGATGGAGGCCGCCCGTGTCCACTAGAACAAATTCATTGATCAACTTTGCAGTAGCCGGAATCGTGCGTCTTAAGCCATCGACATGGAAGCCAGAAGAGGACGCATTCCTGCGCGCCAATCTCGGGATCCTGACTGAAGCAGAGATGGGCAAGGCGCTCGGACGCACAGAGATTGCAGTGAGGTTGCGCTGGAAGCGGGATCTGCAGTTGCCGTCCCCTTCGAAGGCGCCAGGCGTGCTCACTGCGCATCAAGCCGCGCGGATGCTTGGTGTTGATGGCCATAAGATCTGTCATTGGGTGGACAAAGGATTCATCCCTGGGCGACTCATGGCCGGCGGGCGCAAGATTCGTTTGATCGATCGCAAGGCCTTCCAGGAATGGATTTTGAACACTGCGAACTGGATGTACTTCGATCTCCGCAAGGTGAAGGATGCGGAATTGAAACGGCTTTTGAAGCGCGCCGAGAAACGTTGGGGTGATCAATGGTGGCCAACTCCAAAGGTCGCCAGGTATCACGGCGTACGCACCAACGATGTGAAACGGTACATCAAGCTCGGGCGGATCAAGGCGACCCAGATCCAGTATTCCTATGGCGGCCGGCATGAAGCCATGAGGTGGAAGCTTTGGTTCGTGCTGAAGAGTGAGGCAACGCGGCCCGATCTGAAGTTCGTCGTGCGTCGCTATAAGAACACAAAGAGCAAGAGGAAAGCCCTCTGATATGGATACCGCTCAGGCAAAGATGTTTGTCTGTTCACTGAATAACAGCGCCGCCAAGATCCTGGTTGCATTCGTCCTGGCCCGCTCCGCACTCGATGTTCAGGAGTTGCGTGAGTGGACCGGGATGAAACGCGAGACGATCTATGACGGTCTCCGAACGCTGAAGGGGCGCGGCATGTTGGAAAAACAGACTCTCGCGCACGGCCGCGCGGTCTGGCTACCCGCCGGCGACTTCCTGCCAGGCTTTTTCCAGATGTCCGAAAAGGGGACACCTGACCCCCAGATGTCCGGATTCCGGACTCCTGCCCTAGTAGTAGTAGATTCTCTTAACTTAACTGATTCAGAGTCTACTTCTTCTACCTCAGTGCAGATGTCCGAAAAGGGGACACCTGACCCGCTCGAAGGCAACAGGGAATATCCATCAGTGAAGGAGATCCTTGCAGCGACGTATATCTTATTTGGCCAGCCGGGTGTAGTGTCATCTGGCCTGGACCTGGCTGCGTTGCAGCCGTGGACCGTTCTGGGTTGGATTGGATATGCCTGGGACAACTGGCGTGATGGTGGGCGGCATGGCAATCTGTTTGCGCCTGCAGGTGTGATCTACAACAAGCTCGCCGACCTGGATAAACCTCATGCGCCCGGTGGGTTTCACGAGGGCGGTTGGCGTGAGTTGCCGTCCAAATTTCTTGAGCATCTGAAGCTGGTCGAATATGGGTGTGATGAATGCGACCAGGTATTTGATAAACAACTGGACCTGGAAGCGCATGTCAGGTCCGCGCACGCAGTGGAAGAGCCAGCGGAAGAGGTGCTCGAGCTGGTTGCATGGATCCCTGATGACTCAGTCACGGCCGAGATCGAGACCGCCTGGGGATCTGTGCTGCAGTTGCTGCAGTTTGAGATGCCGCGTGCCAGCTTCGAGACATGGGCCCGCGATACAAAAGTGATCCGTTACGACGGTAACGCCTTGAGCATTGGCACGCGTAATGCCTATGCTCAGGACTGGCTGGCCAGTCATCTTACGAGCAAGGTGGAACGGCTTCTGAACGAGATCCTGGATCAGCCGGTGACTGTCGAATTTGTGGTGATGCAATGACCAACAGAACAAATCGAACCCTGCCGCCTGCAGTTAAGACCCGCAAGAATGCCGAACCGCCAATGCCTATTTCAAAGCCGGGCTTTGCGATCATCGTGCCGCTGGAGTTGTTGCCGGAATATTTGAATGTCAACGGCCTGGAGCCGACATTCTACAACGATAAGACGCACGTATTGAGCGTGAAAAAAACAGGAGCGCAATGAAAAGGGAAATTGAGCCCAGCACTATTTGGTACGTCGGCGCATTTCTTCTGCTTCTTGTTGCAACTGGCATTCGGATGCTGTATTTGATGACGAACGGCATGACGACGTAGCTTGTCTTATTGGTTTTACTTTTGATTGGTGTATTTATAGCGCACAACGCAGAGCAGAAGAAACGGAAGTGAAAATGAACGACGAAGAGCAAAGAACATTTCTAAGCGATCTAAACAAAGCGCAGACCGCATTGATGATCACCCTGATTGCTCTTGCTTTTCTAGCTCTGTGTGGCGGCTTCTTTTTCATGATGTATTTAATCCTGAAAATAACAGGATGTTTGTGAGGTGAATGATGAACCGATGGATATTCATTTTTAGCATCGTCATAACGGCTGGTCTCACAGCCTGTCAGCCGGATCCACGGAGAGATGCGCAGGCCTTTGCAATTCAATCGCAGGCAGAGCAGGACGCTTTGAACAGCCAACAGACACGCGTCCAGAATGAAGCATTGAACGCGATCCAGTTGCAGGAATTGGAACTGCAACAACAGCACCGTGAAGCCGCTGCGCAGGAATGGGAGGCCGGCTGGAACAACATGATCCGGTACGGCTTTATCTTCGCAACCATTGGTGTTTGCATTTCAATTCTTGCGGCAGCCATTTCATTTTCTCACGCTACCTTCGGCATCGCAAAAGCAACAGCGCGCCTGGCGGATGTACGTGCCAACCTGATCTACCTGGACCGCACAACCCGCCAATTTCCTGCCTTTCTGCAATACATCGGTAACGGTAAATATTCACTTACCGATATCAACGATGGCAGCACTTTGTTTCTGGACACACGCAATGAAGCCGACCGCCAGAAAATCCAGGGAGCCATGAATGCGCGCTATGCGGGAGTGATCGCAGAGAAAGCACAGAAGGCAGATGATGCGGCAAGCCTTGCGGTCATACGGTCGCCGATCATATTGGAAGGCAAGGATATTGTGGACCTTGTCAGATTGGAGAATGACTATGAATAGGTATCAGAACTCAACTGAGCAAGTCGCACAGAAATCAAGTTATGCAGATCGCCAGTTCCTGCATACGTTCGTTGCCGGCGCTGTGCTGCCATTGGTGCAGGCATCCATCACGGCGGTTGTCATGATGATCGCAACTGTTCTTGTTCTCTATATGTTCAATGCGATTGACTTCATCAAGCCGGTGTTTGTGATCGGCGGGTTGACCTGGGTGTTCGCCTGGCTTTCGCTTCAGCGCCGCTGGTTACGTTTGACTGACCTTGAAAAGTTTTTCAATCAGGATTTCAACAACGATAACCATATTGGAGAACCACCCGTCGCCGCAAAGATCCATGTGCAGGTTGATGAAGTCACTCACCAAGGTCATATCCGGCAGGCAAGCATGTTTGACCTGCCATGCACAGAACAACAGCTCAAGGCCCTGGCCATTGGGATCCTGGAGCACCGGAAGACATTAGCCGAGAAGGAATGGACCGGAAGCGGCAGACCCTTTTCAATTAATGAGTTCCGGGCCATGCGATCCGAGATGATCAAGAGGGGGATGATAGTGCCGGCGAGCTCCAAATCGGAGCGGCAGGGATTTGTCTTCACTAGGGCAGGGGAGGCGATCTTGAGACACTACACCTCATCCCCCTCCCCTATTTCCGATGGTGAGTAGCGCAAAACAGGGTACAGGTCGCACGCACGCACGTGCGCACGCACGAAAATCAGGAGAAAAGCATGAAAAGCACCAGGCATTTAGAGAGCGGTTTGAAGCAAAAGGTTTTTAGCCGCGACAACTATACATGCCGTTATTGTGGCGATAAACGTGGTCCGTTCCACCTTGACCACGTTTACCCATATGTCAAAGGCGGTGAGACGTCGGCGGAAAACCTTGTGACCGCTTGTGCCGGATGCAATCAGCACAAGCACGCACGTGTAGGGGAGTGGCCTAAGCCTATCGGGTACTTTGAACGAAAGCTCCACATCAACTTTTATCTCATCGCAGGGATCAGTGACTTGCTTTTAGCTTTTGTGATTTTGTTTCGCGGCTTTGTGGAGTTCGGTTGGGTGGCGCTGGGCATTGGAGTTTTGATGTTGCTGTTTGGTGCAATAGATTATTACCACGGAGGAAGTAATGAAACTCAATAGGAAACATATCCCTTACTTTGCCGCCATAGTTCAAACGTCTCAATTTGGCCTGGCTGGATATTTCTTAATTGGTGTCATGGGTTGGTTCTTCTTAGGCATCATGGGAGCGTTGGTATCTTTTTCTCTGGCTTATGGAGCTAGTCAGTTTTCAGACATTGCCCAAGGGAGAAAGAGATCATCATTTGTCACGATGGTTTTACTGATGTCATTCAGTCCCATTCTGGTTGGAACGGCGACATGGCTGCACCTGGTAAGCATCCCTAATCCCTATTGGCGTGGCGTGGTTTCTTTAGTATGGGGCATGTTGCCTGATCTGGCCGTTGCTCTTTCTGGCTTTATTGCAGGCAAGGGATTGGTTGAACAGGGCAACCTGGCAAGCAAGCCCAAGAAAATTGCAGGCAAGGCTAAAAAACCTGCACGCAAGACTCAGCAACTTGCGCGCAAGCACGTCGCCGATAATCAGTTGCTTGCGTACTTGCAGGCAAATCCAGGGGCAAGTCAACAGAAGGTGGCCGATCACTTCGGTGTAACTCGCCAAGCAATTGGGCCAAGAGTAAAGAAGTTGTATGAGGTCAAGCAATGAAACAAACCCTCAAACTTGCCGATGATCTGTTGTTGCCGATCAACGGCATTACCCAGAAGTTTGCCTTCCTTGGCCGCACAGGATCTGGAAAGACCTACGGCGCCAGCAAGCTGGCCGAAGAGATGCTCTACAACGGCGCGCAGATCATTGTCATTGACCCGATGGGCGTATGGTACGGGTTGCGCCTGGACGCCGACGGCAAGAAGCCCAGTGGATTGGATATCCCCGTCTTCGGTGGTCTGCATGGCGACCTGCCACTGACGCCGGAGTCTGGCGCACTCGTGGCCAATATCCTTGTGGACCGTCGCATCTCTGCAATCCTGGACGTGTCGCAGATGATCGATGCTGAGATCAATCGGTTTTCAACTGCATTCGGTGATCGCTTCTTCCAGCGTATGAAATCAAAGCCAAACGCTGTGCATCTCTTCCTGGAAGAGTGCCAGGAGTTCCTACCCCAGAACACCATGAAAGGGGAGGAGCGGAAACTGCATGTATTCCAACGGATCGCAAAGCAGGGCCGGAACTTCGGCATTGGCGTGAGCCTGCTTTCACAACGCCCGCAGGAGATCAATAAGAAAGCGCTCAACATGACCGAGGTTATGTTTGCCTTTCAGATGACCGGTCCGCACGAACGGAAAGCGATTGAGTCCTGGATCGCAGACAAAGGCGAGGATCTGGATATCGTCGGCCAACTGCCAAAGTTCAAAGTGGGTAAGCCACACGTATGGTCTCCGCAGTGGCTGGGCATCTCGAAGCAGATATCCATCCTGAAGAAGAAGACATACGACGCATCGGCTACACCTGAATTTGGATCGCATGAAGCCGCGCGCTCTCTCACGCCGGTGGATGTAGCAACTATCAAAGAAGCTATGCAGGAAACGATCAAGCAGATAGAAGCCGATGACCCAACGGCATTGAAGCGGGAGATCACCAAACTGAGAAAGGAACTGAATGCGGTCCAGTCTACGAAGCCGGCTCCGGAGATCCGAGAGCGTGAAGTCAGAGTGATCACTGATGAACAGATGCGATCCCTGAATGAACGTCTCACGGATGTGCAGGGTATTACTGAAGATCTGTCAGAGTGGAAGGTCGATATCGTGGCATTGCTGGATGGAAAGATTGAGAGCCTTGAGAAAACGATAAGTGTTTTTTCTGCGGCGATCACGGATGCAAAGAAGCCTGGTACGCCACCTGCAGTTAACACGCCGGCGCGTGTAGCCAATAAGCAGATTGTCAGGCCTGCCAGTAAGCCTGTGGCAGCACAGCCGATCGAAGGTATCACAAATCCAATGCAACGGATCCTTGATGCAATTGCATGGCTGGAAAGCATCGGCATTGAAAACCCGAAACAGGTGGCCGTCGCCTTCCTTGCTAATTATTCATTTGGAGGCGGCGCGTTCAATAATCCACGTGGCACTTTGCGGTCCGCCGGCCTGGTTGAATACGTCGGCTCGGAAAGCATACGGCTGACAGAAGAGGGGAGGGGGTTTGCAAATTTCCCAGATGTGTCGTTGACTGCAGAGGAACTGCAGAGGCATGTACTGAATGTATTACCGGGCCCACATCAGAAGATATTGAGCGTGCTGCTCAATAAATATCCAGACCCAATCTCGAAGGATGAATGCGCAGCTCTGGCTGGATATGCACCTGGCGGCGCGTTCAATAATCCGCTTGGCAGATTGCGCTCAATGGGCTTGGTGAGTTATCCGCAGCCTGGGTATGTTGTGGCTGAGTCATTGTTGTTTTTGGAGTGAGCAATGACAAAAATTATTGACAACCAGCACGAAACAATGAGGCGGCTCGCCGGCGTTATCCACTTGTTGAGGGAAAAGGAAGGAGTATCTATACGAGCCTTTGCAAAGAAGGTGGACGTACAGTTTTCTGCTTTGTACAGGCTTGAAAACGGTAGCAATCTAAACCCGTCTATCTTTCTGATAAGAAGGGTAGCCAAAGCCCTTGGCATGACTGTTGATGAGTTGATGAACTTCGAGGCGAAAGAGTGCCCGACCTGTAAGGGCGTTGGATGGATAAAGAAATGAACTACGCTGATGCAATAACCATCGGAACATCCATATTGGAGAAGGTGAAGCCGGCATGTGAGGAAGGGTATTGTGTCCTGGGCGGCGGTCTCCGACGTCGGAAACCTGATGTTCATGATATCGAGATCGTAGCAAAGCCGATCCTGAAAACTCCGCGCCCCATGTTCGGGATGAAGTTATTCAAGACAACGCTGGATCAAGTATTGTATGGCATGGAGGGGTCTGGGCAAATCATGCGGATAAGCGGTGCTGACAAAATGAAAAAGTATCTCGTGGATCCTTCCATGTTCGCAGTGGATTCCAAGGAAACCATCCATGTGGAGTTCTGGCTCGTGACGCCGCCGGCGCAGTGGGGCGTACAGCTCGTCATCCGCACCGGACCAGGCAGCGGAGATGATCATTTCTCCAAATGGGTAGTGACATCCAGAAGCGCCGGCGGTGCATTGCCGGATAGCTATCGAGTGAAACACGGCGCTGTGTGGTTTTCATATCAATTGGATCAAAAAGGAAAGCCGCTCGATGGTCAAACTCCAATCCCCATGCCAGAAGAGATTGACTTTCTGGACTTCGTAGGGCTGGGCTGGATCGATCCTGAAGACCGTCACCCCGATTGGGGAAGGTTCACAAGATAGGGGAGAGGTTGTAGAGATGACAAAACGATTGGCGATGAGATGCCCCGATTGTGGAGCGCGCGCTTTAGTAAAAGACACCTTTCATAAAAAGAACGGAACAACTCATCGAACTCGTGTATGCGAGAATGGACATCGTTTTTATACAGTTGAAATCGTAAAAGTATACAAAAAAACAAAAGGAGATAGCCATGTCTGAGGATAGTGAAAGCTGGGCGATTGCAGAGTTGATGGGACACGTCACGCTTGCCGGCAGGATCACAAAGCCTGGCGATTATGGCGGCTTGTGGCAGATCGATATTCCAGAGGGCGAAACTTTCCGCACGGAATTCTTTGGTACACAGGCAGTCTATCGGATACGCTTGGTGAGTGAAGAGATTGCCAGAGCCTATGCGCGGCCAGGCCATGAGGTCATTGCCTACAATGCGCCGATCATCACGCGTGAAGAACATGAAGCCGCTATGGAGAGAGCTCGCGAACAAATTAGAATCCTTCAGTCAAATCTGGTGGATAGTAGGCTTGGTCTATCTGACGGCATGGAAGATGACGGTGACGATGAAGACGATGGTGAATGGGAAAGATGATCTGAAATGATATTAACCCTAAAGCAAGCTAATGAAATCCTGCAAAAAGAAATTGATGAATATCTCGGTAATCCAGATAACGAGGATCCCCGCGAAATGCAAGTAGGTTTTGCGAATGGATTGAGACAGGCAAAATTCAGAATAGAAAGGGAAGAGGAGACGCTTCTTTTGTCTGAAGGTAAAGACTATCTGGATATTCACCCGCGGCTGAGACCATTGGCGAACATTGCTAAGGACTTGAAGGATGAAGATCTGCAAGATTGCATTTCGTATGTGGCATATCTCAACTACCGCCGACGCATATTCAAGATGGCAAACGATATATGGCCTGACCGAGATACGCTAGGGACCTTTGACGAGCTCGCGCCTTAAGTGTTTGCGTAAAGAAAGATTTACGAAAGCAGAAATGGAATAAACATGATTATTATTTACGTCGGTAAAAACGCATGTGAACAGTGTTTGGGGTGGAAGCGTGTTGATAATGCGGAGCAGCAGTCATGGAAATATTGGGCTGAATTGCCTGAACAGTCTGCCTTAGCTGTTCGAATAGGGCTGGTCAAACCAGTAGAGTGCCCTCGCTGTCATGGGACTGGTATTGAGCCAGACAAAGAAGTTGAGCAGGGGGAGCGAAGATCCCCCTGAATGATTTGATTGTCAATATAAGGATTATTAGTTTCACTATGGACACTCTGCAGCAAACCACCTCTGTCTACCTGAAGGGCAAAAGAAAGCTCTCACCGAAGAGCCGCAAAACTTATGGCTTTGTGTTGAATTTGTTTTCATCGAGCGTGGATGGTAAACCGATCGCCGATCTCACGCACCAGGATGTGAGTGGATTCATCTCGTCTCTTGACAAAGATCTTTATTCCAAGAGCACGATCAACCTGGCCGTTACGGCGGTAACGGGCTTCTTCGAATGGGCAGCATTCCAGCGTTTGTGGCCTGGCGAGCTGAGCGATATCGAGTATGTCGCCGAACAGGGAAAGTCCAATATCATCGCGGCTGCTCCGGAGTACGATCGGGAGATCGTTGCCGGCATTGTCAAATGGGCATCCAACTATGCGCAATATTCAAACATCATTGATAAACGGGATGCCTTCATGATCCTGGCTGCTTCGTCATCCGGCGCGAGACTTGGCAAGGAGTTATGCGAGCTGAAGCGCGGCCAGATCGATTGGGCGCAAGGGCGCGCCATCGTGATCGGCAAGGGCAATAAGGAAGGCAAACTCCGATTCTCTGATATCGCTTTAGCTGCTGGCCGATCGTATTTACAGGCACGCGCGGAGATGGATGGAAAAAGTGGTCAGTCATTATCTTCCCTGCCTCTCTTTTCGAGACATAAAGGCAATGTCACAAAGCCGCTGGGTTATCCAGGCGCATATAAGACACTCAAACACCGCGTGGTTCAATTGTTCGGCGAGGAAAAGAAATCTGCCTTTCATCCTCATCTATTGCGGCATGAATTTGTAACAGCGGTCCTGATCATGACGGGCAATCTGAAACTGGCTCAAGAGTTGGCCAGGCATACCAACATCCAGAACACCCAGCGGTACGCACACCTGGCCGAAGAAGATCAGGATCGTGCCCATCGAGAAATCTTCAACAGGATACCGTCATGAAGAGTGGCCCTGTGATTTGCCGAAGATGTCATAGAACCTTCGCTAACTTTGTGATCGAAGAGATAGGAGGCTTTAGTCAGTTACGCTGTGGAGATCTGTTGATCCCAGAGATAAAAGCAAATTGCATTCACTGCGGCGGGCCATTTCATTGGAGTATTCGTGAGAAGGATGTTGAGAAGATGGCCCTGGCTTACGGAGCTGTCATCCGGCTCTACGTTGCAGAGTAACCTGTAAGCAATCGGCAAGCACGCGCGCCATGGGTTGCGTGCTATAATGATTAGAAATCAATTGCGCTGATTGGCGCATCAATTAGGGAAATGCTGGAGTACCCGCCCAGCCATCGCGAACCGCAAGGAACGCTGGTGGCTGGGCTGTTTGTTTTAATCCGGCACTCCCCTCCCCTACTACAAGGAGTCCCCATGAAAACGAAAACAATATTTCTCATTGTGCTTGTTGTCTTTTTGCTTTCCGCGTGCGCGACCGCGCCAACTTCCAACGCTGTGCAGATCCCTGAAGCTCTGACCCTGGCGATTGGAGCGCTCATCCTGGCCGGCGTCACACTCGGCTTGCAAGTCGTATTCGACAGCATCGGCCTGGACCTACGTGGAGTAGGTGCTGCAATCGCCGTGGCTGTTTCAGGTCTTGCCATTGCTCAATTGCAGGGCCTGATCGATATCATCCCCGCACAATATGACCAGCTCATCACCATCGTTTTGAATGTGGCTGTGGTGATCCTTGGCGGACTGGGAACGCTTCGAGCGGTGT
>Ga0134127_10000844_pt1 | contig 24796 bp, 20 predicted proteins | sample KB31753_FD_96459 | JGI IMG/M metagenome (GOLD analysis project Ga0134127, IMG submission 96459) | Terrestrial soil microbial communities with excess Nitrogen fertilizer from Kellogg Biological Station, Michigan, USA - KB3-175-3 | ecosystem: Environmental > Terrestrial > Soil > Unclassified ... | reverse complement strand
GGGCAGGAGCCGGAGCGCCCGCTCGTACTCGAGACGCGCGCGCTCCTGGTCCCGGGCGGCCGCGTAGAGCTCGCCCAGGAGATAGTGCACCTCGTAGTCGCCGCCCTTCACGCGATTGAAGCGTTCGAGCGCGGTCCGGGCCCCGCGTGCGTCGTGGCTCCACGCCATGAGCTGCCCGGCCCGCTTGAGCGCCTCCGCGTCGTCGGGCTGCACGTCGAGCAGCGAGCGATAGGCGCGCAGGGCCACCTCGTTGCGCGACATCGCGAGACTGCGTCGGCCGACCTCGCGCAGCACCCGCGGATCGCGCGGGCGCGCGCGCATGAGGCTCTCCCACTGCCGGAGTGCGGGCTCGCCGGCCCCCGTCCAGTCGTAGAGCTGGGCCAGCGCCAGCCTCGCGGCCACCGCGTCGTCGCCGTCGCCCGGGGCCGCCGCGAGCGCCGCCTCGTACTCCGCGACCGCGTCCGGGTACTTGCCGAGATCCATCAGGATGCGCCCGGCCTTCGCCCGGTAGGCGGGGCCCGCGGTGGCCGCGAAGCGGCGGTGCACGCGGAGCCCGTCGTCCAGCCGGCCGGCCTGCGCGGTGAGAGTCAGGTAGCGGAGCGCCTGGCCCTCGTCGAGAGGCCGCCGCTCCACCATCGGCTGCATCAGGCGCACCGCGTCCGGGAACCGGCCGAGCCCTTCCGCGGCCTGGGCGGCCGCGTCGCGCAGGGCCCAGTCCTCCGGGCGCCGGGCGAGCAGGCGCTCGGCCACCCGCAGGAAGTCCGCGGGACGATCCTGGAAGCGATAGAGCTCGGCGAGCCGCCCGAGCGAGGCGTCCGGCAACGCGCCCGCGCGATCGAGCCCCTCGTAGACGGAGATGGCCTCGCGCTCCTGATTGTTCCACTCGTGGAGCTGGGCGAGCCGGAGCGCGGGGCCGGGCGCGCCCGGATTCTGCTCGACGATCCGCCGCTGCCGCGCGATCGCCTCGGACAGGCGATTGGCCGCGGCCAGCGCGTCCACCGCCTGCTGGGCGTAGCGGGCGTCCGGCGGGGAGAGCGCGGCGAGCCGGTCCAGGGCGGACAGCGCGGACCCGCCATCCCCGGTGCCCTGGGCGAGCGCGGCGACCCGCTCCTGCAGCGCACGATCCGCGGGGCGCGCCTTCGCCACGCGCTCGAGCAGGGTCAGCGCGCGGCGCGGGTCGTTCCCCCACTCGTAGAGCTGGGCCAGGGCCAGCGCGGTGTCGAGCCGGTCCGGCGCGATCTCCACCGCCCGCTCGTAGGCGGCGATCGCCTCGGGGCTGCGATCCTGCTCGACGAGCAGCCGGCCGAGCAGGGCCAGCGTGTCGTGGTCGCGGGGACGGAGCCCGGCCAGCTCCCGCTGCGCGCCGATCGCGCGGGGCCCATCCCCGGCGCCGCGGTAGAGCTCCACCAGCCGGCGGCGCGAGGCCTCGTCGCGGGGATCCGCCGTGCGCTGGCGCTCGAGCAGGGCGATCTCCTCCACGCGCGGTGCGCCACCGGGAGCCGGGAGGAGGCGGTCGCGGGTCTCCGCGTCGCCCGGGGCGATCCGGGCCAGCACCTTCCAGTGCTCCACCGCGCGATCCCCCTGCCCGAGCGAGTCGTAGGCCTGGGCGAGCCAGCGCCGGCCCTCGGAATCGTCGGGGCGGCGCCGCACGAAGGCTTCCAGCACCGTCACGGCCTCGTCCTGCCGGTTGAGGCTTCGCGCCGCGGTGGCCAGCTCGCCGACGATCCCGGAATCGGTCGGGCTGAGCGCCACCAGCTTGCGGAGGACCGCGACCTCGCGCTCGTAGTCGCCCTTCCACAGGTAGGCGGTGAGCAGGCGCTCGAGCAGCGGGACGTCGTCCCGTCCCGGCGTCACGGTCAGGCGCTCGAGCACCGCCGCCGCGGCGGCGGGGTCCTTGTTGGCCTGGTACGCGTCGGCAAGCCTCAGCAGGAGATCGCGGCGACGCGGCAGGCTGCGGGCCGCGTCCTCGAGCGTCGCGATCTGCCGGTCCGGCTCACCGAGCGCCTCGTAAGCGGTGGCCAGCCCGACCCAGAGATGTGCGTCGGTGGTGTCGCCGCGCAGCGCCTCGGTGAACATGTCACGGGCCAGCGTGTACTGCCGGTCGGCCAGGTACGCCCAGCCCAGGTCGCCGCCCCACGGCACCGAGAGCGCGAGGAGGGCCAGGATGAGCAGCACCCCGAGCCCGAGCTTCCAGCGCTCGATCTTCACCCGAGCCTCACCTCCACCTCCGCGGCCTCGCCGGCGCGGATCGTGAGGTGTCCATCGGGACCGGTCCGCGGCCGCTCTCGTCGCGACCCGGCGCCCTCGCGGATCTCCACCGCGATCTCGCGACCCGCGGGCAGTCCGGCCAGCTCGACCAGCTTCGGACCCATCCCCGAGAGCGATACCGCCACGCGCCCGGCCTCGCGGGCCCAGGCGGTGACGCGATGGCTCGCCTGCACGAGATAGGGCGTCTGGGGCGCACGGTCGCCGAGCACGATCAGCGCGGGCTCGGGCCCGGCCAGGTGCACGTAGAGCGCGCCCTGGTGATGCACGAAGCCGAGGACTCCCTGTGAGCGCGCCAGGTCCACCCCGGCGCGCGTGTCATCGAAGCGTACGGTGCGCAGCGCCCCGTGACCCCAGACGCGCCAGCCCGACTCGGCGCGGGCGATACGGGCGGTCCGGAAGCCATCCACGATCGCGAGGTACTCGCTGGTGAAGAGGCGCGCGAGCGGCTGCCGCGCGACCCAGTCGTGCACGTGGCGCAGCGAGGTGAGCGAGGCCACGCGCTCCGCCGAGTAGAAGTGGTAGTAGACGTTGACCGGCGCCACGCGCCGCGGCTTCTCGGTGTTCTCGAACGTCTCCACCACGTGGCGGTAGCCGTAGAACGGCCCGCTCCACAGGTTGGTGTAGAGGTTCTCGTTGGAGGCCGAGGTGTAGGTCTGCCACTGGCGGCCCACCTGGCGCATCAGGGGCGCGACCCGCGTGTAGCTCGGCCACTCGCGGTCGCGCATGGTGTCGCCGCCGTTGATGTTGGGCACCCCGAGCCGCGCGAGGACCGCGATCGCCTCCTCGCTCACCCGCGTGGAGCCCGACCACTGGAAGAGCCGAACCCGCTTGCCCGGCGGCAGGAGCCGCTCCTCGATGTAGCGGATGGAGCCCGCGGTCTCCGTCTCCACCGAGTACGGAATCGAGGCGAGCGTGAAGCTTCGCGTCCGCTTCTCCCAGTCCAGCGGATGGGTATAGGAGTGGCTGCCCGCCTCGACGTTCGGCAGCCGGAAGATCGCGCGGGCCAGCTCCTGGAACTCGGGCGACCCGAGGAGCGTGGGCTCCACCTCCGCCACCACCACCGACACGCTGGTTGGCAGCCCGTAGCGCGTCAGGATCTCCTCGAGCAGAACCCGGCCGCTCGAGGCGCCCGCGCGGACCTCCGAGCGGTTGCGCAGCCCGTCACCGTCGATGTGCGAATAGCAGATGCGGCGCCCGCCCTGCGTGGTGGTGTCCGGCCGCGGCCAGCCCTCCACCCCGAACGCTTCGCGGAAGAACGCGAACGGATCGAGCCACCACTGCGCGCCCGATTCGCCCGGGAACTGGAAGCGCACGTACTCGGCCGACGCGAAGCCGCCCCACGGACCCGTCACCACCACCTGGCTCTCGGAATCAGGCAGGTCGCGCCGGGCCAGCACGAGATGCGTGCGGGAGTCGGGGCGCCGCGCGCGCACCTGCTGGTAGGAGGGCAGGCCGAGCGGGAGCGGCCGCTCGAACTCCATCATCTTCGGATCCTTGCCGCGGAGCTCGATCACCTTCTGGTTGCCCGTCCAGTTGCCGAGGAACTCGAGCCCGCTCGGTGCGAGCGCCTCGTTGACCGCGGCCAGATCCACGGTGCGGAGCGTCCGGCGATCGCGCAGCGCGCCCAGGTACTCGAGGATCACGACCCGGCGCCCGGCCCGGACCTGGGCGCCCAGCCACCGCAGATAGTCGAGCGGCTCGGCCAGGTCCTCGGTCTGGAACCACGTGACGACGCCGCGGTAGCGCGACATCGTCCGCTCGTCCGGCAGCCCCCGGTCGATGTCGTGATACTCGACCATGAGGCCGAGCCAGTTGAGCGGCATCTGGGCCCAGCTGTGAATCTCGTTGAGGGTGGCGGTCTTGGGACGACGGCCGTCCGCCGCGTTGGCGAACTCGCCGGACTTGTAGAGCGCCAGCACGTAGCGGGGCAGCTCCCCCACAACGGGCGCGGCCGTCGCCGCGAGAGCTGGGCGACCGGCCTGGCCCAGCGCGAGCGCCCCCGCCGCGGCGGCCGAGCCTCCGAGGAGGGCGCGGCGCGAGAGGTGTCGGGTCACCCCGCGGTCACCGCACCAGGGTGTGGGTCGAGACCTGGTCGAGGCCGATCGTCGAGACGTACGGGACGAAGCCGCGGGCGCGGGCGCGGCGGATCAGCTCGGCCGGCCAGGGCGCGCCGCGGTCGGCCGCGGCGTACTCGATCGTGAACACGGGCAAGCCCAGCGCGATCACGCGGGCCAGGAGGAGCGCCCGGGATTCCGCCTCGTCGGCCGGCCGCACCCGGTAGGCCTTGGCCTTGAAGTCGTAGTCCGTCCAGATGGACTCGAGCGCGACCGCGTCCAGCACCGTCGGCAGCCGCTCCGCGAGGGGGAGGCCGCCGTTGATCATCAGGAGCGCCCTCGGGTGGCGGCGCCGGAGCTCCATGAGCACGCGCTCGAGCGCGTGGGCCGCGCCCGCGAACCGCCGCGGGTCGGTCTGCTCGAGACCGAGCGCGGTGTCCGCGGTGTCGAGGAAGAGACCGTTCACCGGGCCGGCCAGCGCGGCCGGCACCACCCGGTCGAGCAGCCATCGCTCGTAGGCCGGGGCGCGCACGTCGAGGCGGCGCGCGTCGGGCCAGCTGGGGTTGGCGGAAAGCACCCAGGGCTCGTTGGCGACGGCGGCGAACTCGGGATGGCTCGTGTTCACCTCGCCCAGGCTCACGTAGGTCAGCAGCAGCGAGCCGTGCCGCTTGACGAGCGGAAGCGGCGGGTGAGCGTGCGGATCGAGCACGACCACGTCGAAGCGGGCCAGGTCCGCCGCCGCCTCGGGGGCCGCCGCGTAGTAGACGATCCAGGTGCGCACGCCCGCCAGGGGACGGATCGCCGAGGCGGCCGGCGCCGACGCCCCGCCGAGCCCGAGGACCAGGACGGCGGCGAGCAGGCGCCGCGTTAGACCCACGCGGCGAGAGCCTCCCCCCGGGTGCCGTGGATCGTGACGGCCTTGATCAGGCGGGTCATCTCGAAGATCGCCCGCACGTCGTCCTGCAGCGCGCAGAGGCGCAGGTCCCCGCCCGCGGTGCGGGCGTGCTTGAGCGTCGCGACGAGGGCGCCCATGCCCGAGCTGTCGATGTAGCCCACGCTTGCGAGATCAACCAGCAGCTTGACGGACCCGTCGTTCACCAGTCCGGTCAGCACGCGCTTCATCTGATCCGCGGCCGCCATGTCGAGATCGCCCCGGGGGACGACCACCGTGATCGCGGCCGAACGAGTCACCTCGATGTCCATGGCCTCTCCTGATCGAGCCGGCGCCCCGCCCCCGCTGTCCACGATCGAGCGATCGGCCGGGGCATGCCCCGGCCGGAACTTGACGAGGGTCCAGCGGGTCCCCCGCTCCCGGCGTACGTCGACGGAAACCGAATCGGCGATGCGGTGCACGAGGTGGATGCCCAGCCCGTGATCCGGCAGCGCGTCGAGATCGGGCTCCACGTACCGCGCGGCCTCGAAGGCGCGTCCGAAGTCCTCCACCTCGAGCACGAGCCGGTCCTCGAGGCCCTGGATCGAGACGTGAATCGGCTGGCCGCCCCGGCTCTCGTAGGCGTGCTCGATGGAGTTGGCGCACAGCTCGCCGACCGCCAGCACCAGGGCCGCGCGAGTCTTCCGCTCCACGCCCAGCCCGGCCAGCTCCTCACGCAGCCACTCGCGCAGCCGCGCCAGATGCAGGGCCTCGCTCGACATCGTGAAGCGGCTGGGTGCCGCCGGGTCACGCTCTGGCCGGATCACGCTCGGATACCCACATCGCGCGATTCAGTATAGCAGCGGGAGGGCGCCCGACTGGCGTGGGCGCCGGAGGGAACCGCGGGACCGTTACTTCCGCGAGTAGCCGAGCTGGGCGCCGACCGGAAAGCCGTTGCGGTCGCGCCGGTAGGGATCCGCGGTCACCGAGTCACGCCAGGCCTGGTATTCACGCTCGTCGTGCCACCGCCGGAGCGCCCACACCGCGAGCCCGACCGCGACCCCGCCCATCGCCACGACGCAAACCAGCGCCCCGCGCTTCATGATCAGCTCGAGTGAGCCCTGCTCCGATGCGGGCGTGTCCATGACCGCCATCCTCCTGATCGGCTCTAGTCGGCGCCTATCGAGAGCCAAAGTATGACCGAGCTCGCCCCGATGAATGCCACGGTGATCACTGTCGTCAGCAGCATCGCGCTCGACCCTCCGGGATCTCGTCCCCTGGCGCTGCGTCTTTCGTTCGCAAGGGTAAAGTAGCAAGAGCCAAGCCACGACGGACGCCGCGGGAAATCAGCCAGTTGGTGGTCATCCGGTCCTCCCGGTATCCGGAGCTTGTCAGGTCGGGTGCCCAGACTTTGTCAGACCATGCAAGGGAGCGACGCTAAGTGCGCGCAATATTTGGATGGAAGACTGGCCCTGTTCTTGCCTCTCCCTGTCCGTCATGACTCCCACCGCCGTGGTCCGCCTCAAGGTGCTGAGCGGCGCCCTTCTCGGGGCGCTGGTGGCGATCACCGTCGTCACCGTGGTATCCGGCCGGAGGGAGGCTCCAAGTCCGGTAGCCGAGTCGCGCCGGCTCGAGGTTCCGGCACCCGCCACCCCGCCGGCTGCCGAATCGCCCGCGCCGGCGCCGGCCCCCTCCCGCTCGCGGGGTCAGGCCGAATGGACGTTCTTCTTCCGCCCCGGTGATACGTTGACCCGCATGGCGGATGGAAGCCCACTCGGCGTCGTGGCGCGGCTCGAGCGTCAGCACAAGTTCCCCGATGGCTCCATCGGCCCGGCCTACGTGATACGGTCGGCCGACCAGCGCGAGAGCGTGTTCGACGCCGATGAGCTGGAGCGCCGCGCGCGCATCGAGACGGTCCGGGACGTCCGAATCGCCCCGGCCCGCCCGCCCGACGCGCCGACGCCCACCCGCTAACCGAAAGCCCGCCTCGGCGCGAGGCCCATCACCGGGCTGTCCGGATGGAACACTCCGCAGCCCTGGTCGACTCGATCATGCTGATCGCGGGCATCGTGCTGATCCTTCTCACCAGCCTCCGCGTATCCAGGCGGAAGTCCCGGAGGAAGGCCGCGAAGGGACAGACCGGCGCCGTCGTCGGGATCATGGTCTGGCTGGGGTGCCTTGGCGTCGCGCTGTATCTGATCTTCGGCTGAGCGCTACTGCGTCACCGCCTGCTTCCACGACACCGCGCCCGCCACGTTCGCGGGCTGCGGGGCGGTGCACGCGGTGCCGCGCGCGCCCACGCTGGCGGTTCCCCCGCGCACCGAGCAGACCCCGAAGGGCGTGCCCAGCTCCGCGGTGCCCTGCACCACGGTGAGCGAGCTCTGGCCGTCCTCGGTCACCTTCAGATCGATCTCCGCGTCGCGCGCCGCCGCGACGGACGCGGGCGTCTCGATCTCGAGCTGGTTCGCGCCGGCGCCCGCCTTGGCCCAGATCCCGCCGCGGCTCACCCGGAGGATGCGCGTGGTCCCGCCGGCCTTGTCCCAGCGCGAGAGGATCTTGAGCGTGGTGCGCTCGTTCAGCGCGACGGGGATGCCGGGCTTGATCTGGATCAGGGCCTGGCTCGCCGCCTCGGTGCGGAGCACGTCGCCCTCGAAGAGCGGCAGCGACCCGCGCCCCTGCAGGCGATGCTCGATGCCGTCGGTGCGCACCACGACGAGCGTGCCCACCGCGTTCTGGGCCGTGCCCACCGGCACGCCCTGCGCCGCCGCCGGCCCCGCGCCGCCGCTCGAGCACAGCGACCAGGCCACGACCGCGACCACCACCGCTCCCGCCCGCCAGACCCGTGCGCTCATGATCAGTTCCCGTGATAGACGACGCGAATCGGTTTGCGACCCACCGGCACGGTGGCCAGGACCGAGCTGCTGCCGGTGTCGACGACTTTCAGGTCGTTCGAGATCTCGTGCACCACGAAGAGCCGCGTCCCCTCCCGGTTGTTCGAGATGCCGTTTGGCCGCTGCCCCACGTCGATCTGCTCCAGGATGCGCAGGTTGCTCGGATCCGCGCTCACCACCACCACCCGGTTGAGCCCCGCGACGGTGACGTAGGCGTTCGGGCCCTGCAGGCCCTTGAACCCGAAGGCGATCTGCTGCGGCGCCGGGCCCACGTTGATCGAGGCGATCTTGTCCTGGGTGGCCGGATCGATGACGTAGATGTCGGTGCCGCCGGTGTTGGTGCCCCAGATGCGCCCGTCGGGACCCAGGACCAGGAAGTGCGGGTTGGTGCCAACCGGGATCGCCTTGAGCACCCGGTGCGAGGCGGTATCGATCACCTCCACCGTCTTGTCGCCCTGGTTGCTCACGTAGGCGAAGCGGCCGTCGCGCGAGAAGGTCAGGCCGGTCGGCCCCTTGCCCACCGCGATGGTGCCGAGGATCCGGAAGGTCCCGGTGTCCACGATCGAGATCGTGTTGTCGCCGATATTGGCGACCCAGGCCTGCCGGTTGTCGTTGGTGAGCGTGACCACGTGGGCCCGGTCGCCGGTGGCGATGGAGGCCACCGTCTCGAGCGCGCGAGTGTTGATCGCCGACAGCCGGCCCGAGGCCAGGTTCGTGGCGAAGAGCCAGCGCCCGTCGCGCGAGACGGCCAGGTCGTGGGTCGCGTGGTTGCGCGCGTCCACGGTGCCGATCACCTGGAAGGAGTCTCCGTCCACGACGGTCACCGAGTTCGAGCTCTCGTTGGCGACAAAGACGCGCGACCGCGTCGCGTCCTCGGTCTCCTTCACCTGCATGTCCGCGCAGCCGGCAACGAGGCCGAGCGAGAGCACGACGAGGATTCGACGCATGGGCTCCTCCTGACTTCGGCTGGGAAGCGCTCCCTACCTTGGTCCAGGAAGCCCGGCGAGTCAAGAGCCGTTCGTTGACAGCCCTCCGGGGAAGGGCTTAGTCTCTAACCCAGGCCGAGTGGAGAAAAGGCTATTTCCATGACGCGGATAGGACGCAGTAAGGGCAGCGTTGCGGGTGCCGTCGCCGGCCTCCTCGTGCTGCTCACCGGGCTCACCGCGTCAGCTCAGGTCCCCAGGGCCGAGCGACCCACCTACGCGGTCGGCGACAAGTGGATCCGCAGTGACGGCGCCTACGACCTGATCCGGGTCGAGAACGGCCGCTACGTCTTTGCGGCCGACGGGGGCCGCGAGGTCCACCTCACCCGCGATCTGGGCGTCGCCAAGATCGTCCGCGCCGGCCAGGTGCTCCTCGAGCTCGAGCCCCCGCCCGGCCTCACCTGGCCGCTCGATGTCGGCCAGTCGGGCGTCTCGTGGCTCACGCTCAAGAGCCTCGACCCGCAGTTCGGCCAGAGCCTCGTCCGGCTGACCTGGAAGGTGGACGCCTACCAGGACGTGCGCGTGCCCGCCGGCGTGTTCAAGGCCTTCCGCATCGTGCAGGTGCTGGAGCCACGCTTCCTGGCGGTTTCGCCCCAGTCGCGGCGTCTCGAGCTCACCTTCTGGTACGCCCCGGCCGTGCAGCAGCTCGTGCGCGCCGACGGCAATGATCTGAACGGGCTCGCCTTCCAGGCCGTCGCCCTCGACCGCCCGGTGGCGGCGGCGCTCGCGGTGGCGCTCACCGACCCGAAAGACCAGGGCCGCGTGGCGACGGAACGGATCACCCTGACCGGCAAGGTGACGGGCGGCACCGGTCCGCTGCGGATCGCGGTCACGCTCAACGGAGCCGAGATCACGCGGCAGCAGGAGCCCGGCGCCCCGGGCCCCGGTACTCCCGCCAAGGAGGTGCCGCTGAGCGTGCCCGTGAAGCTGGCGCCGGGGCGGAACACCGTGATCGTCACCGCCACGGACGGTGCCGGCGTCAGTCGCCAGGAAGGGCGCGTGCTCTTCTACGACAAGCCGGCGCCCGCGGTGGCCACGGCCCCCCCGGGCCCCGCCCGACCCACAACGCCTCCCGCGAGCGCGGCCCCGCCGTCCGCCGTCACACCAGCGCCGCCGGCGGCCCCATCCACGACAGCCGCGCCGCCGGCGGCCCCGACTCTGCCGCCTCCGGCCGTCGCCGCGCCGCCGACCCTCACGCCGCCACCGGCCGCGTCGCCACCGGCGCCAGCCCCCGTGCCGCCACCGGCCAGGCCGCCCGTCGTGGCCGCGCCCGCGCCGGCGCCTGCTCCCGCCGCCCCGACACCGGCGCCGCCGGAGCCTCGTGAGCCGAGCCGCCCGACGGCCGAGCCGCCGCGTGGCCCGACGCCGCCCCCCGCGGCGGTGTCACCCCCGCCCGCCGCGCCCGCGCCAGCCACCGTCGCGGCGGTACCGCCCGAGGCGGTGGTGAGGCCGTCGGCCATCTTCCGGATCACGATCTCGACGCCGACGAACCAGGCGCGCGTGGAGCAGGACTCGGTCACGTTCGCGGCGGTGGTCTACGGCGGCACCGGCGTGCGCCAGGTCCTCGTCACCGCCAACGGCGTGGAGCTCTTTCGCCAGGACAACCGCACGCAGCAGCCCTCGATGGCGGTGAACCTCCCGGTCAAGCTGGCCGAGGGCCAGAACACCCTCGTGGTCACCGCGGCCGAGACCGACGGCACCATGCACCAGGAGATGCGCACGATCCACCACGAGAAGCTGGTGCCGCTCGCGGTGGACGTGCGCTATCCGGAAGATCGCTCGCGCGTGACCGACGAGGCCAGCGTGGTCGCGGCGGTGGCCCGCTCGAGCAAGGGCATCAGCCGGATCACGGTCACCCTCAACGGGACCGAGGTGCATCAGCAGGAGGAGCGAAGCCCGCAGAAGACGATGGCGGTGAGCGCGCCGCTCACCCTGCGCGAGGGCGCGAACGCCATCGTGATCACCGCGCGCGAGGCCGACGGCGCGGCCCGGCAGGAAGTGCGGACGGTCATCCTGGAGCGCGTGAAGCCCGCCGCTCCGGTCGCGCCCCCCGCCCCGCCCGCCGCGCCGCCGTCCACGCAGTGGGCGGTCATCATCGGGGTGGGCGGCTACGAGAACTCGGCGGTGCCGCGCCTGCGCTACTCGGTGGCCGACGCCGATGCGATCTACCAGACGCTCCTCAGCTCCGGCTTCAAGAAGGAGAACATTCTCCTGCTCACCGACAAGACCGAGCGCAAGCCCACCCTACGCAATATCAAGTGGGCGCTCGGCACCTTCCTCGCCCGCTCCGCCCACAAGGACGACCTGGTGATGATCTACTTCGCGGGCCACGGCGCCTCCGAGGTGGACCAGCGCGGCATCGAGCGCGACGGCCTCTCGAAATATCTGGTGCCGGTGGACGCCGACCCCGACGACCTCTACTCGACCGCGCTGCCGATGGATGAGATGCAGAACGTCCTGGGCCGGATCGAGGCGGAGCGGGTCACCGTGTTCCTCGACGCCTGCTACAGCGGCGCGGCGGGCGGCCGCACGTTCGCCTCCAACAAGACGCGCGCGGTCAACGTGGACGAGATCTTCCTCGACCGGCTCACGCGCGCCAAGGGCCGCGCGATCGTGACCGCGTCGCGGCCGTCCGAGCTGTCCATCGAGCTCGCCGAGCTCGGCCACGGCATCTTCACCTACTATCTCGTCCGCGGCCTGCAGGGCTACGCGGACACCAACCGCGACGGGATCGTCTCGCTGCAGGAGCTCTACGAGTACCTGGCGCAGGAAGTGAGCCGCAAGTCGCGCCAGGTGGGCGGCAACCAGCACCCGATGCTGAAGGGCGAGCTCGAAGGGGTGCTGCCGCTCACCCGCACCGGGAAGCCGCGCAATTAGCCGCCGCCCCCGCGCGCGCTTCGCCGCCGGCCTCACCGTGATCACGCTGGCCCTGGGCGTGGCGCCGGTCGCGGCCCAGCCCGCCGCCGACGGGCAGGGCTGGGAGACCCCGATGGCCGCCGGCGACCGCGCCTACCTGCAGGGGCGCTACGCCGAAGCGGAGCGCTTCTTCGCGGCCGCGCTGGAGCGCGCCGAGCGGAACGGGGCGCAGGACCCGCGCGTCGCGCTGAGCCTTGGCCTGCTCGCGGCCGCCTACCAGGCCGAGGGCCAGTACGCATCGGCCGAGCCCCTGCTCCGCCGCGCCCTCGCCATCGCGGAGGGCGCCCTCGGCGCCGACCACCCGGAAGTGGCGGTGACCCTCACCGCGCTCGGAGCCCTCGGCGCCGCACAGGGCCGCTACGCCGACGCCGAGCCCCTGCTCCGCCGCGCCCTCGCCATCGACGAGCGCGTCCTGGGGCCCGAGCATCCCGAGGTGGCGGGCACGCTCGACGCGCTCGCCGCGCTCGACCGCCTGCAGGGCCGCTACGCGGACGCCGAGCTGCGCAGCCGCCGGGCGCTCGCCATCCGCGAGAAGACCCTCGGACCGGACCACGCGGACGTGGCCACGAGCCTCACGAGCCTGGCCGCGCTCTACCGCATTCAGAGCCGCTACGTGGAGACCGAGCAGCTCGCGCAGCGCGCACTCGCCATCCGCGAGAAGGCCCTCGGGCCCGAGCACCCCGAGATGATCGGCCCGCTCGTCACGCTCGGCGAGCTCCAGGCCGAGCAGGGGCGCTTCGCGCAGGCGGAGCCGCTCGGCCGTCGCGCGCTCGCGATCGCCGAGAAGGCGCTGGGTTCCGGGCACCCCGAGGTGGCCGGCGCGCTCGATCTGCTCGCCGGCCTGGCCCGCACCCGTGGCCGCTACGCGGACGCCGAGGCGCTCGGCCGCCGCACGCTCGCCATCCGCGAGAAGGCCCTGGGTGCCGAGCATCCGGACGTGGCCGCCACGCTGGCCGGGCTGGCCGAGCTGTCGGCGCTGCGGCAGAACGCGGCGCAGGCCGAGTCCCTGGCCCGCCGCGCCCTGGCGATCCAGGAGAAGGCGCTCGGCCCCGAGCATCCGGACCTGGCCCGGAGCCTCCGCGCGCTCGGGGAAGCCCAGCGCCTCCAGACCAAGTACGCGGAGGCGGAGCCCAGCTACCAGCGCGCGCTCGCCATCGACGAGAAGCGGCTCGGCCGGGAATCGCCGCGGGTCGCTCTGGATCTGGGCAGCCTGGGCACGCTCTACCGCCTCCAGAGCCGGTACGCGCAGGCCGAGCCGCTCTACCGGCGCGCCCAGCAAATCGGCGAGAAGGTCCTGGGGCCCGAGCATCCGCAGGTGGCCGCCACGCTCGTGGATCTGGCCTCGCTCTATCGGGCGCAGAGCCGCTTCGCGCAGGCCGAGCCGCTCTACCAGTGGGCGCTCACCCTGCAGCGCAAGGCGCTCGGGCCCGACCACCCCGAGGTCGCGGACAGCCTGGAGGAGTACGCGGCCCTGCTCAAGCAGATCAACCGCGAGCCGGAGGCCGCCGAGATGGAAGCGCAGGCGCGCGCCATCCGCGCGAAGACGGCCGCGCCCGCGCGCTAGCCGCTCAGCGGATCTTGGCCCCCGCGCCCTCCGCGAGCTCGCGGGCGCGCGCGTAGGCGGCCTTGGCCGCGGTATCCCACTCGGTCTCCATCCGCGACTTCACCTCGGGCCGGTCCTTGAAGGCGGCGTTGACCTCCCGGTCGGAGGCGCGCCGGGCGTCGAGCGGCACCGCGCTCGCGAGCGTGCGGGCCTCCGCGAGCTGAGCCTGGGCCGCCTCCACGTTCCGGCCGCCCGCCCGCGCCTTCGCCACCTGCGCGTCGGCCGCGTGGATGGCGCCCCACGCCGCCTTGAGCTCGGCGTGGCGGAAGGTCACCACCTGGTCGAAGAGCGCGTTGACCACGTTGCGACGGCCGGAGGAGAGCTTGTCGTCGAAGTCCACCCCGCCCAGCTTCATCGTGAAGGGGTTGGGATAGCCCTTGGGCGCGCGCGCGTAGAGCGCGGGCACCACCGGCAGCCGGCCGATCTCGGGCGCGAAGAGCCGGAGCTGGCCCTCGTCGCCGAGCAGGTACTCGACGAAGGCGCGGGCATTGGCCGGGTTCGGCCCGTTCTTCACCACCGCCACCGAGGCCGGCACCACCGAGGTGAGCGACGGATACGCGAAGTCGATCGGCTGCCCCGACGCGATGGCGGAGAGCCCGAAGAAGTCGATCACCACCCCGATACCGTACTGCCCCGAGACCACCGCCTCCGGCACCCCGAAGCTGCGCTCGGTGATCGAGCCCATGTTGCCGCCGCTCTGGAGCAGGAGCGCCCAGCCCTTCTCCCAGCCGTAGGCCTGCAGGATCACCTCGACGGTCAGATGCGTCGTGCCGCTGCGCGAGGGCGCCGAGATCACGAGGTGGCCCCAGTAGCGCGCGTCGGCCAGGTCCGTCCACTCGCGCGGCGCGGGCAGCTTGTGCAGGGCCAGGTACCGCGTGTTCCACATGAGGCCGTAGCCCGAGACCGCGAAGCCCCAGTAGTAGCCGTCGGGATCGTGGAGCGGGAAGCTGCCGATCTTCACGGGGATCCGCGCGAGCGTCTCCTTCGGCAGCGCGACCTTCTCGAGCAGGCCGTCGGCCTTGAGGGCCTGGAAGGCGTCCACCGCGGAGACCCAGAAGACGTCGGCCTCCGGCCGGCTCCGCGTCTCGCGCAGGTAGGTCACGCCCTGGTTGGTCTGCTGCTGCTTCACGATCACCTTCACGCCCGGGATCTTCTGCTCGAAGGCCTGCTTGTAGGCCTCGAAGAGCTCCTTGGGGAACGAGGTGAGCACCACGACTTCCCGGGTCGCGGGCTGGGCCGACGCGGAGACCGCGCCCGCGAGGAGCGCGAGGGTGGCCAAGACGATCCGGATCATGCGGGCGGGTCCTCCCCGGGGATCGGGCCGGATCAGGAGCGTTTGAGCACGAAGACGGTCATGTCGTCCTGCAGTCGCGCGCCGGCGCGCTGGAGCACGTCCGCGGTCAGGCGGTCGGCCAGCGCCTGCGCGCTCAGCGCGCGCTCGCGCTCGAAGATGGGCAGCAGGGCCGCGATGCCGGGCCGGTGCCCGTCCTCGCTCTGCGCCTCCACGATCCCGTCGGTGAGCAGCACGAGCGTGTCCCCGGGTACCGCGAGCGTCACCTCGATCTGCCCGAACACCGCGTCCGCGAACACCCCGAGCACCGTGCCGCCCGCCTCCCCGAGCGAGGCCACCGCGGCGTCGCGGTCCGCCCGCACCATCACCGGGTCAGGGTGGCCGCCGCCCGCCAGCACGACGCGTCCCGGCTCCCCGGTGGGATCGAGCGCGGCCAGCACCAGCGTCACGAACATCGAGGGCGGCATGTCCCGGCACAGCGAGGCGTTCAGCCGGGTCAGCACCTCGGCGGGCTCGGGCACGTCGCGGGCGATCTCCCGCAGGAGCGTCCGCACCATGACCATGAGGAGCGCGGCGGGAATCCCCTTGCCGGACACGTCGCCCACCACCACTCCCAGCCGCTCGCCCATCGGGAAGATGTCGAAGAAGTCGCCCCCCACGATCGTCGACGAGCGCAGCACCGCCCCCGCGTCGAGCCCGGCGACCCGCGCGGGCACCGGCGGCAGCAAGCGCCGCTGGATGTCGCGGGCCGCCTCCAGGTCGCGTCCGAACTGGGCCAGGTGCTCCGCGGTGAACCAGTCGCCGAGTACGCTCAGGAGCGGGCGCACCACCCGCGACTGGGCGGTGCGCTTGAGCAGAGCCTGCACCCGGGCGAGGATCTCGGCGGGCTCGAAGGGCTTGGCCACGTAGTCGTCGGCGCCCCGCTCGAAGCCCTTCATCTTGTCGGCGAGCGCGCCCTTGGCGGTGAGCATGATGACCGGGGTGTGCGCGGTGGGCGCGTGCTCCCGGATGCGGCGCAGCGCCTCGAGCCCGTCCGCGCGCGGCATCATCACGTCGAGCAGGATCAGGTCGGGGGCGTGCAGGTGGACGATCTCGATCGCCTCGAGCCCGTCGGCCGCGCTGACGACCTCGTAGCCCGCGCGACGCAGGGTCACGCTCAGGATCGTGTTGATATCGGCTTCGTCGTCCACCACCAGGATGCGGGCGGAGGTCACGGGGCCACGCCGTCGCGGGGCCGCAGCCGCGAGCGGATCGCCTTGAGCAGATCGGCCGAGGCGAACGGCTTGGTCAGGCACACGGTGGCCCCGAGCGCGCGCGGGTCTCCGGGCTCGACCTCGATCGCGCTCAGCACCACCACCGGGGTGTCGCGCGTCTCGGGCTGCTCGCGCAGGAGGCGGATCGCCTCGAAGCCGTCCAGGTCCGGGAGCATGAGGTCCATCGTGATCACGTCGGGCTGCCGCTGCCGCGCCATCTCCACGCCCTCGAGCACGCGGCCCGCCTCGAGCACGCGGAGCCCGGCGAGCTGCAGGACGTCGCGCAGGAGCGCGCGCACGTCGGGGTCGTCGTCCACCACGAGCACGAGCGGCGCCTCTTCCTTGCGCTCCTCCGGTCCCTCCCGGCTCGGGACGGCTCCCGCGGTGCCGGGGATCGGCAGGCGCACCGTGAAGGTCGCGCCCTCGCCCGGCCGGCTGTCCACCCCGATGCGTCCGCCGTGCTCCTCCACGATGCCGCGGCAGATCGCGAGGCCGAGCCCGGTCCCGCCCACCGCGCGGACGGTACGCCCGTCCAGCTGCTGGAACTTGCGGAAGAGGCGGCCCACGTCCTCCGGGGCAATGCCCTGCCCCTGGTCGGTCACCCAGACCTCGAGGTCGCCGCCGGACCGGCGGGCGCCCACCGTGACGAGGCCGCGCTCGGGCGAGAACTTGATCGCGTTGGAGAGGAGGTTGGTCACCACCTGCACCATGCGGTCGAAGTCCACCCGCACCGTCGGCAGCTCGGTGGTCACGCGGGACTCGATCGCGATGCCGCGCGACTCCGCGAAGCCGCGGATCCCGTCCACCGCCATCTCGACGAAGTCGAGCGGGCGGTGCAGCTCCAGGTCGAGGTGGATGTGGCCCGCCTCCATCTTGGAGATGTCCAGGATGTTGTTGATGAGCCGGATGAGCCGGTCCGTGTTCTTGAGCGAGATGTCCACGAGGTGGCGCTGGGTCTCGTCGAGCACCAGGCCGTCGTCGGAGAGCAGCAGGTGGAGCGACCCCTTGATCGAGGTGAGCGGCGTCCGCAGCTCGTGCGAGACCGTCGAGACGAACTCCGTCTTCATGCGGTCGATCTCGCGCTCCCGCGTCACGTCACGCAGGGTGATGGTGGTGCCGACCACCGCGCCGAGCAGGTCGCGGGTCGGGGTGGTCAGCCAGCGGAGGGTGCGCCGCTCCGGGAGGCGCACCTCGAGGTCGCCGTCCGCCGGCTCGCCCGCCTGCTCCACCGCGGTCACGAGGGCGCGGCCGCCCGTCTCCTCCCACTCCACCGACCCGGCCAGCGTCTCGATCAACCGGGCGAGCGGGCGACCGGTCACCTCGTGCGGGTTGACTCCGAGCAGGGCGCCCCCCTGGCGATTCAGCGCCACCACGCGGCGCTCGAGGTCGAGCACCAGGAAGCCGTCGGAGGTCGAGGCGAAGACCTGCTCGAGACGGGTCTTCTGGTTCTCCGCCTCCTCGAACAGGGTCGCGTTGTCGAGCGCCATCGCGAGCTGATCCGCGTAGGCCGCGACCAGCCGCGTCTCGGCCTCGGTGAGCGCGCGGGGCGTCGGGAAGAGCAGGAGCAGGCCGCCGAGGACCCGGCTGCGCCCGCGCACCGGGAAGGCGGCCAGCGCCTCCTCCGGCCCGAGGAGCCCCGCGGTGACCAGGTCGCTCCGGGCCGCCGAGTCCGCGATCAGCAGCGGGGCCTCCCGGCGGCGCAGCGGCTCGGCGAGCGCGCGCACCGACTCGTGGCTCCAGTCGGCCCACGAGATCACGTCGCCCGGGCTCGCCCCCCGCTCCTCGAACAGCACGATCCCCGCGCGCCGGGCCCCGAAGGTCTGGGCCAGGGTGCCCGCCGCGTCCGGCAGCAGGCGCTTGACGTCGAGGGTGCGGTGCAGCGAGCGCGCCGCCGCGTTGAGCAGCGCGGCGCCCGCGAGGTTCTGCTGGGTCACCGAGTACAGCCGCGCGTTCTCGATCGCCACCGCTCCCTGCGCGGCGAGGCTCGAGAGCAGGCTGACCTCGCGCTCGGTGAACGCGTGGGGCTGGAAGTAGGAGCCGCCCAGGACCCCGAAGACCTCGTCGCGGATCAGGATCGGGGCGGCCGCGAACGCGCGCGGGGCGTCGGGCCGCGCCATCGCCGCCGCGTTGGGACCCGAGTACACGAGGCTCGGATCGGCGAGCCGGTCGTCGGACCACATGGGCCGGCGCTCCGCGTAGGCGCGCCCGGTCACGCCCTCGCCCGGCCGGAGCAGGAGCGGGCGCGCGAAGTCCATCGGGTGGTTGCGGCTCCGCTCGAGCACGAGGCCGCCGCGCGTGGCGTCCCACCGGTAGAGGCCGGCCGCCCCGCAGCCGAGCGCCTCGATGACCCCGTCGGAGATGAGGTCGATCACCTCGTCCAGCTTGAGGGTGGCCGAGAGCTTGCGGGTGACTTCAAGAAGAACAACCGCGTCCTTCTCGCGCTGCCGCGTCTCGCCGTAGAGCCGCGCGTTGTTGACCGAGGTGGCGAGCTGCTGGCAGAAGAGCTCGAGGTGGGCGACCCCCCGCCGCGTGATGGGCCGGCGGCTCACCTTGTTGTCCGCGCTGACGACCCCGATCGGCCGCCCCTGCACGAGCAGGGGCACCACCGCGAAGCGCCGGGTGCGCAGCACCGGATGCGCCTGGAGCTCCCGGGGCGGCGGCGGCACCTGCGCGAGCTGCTCGTCGCTGCTCACCATGAGGGTGATGCCCGATTCCCAGACCGCCTGGAAGGCGCCACTGCCCCGGAGGGCGACGAGCCGCGGAACCCCGGGACCCACGTCGCTCCCCGCCACCAGGCGCACGGTCACCCCGTCGTCCTCCGCGAGCCAGACATTGAGGCGGTCGAAGCTGAGCGCGCGGTTGGCGGCGGTCGCGAAGATCTCCACGCGCTCCTGCAGGTCCATGGAGCGGTCCATGGCCTGGGTGAGGGCGAAGAGATCCTCGGTGAGCTGGCGCCGGTCCTGGATGTCCTGGAAGAGGCGCGCCTTGGCGATGGCGGCGGCCGACTGGCTGACGAAGATCTCGAGGAGCTCCTGGTCGTCGGCCCCGAAGTGGAGCGGCCCGCGCCCGCTCAGCACCAGCACGCCCAGGAGCAGGTCCTGAAAGATGATCGGGACCCCGAGAAAGCTCCGGAGATCGCTCCGCCGCCACCACTCGGGCTCGGTGGCCCGCGGGTCGGCGGCGATGTCGGCCACCTCGAGCTGGCGCCGCTCCGCGGCCACCCAGCCCACGTCGCCCTCGCCGACGTCCACCGGCCGCCGCGGGAACTCGCTCATCCCTCCGGCCACCGCGCGCACCTCGAGCCGCTTCGCGGCCGCGTCCACCACCCACACCGCCACCGCGGGCACCTGCATGAGCTCCACCGCCGCGCTCGCGATGCCGGCCAGCACCTCGTCGGGCTCGAGCGAGGAGGAGACGAGCTGGTTGAGCCGGGCCAGGGTGTGCAGGCGCGTGGCCCGCAGGTTGAGCGCTTCGTGCAGCCGCGCGTTGCGGAGCAGCACGCCCGCCTGCTCGCCGATGGCCCGCAGGGTGTCCAGCTCCGCCTCCTGGAAGCGGCGGCGCTCCGTCCACCACACGAGGTAGAAAGCGCCCGCCACCTGGCCGTCGATGAAGAGCGGGATCACGACGCCCGACTGGTGCGGGAACCGGCGGAAGAGGGGAATCGCGAAGCGCGGGTCGTGCGGGAGGTCGTCGCTCCAGATCACGCGCCCGCTCTGGAAGACCGCGTCGAAGCCCCGCTGCTCGTCAGCGGTGAGGCGGGCGGTGGCGAGCACCTCGAGCGCGTCCTTCGGCACGTGGTAGGCCGCCACCGGCCGGAGCTCGGCGGCCTCCGCCTGCCGGACGTAGGACGAGACGGTCTCGGCTCCGGTGAGCCGGGCCAGCTCGCGGCAGATGAGCCGGAGGGCCTCGCCGAAATCGGTGGTGGCGCTCGCCACGCGCGCCACCGCCAGCAATGCCGCCGTCTCGCGCAGCCGCGACTCGAGCCCGCCCGCGCTCTCCGCACTCATGCTCGCTTCCAGTATACGCGGACTAGGCCCGCGGCTTGGTACCCGCCGCGCCGTAGTAATTGACGGTGAACGCGAAGTGCCCCGCCGCGTCGGCCCGCTCGACCTCGGCGAGCCACGCGGCCGCGCGGTGCGCCCCCACCAGCCCGAACTCGACCGCCGCGGTGGCCCGCCGCTCGAGCAGGCTGTGGGTGAACGGGTCGAGCCGCCGTGCCTGGTAGACGTCGGCGAGCAGCCGGACGCGCTCGAGGCCCAGCTCCACCAGGCGCCGCACCAGGGTCCGGCCGGAGAACGGCTCGGCGTAGAGCCGCGCGGTGACGCCCTCGAAGATGCGGCGGGTCAGCTCGCGATCCGGGTGATCGAGCACCTGGGTGCCGAAGTCCTGGTCCTGGAGCGCCACCACGCCCCCCGGCCGCGTCACCCGCGCCAGCTCGCGCAGCATCGCGCCCGGCCGCGCCACGTGCAGCAGCACGGTCACCGCGAGAGCGCAGTCGAAGCGGCCGGTGCGGAGCGGCAGCGCGGCCGCGTCGCCCAGGCGAAAGTCCAGGCGGCGGTCGAGCCGCTCCTCGCGCGCCCGGCACCGCGCCGCGGCCAGCAGCACGCGGCTCCGGTCCACCCCGGTCACGTGCCCGCGCGGGCCCACCATCTCGGCCACGTCGCGGGCGACCACCCCGCTCCCGGAGCCGACCTCGACCACGCGCCAGCCGGGCGCGATGCGACAGAAGCGCAGGAAGCGTCGGCGCAGGCGGGCCTGGCTCCGGGTACGCCCGCGCGTTTCCATCATCCTCGCGTAGCGCTCCGGCCGGGGCTGGCGATCGACCGCCCGCCAGGGATCGGGATGGAGAGGCACGGTCAGTCGAAGCGGCCCGGGAACAGCTCGCCGAAGAGCCGCAACAGCCCGCCCTCCGCGGCGGTCGGTGCGACACGATCGGCGGCGCGGCGCACCGGCGCGGGGGCGTGCGGCATGGCCACCCCGAGGCCGGCCTCGCGCAGCATCTCCACGTCGTTCTCCTGATCGCCCACCGCGACGACCCGATCGAGCGGCACCTCCAGGTGCGCGCTCAGCCGGGCCAGGGCCGCGCCCTTCGAGGCCCCTACCGGAATGATCTCGAGGTAATCGCCGCGGGTGCGCACGAGCCGGCCGTGCTCGGCCACGATCGGGGTCAGCTCGCCGCGCACGATGTCGAGATCCTTGGGGTGGCCGATCAGCAGGCTCTTGATGAAGCCGCCCAGAGCCAGGAACTCGGCCGGATCGTCCACCACGTCCACCCGGAGCCCCTCTTCGTCGCAGTAGCGGCGCACCGCGAGGGTGTGCGCGATGCAGTACAACCGGTCGTCGCGGTAGAAGACCGGATGCACCGGAGCCTGGGAGAACACGGTCCAGGCCCGGCGGAGCGCGCCCCGGGGGAGCGTGAGCGAGACCAGATCGGGGCCGTCGGCGCCGCGCACCACCGCGCCGTTGTAGTAGATGACCGGCGCGGTGACGCCGAGCTGGTCGCGATAGGGGTCGGCCGCCGCGGGCATCCGCCCGGTGGCCAGCGAGATGGCGAGCCCGCGCTCGGACGCCCGGTGGAAGGCCTCCACCAGCACGGGGTCGAGCACCATGGAGTCGTCGAGCAGGGTCCCGTCGAGATCGCAGACGAGGAGATCGTACGACGCGGGCGTCACGCCCGCCGCTCTCCTCGCTGGAACCGCGCCGCGCACTCGCGGCTACAGAAGAAGAGGGGCGCCCCGCCCGCCTCGGTCCGGATGGCCCGCGACATCACCACGTAGGTCTGGCACACCGGATCCTTGACCAGCTCGTCGTGAGCGCGATTGGGCGGCGACGGCAGCCGGGCCCGCCACGCGGCGGGCAGCCGGGTGACCACCAGGACCACCACCGCGATCAGGGCCAGGAGCATCAGCGCGCGCATCGCGCCTCTCAACGGGGGTCGGGTCGGATGGAGAGCGAGCGGAGGAAGTCGCGATCCTGCTCGGTCAGGTCGAACCCCTCGGCGGCCTCGGCGGCGCGGGCGCCCGAGAAGAAGATGCCGGTCTCCGCGCCGCGGCGAAGGATCTCCTGCACCGCCTCGCGCGAGGCCTCGGTGGCCTTGAGCGAGACCTCGATGGCGCGGAGAAGCTTCTCCATCAGCCGATCCGCGGAGCGCTCTTGCGTCATGGCGCTTACGATAGCACACTGGCGCGACGGAGCTTTCCGTGGCCCCCGACGACACGTCCCGCGCCTGGCGCTTCCTCCGCTCGACCACGCGCGAGCGTCTCGGCAAGCTCACCCTGCGCGAGGACGTCTGGCGGCTGCCCACCGGCGTGGAGAAGACCTATCCCATCCTGCACGTCGGGCCCACGGTGGGCGTGGTGCCGTTCGTGGACGCCGACCACGTGCTGCTCATCCGGCAGTTCCGGCACCTCCTTCGCGGCGATTCGTGGGAGCTGCCCGGGGGCGGCGGCCTGCCCGGGGAGACGCCGGAGGCGGCCGCGCAGCGCGAGCTGCGGGAGGAGGGCGGCTACCGGGCCGATCGGCTCACCTTCCTCGCCCGCTTCTTCCCGTCCGCCGCCTACCTCGACGAGACCGCCTACTGCTTCGTCGGCGAGGAGCTCGTGGCCGACCCCCTCGCCTCCGACGACGACGAGTTCTTCGAGCGGCGGGTGGTCCCGTTCCGCGACGCGGTGGCGATGGCCCTCGACGATCGCATCACCGAGTCCCTCTCCAAGCTCGCCCTCCTCGCCGCCGCCCTCCGCCGCGGCCTCGCCCTCTAGCGCCGGGCGGAGTCGGCGAGGTCGCGGGCCTGCTCGTAGGCCTCGTCGGCCTCGCGCGTGAGGCCGGTGCGCGCGTAGAGGTCGCCCAGCAGCGCGTGCAGGCTCGGCTGGTCCGCGTCGGTGGTGAGGGCGGTGACCACCACGCGGCGCGCGTCGTGAAGGAACCCGCGGCTCGCCAGGACGCCCGCCTGCATCACCGCCCGGGAGCTCGCCGGCACGTCGGGGCCGAGCGCCTGGTCGACCTCTCGCAGATCCCGCCGCAGATCATCGGCGCGCGGCCGATCCGCCACCTCGAAGCGGATCTCGTCCACCTGGCTCGCTCCGGAGAAGAGCTGGAGCGTGTAGACGGTGCCGGGGACCAGCGCGGGCCCGTCGGCGGGATAGGCGAGCCGACTGCCCGCCAGCCCCGAGCGCTCCATCACGACACCGGACCCGCCGAACATGCGCAGCGAGTAACGCCCGAACTGGTAGCCCTGCCACTCGAACGCGAGCGTGTCGGGCATCACCGGTCCCATGCGCGGGCTCAGGATCACCGGCGGCCGGCTCACGCTCCGCGTGGACAGTACCGGCCGCGGCGTCTCGCGCGGGTTGCTGCCGAGGAAGCCCAGGCCGCTCTCGAGCAGGAGGAAGGCCTTCTGCATGCGGCTGTCCGCGGGCGGCGCGGTCACCACGAAGGGCGATCGGGTCGCATCCACCTGCACGCTGCCGCGCCGGCCCGCCAGCACCACCACCGCGGCCGCGTCGTCGGTCGCGCGCAGGCTGTCACCGACCTTGAGCGCGAGCAGCGGCCCCGCGGGCCGCCAGTCCGTGGTCCCCGGCCCGCTCACCTCGATCCGCCCGCGGCCCGGCTTGATCTCGGTGATCATCGCGCCCACGTCCCGCGTCTGGGCGCCCGCCGGGCCCGGCGCGCTCAGCAACCCGACCACCAGCCAGCCCGCGATCATCCGCATACCCGCCTCCATCTAATATGTCGCCCGGCCGCCCGAGAGATCGTAGACCGCGCCGGTGCTGAAGGAGCACTCGTCCGAGGCGAGCCACGCCACCAGCGCGGCCACTTCCTCCGGCGTCCCCACGCGCCCCATCGGGATCTTGGACACCAGCAGGTCCACCGTGCTCTGCTCCATCTGCTTGAGCAGCTCGGTGCCGATCACCGCGGGCGCGACCGCGTTCACGAAGATCCCGCGGGTCGCGACCTCCTTGGCGAGCGCCTTGGTCAGTCCGATCACCCCCGCCTTGGCGGAAGAGTAGGGCACGAGCGTCGGATTGCCCTCCTTCCCGGCGATCGACGCGATGTTGACGATGCGGCCCCCGCCCTGCCGCAGCATCACCTTCACCGCGGCCCGGCAGCAGAGGAACACGCTGGTCAGGTCCACGTCGATGACCCGCTGCCAGTCCTCGTCGGACAGCTCCCAGATCGGGAACGAGCGGCCGGTAATCCCCGCGTTGTTGACCAGCACGTCGAGCCGCCCCCAGGCGCTCTCCACCCGCGCGACCGCGCCGTCCACGTCCTTGGCCCGCGTCACGTCCCCGGCCAGCGCGAGGGCGCCGCGGCCGACGCCGCGCGCCGCCGTCTCGACCGCGTCGGCGTCCTGGTCGAGCAGGGCCACCCGCGCGCCGTCGGCGGCCAGGCGCGTGGCGATGGCGAGCCCGATCCCGCGGGCGGCCCCGGTGACGAGGGCGGTCTTGCCGGTGAGGGTCATCGCTCCAGGGACCGGGCTAGTAGACCGGGGGCGCGTAGACCGTGAGGAAGAAGAGCGGCTCCGCGCCCGGGTTGCGCACGTGGTGGAGCGCACCCGCCGGAATCAGCACGCAGGCCCCCGCGCGGGCCCGGTGCGCGACCCCCTCGACGGTCACGATCGCCTCTCCCTCCACCACGAAGACCACCTGGTCGCCCGGGTGGGTCTCCTC